>Ga0180432_10007893_pt1 | contig 13418 bp, 10 predicted proteins | sample SS_ome_10_FD_132414 | JGI IMG/M metagenome (GOLD analysis project Ga0180432, IMG submission 132414) | Hypersaline lake sediment archaeal communities from the Salton Sea, California, USA - SS_1_MS_2 metaG | ecosystem: Environmental > Aquatic > Non-marine Saline and Alkaline > Hypersaline >...
GAATTATTAAAGGGTATACCAACTGCTGCAATAGTTCCATCATTATTAAGAGAAACCGTAGTAGCAAATTGTGGGGTTAAACTATCAATAACATTTGGACCAAGTTGTTGTATTTGTGAATAACTATTATCAGTAATAATACTAACAGAATCTCCAGAGGATAATTCTTCTAAAGTAGTAATTTGTGTATCATTTGCTCTATTAGATCCTTCACAATTAACTAAAATAGCAGATTTAACATCATTAACATTTTGATATATAATACTATAAATTCCAGAACTATTAGTTATATATTTTTTAGCGTTATTATTATAAGTCCAATCTACTGTAGTTAAATCTGAATAACCATTAATATTAATATCAGTTGATGTATCATAAAGAACTGTAGCTGGAGCTGTCCACGCAACACCGCCAGCTTGTGTAGAATCGGCGGTCAATATAGTATTATCAGCGCCGACTGTGGTAGAAATTAAACCACTGGTTGCATTACCAGTAATTATATCACCTTTAGCTGAAGTAAGTCCAGTAACTTGATTAGGATCATCAAAATTAACTTTAGTAATAGTATTCATTATAATTAATTACTTTATTATTTTTTTAAATCAAAAAAAAAAAGATAATTTATATGATAATTATTGCACAATCCCTTAAAACCAAATAACCAACACTTAGTCCAGCACCAGTAATAACGTATTTTTTATTTAAGGAACAAACATGGAATCATCATTCCAGTAAATATAAATTATTTCCATTGGTGCTTTTGTAAACATATATTTTAATTTATTTTGTACATCTGTTTGTGTTTGTTTTATCCACGACTCACCATTATTGTATTTCAAACCATCATAATAATAAAAATTTTGTCCACATCGTATTAATGCACATGTATGTTTTTCTTCGCAAGTATAAATAATTGCATGTAAGAATAATTTAGTGGGTTTGTAAGTTTTAATTGTTTTTTTAAGTTCTTTGTATTCGTCATATTTCTTATATTTTTCGTTTTCAATATTATTAATCATATTGACAAAAACTTCCGTATTTATTCTACCATCATATATATTTTTGAGTGATGGTATACTTTCTTCACCTGCTGGATAACCAGGCCCTGTAAACCATTTAGTTATTAATATATTACTTTTAAATAAATTGTTAATATTTTTTAACAGGAGTTTGTACACACGTTCTCGATGACGAGATATCTTGAACAACCGATATTCTATTAATTTTTCGATCATGATCACATCATTAGATATGTACTGTGTATGCAACAACGAAGGAAACGCCAATTTAGTTAATGGGTATTCTACTATACATATATTTAATCTATACTCATTATTTAAAGCTGCTATCATTTCATAAGCCATCGATTTATCACCAGGAGGTCCGATTTCCTTTTTATTTTTATATCCTAATATGTCTTCTTCATAATTATGGTTAAGATTATATAATTTTTGTCTAAATGGACTACAGGTTTGTACTGGAACCGATGGTACATTATTAATATGTTGTGCTATCATACGAAGACGTTTGTCTAAGTATTTACGATCTTGTATAATATTAGTTCCTGTATCCATTTTATATCTTTCTTCAAGTTCGCCTGTATTAAAAAATTTTGTATGTAAATATCCATTTCTGGGATACAATAAAGCCATTAAAGATGAATCAAGTGAACAATTATTTGCGAGCCACTTAATACCTTTTGTATTACATGCATCACCTTCTTCTATTCTACGTTGACGTGATAAATAAATCTTTTGTTTATTACACTCATCTATTTGATTATTTAGTGTTTTATTTTTTTTTCTAAGTCTTCAATTACTTTAATTAATTCTTTCAGACTCATTTATATTATTAATCGGTATTTTTTTTATGTTAAAAAAAAAAGATTAATTAGCAAACAATGAAGGGAACAGCAACTTGCCAGTCATCAGGGAAGCCAGCGGCGGCTTGGTTGTACTCAAACTTTAACTGACTACCATCTTCAGCTGCAGCAATACGCCATTTACCGAAGGTAAGGTAGACATTGTTGTCACCGGCGAGTTCAACAGATCCGAAACCATAGTGTCCAGTAGTCATATCACCTTCGCGATCTAATTTGTTAGATTCAAGGTCGGCTTCAACGGATTGGGCGCGAGTAGATTCAGCAGAGAGAGCAGCGGCGTTGGCAGCTTCGGCAGACTGAGCACGAGAAATTTCAGATGAGAGAGAATTTTCAAGAGATTCTTCGGCATCTTCAGCGCGGGCAATTTCAGAAGAGAGGTCTGATGTGAGAGATGCTTCAGCGGCTTGAGCGCGAATTTTTTCGGCGTTAATAGCAGCAGCATTAGCGGATTCAGCAGCAGTAGCACGAGCAATCTCACTGGCAATAGCAGTATTAATATCATTATCAGCAGTCATACGCAGAGCAGTTTCACTGGCGAGTTTGGTATCAAGAGAGGCTTCGGCAGCTTCGGCGCGGGCAGTTTCAGCGGCGAGGTCAGATGCAAGGACGGCTTCGGCGGATTCAGCACGTTCTACTTCATCAGAAAGGTCAGAAGCGAGAGAAGCTTCGGCGGCAGTAGCACGAGCTTCTTCATCAGAAAGGTCAGAAGCGAGAGAAGCTTCGGCGGCTTCAGCGCGAGATTCCTCAGCATCAATAGCAGATTGGAGAGCAGTATCAGCGACAGCACGATCAGCGGCTTCTTTTGCAACAGAGGCGGCAAGAGCAGCTTCAGCAGCTTCAGCACGACTTTGTTCGGCAGCAATGGCAGCAGCATTTACACCTTCAGCGGCGGTAGCGCGAGATTCCTCAGCATCAATAGCAGATTGGAGAGCAGCATCAGCAGATTCACGTGCAGCGGTCTCAGAAGCGATGTTGTTGGTAATAGTTGTGGCAAGATTGGGGTCATCACCGAGAGCAGCGGCGAGTTCGTTAAGAGTATCTAAAACTCCGGGAGCTCCATCAACAAGTCCATTAACTCTAGTTTCAATCTTAGAATCAAGAGAAGCTTCGGCATCAGTAGCGCGAGAAACTTCAGCAGAAAGGGCAGAAGTAAGAGAAGCAACTTCTCCATCTAAATCAACTTTACGAACAACGTGAGTATCTTCAGCAGGAACTTCATTGACAGTAAGGATATCAAAGACGGATTTAACTTGGAAGTTAGCGGGCATGGTTTTGGTTTTTATATTAATAGAAAATAAAAAAAAATAAAAAAAATTTTAATTTTTAAATAAATTAATAATTAAATCACTATACTTATCTATTGCTTTTTTTTGAAATAATAATGTTTTTAAATGTTTATTATCATCACATATTAATCTATCTAACATACTATTAATAATTAATTCAATTAGTTCTTCCATAAATTGTTCATATTGTTCATTATTTTTAAACTTTGGTGCATAAATTCCTGCAGATAAAAAAGTTACTCGAAAACAAGTTATATGCTCTTCTGATAACTCATTATTATGCTTTATAATAATATCCATAGCATCTCTATAAATTTTTTTTATTATTTCTTTATTTTCCTCAGTAAATGATGTTTCGCCACTCATATTAGGTCCAACAGAATACATCATATATTCTGCTAATTTACATTTATTCTCTGGAATTTTTACTAAACTATTTTTATATTGAAATTCATTATCTTTTGGATGTTCTATTTTATCATTTAATTTTGATATATCAATATTACATTTTTTATACTGTTGTTTGAAGGCACCATTAATACCACCACCATCAATTGTATAATAATAATCAGAATTTGTGCTACCAGCATTTTGTGTAGCAGTTATACCAGTAACAATAGTAGGTTTTTTTGTAACTGGATAAAACCCACCATCTTGAGATTCAAATTCATAATTAATTTTACAGTTAATAAGGTTTTTTCTGTGTTTTTTATATTTTTTTTCCAAGTCTTCAATATCATTAATTAATTTTTTGAGTGTCATATATATTTATAAACAATCAAAAGAAATTTGACTACGTAATTTAGATATAACCCATTGTTTATATATAGGATTATGAATAGAATATTTAGCGAGAATTGATTTATGACGTTGAATATATTCTTCTCTATTATGATTTTGTATCACATTTTTAATTTGTTCAGCACCTTTAGAAACATTAAATTTTGGATAATAGTAACCATAATCTTTTAATAAGGGAGAATTATGAATGAGTGGAATACCTAAATAGAAGCATTCTAAGAATACATAATTAAGATCACAATCTTCTACACAAGACACAATACAATTACAATGTTCAGTTAATATATAAGGCAATGCATATCGTTTTTCAACAGTAATTTTTTTATTTTTTTGGAGTTCAGTACCTAAAATGTATGATTTAAAGAATTTATTTTCTCTGAGATGAAATGAATTAAATACTTTAACATTATGTATATATTTTTCAGCTTTTTCGCAAATTGCAATAGGTATAATACAATTTTTAGCTTGTTCAAAATTAGGTTCAACGATAGCGACTTTTAATTTATCAGTATCAGTTAATACTTTATTCATGATATTATCTTGTTGCTTAAACAGATCGTCTCTCCAAAAGAATGGACAAAGGAATACATTATCAGTTTTATATCTAATTTTATAATATTCTTGAACATATTGAAAATGTGGGCTTAACCAAACTTCATCATAATGATGGTAAACATCTCCAGTGTGAAAAGATGAATTAATCATATTATGCACATCATTATGATATGTACTACCGAGCATAATAAAAATTAACTTAACGTTATGTTTTTTGAGTAAATTAAAATATGGAAGATAAGATAATCCAATATGGAAGACAACATCAAAGTCTAAAAGTTCTTTATATTCATTTTCATAATTAGGTTTTAGTTTATTATCTTCCCATAAGTTTAGAAAATTCAAGAATCTATATTTACCATAGAGAGGATTATTTTCATCTGGTAAAGAATCACTAACTAATGTAACATTAAAGCCACAATTTTTAAAAAACTCGCACCATAACATAATATTAAATTTTAGTCCATTAGCAAATAAATTTTGTAATTTTACTGTAGTTATGGCGATTTTCATTATATATAAAATAAAATAAAAAATAAAAGTAAAAAATCACACAAGTAATTCATAATCAATTGCATATGTAAATAATTGATTATTATTATTACAGAGTAAGAACTTACCATCTTTATTAAATATTAAGTGCGACGTTGTTTGTAAGAGTTCATTATATTGAACCCAATTATTCATATCATGATAATAAATATAAACACTATCTTGTGAGCTAATTGCTAATAGATTACCATCACCATTAATAGAAACATTACTTCCAAAATATGAAAAAGCAGAACTATTGCTAGAATATAATTTTACTGGTTCTTTATCTATTTCATATACATAAACAGAACCACTATTATAGTAATTATCATCATCATTTTTAATTCCGATTATAATTATAGTACCATCATCTGATATATCAATGTCATTACCATATAAATCAAAAAGAGCAGCATTAGGATCACTTAATTTTTGTTGATTAGACCAAATACCATTTATTTCTCTAAAGAGAAAGGCAGCACCGGAAAGGAAACGATTATTAGTATTAGAATAATAAGAAGAAGCTATAACGGCTAATCCGTTTTTGCTCATTTTCATTCGTAATCCAACATAACTATATGCGTTAGTTTCCGCCGGTATTAATTTAGTATTAAATTGCCATTCATCATTATGATAATCATAGATATATACAATTCCAATATTGCGTAAATTTGTATCATAACCGATTGCGGACATAGCGACTCTATTACCATCGGCAGATATAGAAACTTTATAACCAAAACGATCATAATTATCTACATCAGTAGGTTGAATAACTGCAGTTTCTATCCAATGTTCATCTTCATATTTATAAATAATAGCTCTTCCTTTTTGATAGACGATACTGGAATATAGATATTCGCCTACAATCATAGTTTTACCATCAGGAGTAATATCAACACTACAATTATTTTTGGCAACAACATTACCGTCATTGCTAATAGCAAAAGAGTTGTCACTTGTTAATGCAGTATTGGTTAATATGACCGAATAAATTTGTTTTATAAAGAATTTTTGGACTAAATGTGTAACATCAAAGACCACAGCTTGTTTCCAATCATTAATACCTTGATTATATTCAAATATAAAATAATAACCTAAGAATGTTTCTTTAATTCTCCATTTATCTAAGATAGTATAAATGTAATCATCATTACCAGAAAGTTTTATAGAGTCAAATTTATAATGACCAGTAGTCATATCACCACCACGATTTAATTTATTATTTTGTAAATCAGTTTCTTTGGAGATAGCTCTATCAATTTCTTGTTGAACGCTAGTAAAATCTCTATTAACGAGAATATCTAACATAGAATTTAAGTCTGTTTCTTTAGAGATAGCTCTATTAATTTCTGAGCTTAAATTGTCACTGATTATGAGTTCATTGCTGATAGCTCTATCAATTTCGTGAACAATTTCTGAAGAAAGTTCTGATTCACTTGATTGTGCTCTTTCATTTTCGTTATAAATAAGTGTCCAATGTTCGTTGTCGTGTGTTTGGCGAATAACGGATTCATTATCTAATGCAGTTGATAGTTCAAGTTCTTTGGAAGTAGCACGTAAAATTTCATTTTGTAGATTATCATTAATAGTGTTAATTTGTGAGTCATCATCAACGATAGAATTATATAATTGATTTTCGCGTTGGGTAGCTCTACTAATTTCAGCACTTAGATCGGCTTGAAATTGAGCATCATTTTGCATAGAACTTTGAATTTTATTGGCAAGAGTAAGTGCATTATCAATTTTAGGGATATTAATGAGTTGGTTGGTCAGGTTATTAATTTGAGAATTATTTCTTTTATTGATTAGGGTTTGATAGTTATGATTTTCTGCATTGGTAGCTCTAATAATTTCATTATTAAGATTTTGAATTAAAGTATTCTGTTCAGAGATAGCTTCTTGTTTTAGATTAGTAAGTAATTGAATAATACCAACATTATTGTTCATATTGTTGAGCATAGCGTCAGCTAATGCGGCTATTTCTTCTGGTGTATCAGCTTCAAGTGCGGTTATGGTTGCGTTGAGAGTATTTTCAATATTAAAATTTTGTGATTCTCTGTTCGTGATTTGATTTAGTATTTCATTTTCTAAGAGAATTTTACTTGTATTGAGTTCTAGTAATCTTACAGCATGTGTATCTTCTACTGGAACTTCATTAACAGTAAGTACATCAAATATTCCTTTTTCTCTAATCATTTTTATATAAAATAAAAATTAATTAACTACCTTTTTTAATTTAAATTATAATTAAATTATATAGTAAATATAATCTTTTAATTGCTAATAACTATATATGTCGTCATTCAAAAATTTAATTAATGATATTGAAGACTTGGAAAAATATATAGACAAATTAAATAAAATACTTAGTGATTGTTCTAGTAGTAGTACGGATTTACCAACTATTGTAATTAACGGTTCAAGTGATTCTGATAAACCAACGGTTGTAGTTATAAACAGTATTGAAGAAATGTTAAAAAGTAAACTAGAGCGCACAACCGAAAACTTACAGAAAAACAAAAAAAACCGTATTTTATTTAATGTTTGCTACTGGTAGAGTAATGTTGCAATTAGATAAAGATAAATTAAAAGACACAATTAAAAAAACAGAAAAAGTTTATGTGATTATAATCAAAAAAAGAACTTCTTACACGACTAAAGATATTACATCAAAAGACATATTTGATGAAGCAGACCTAAAAGTAGAAAATGTAATATCTTTATTTGTAAATATAAGAAACACGTTACTAAATCCAGACGAATTGAATAAATTAATTTAAGTTATAGTTAAAAACTCTATCAAATGAACCAACGTTACTACTCATAATAGCAGTAATAAATAATTTTGAACCAGAACCATTAAATGCTAAATCATAAGCAAAGAAAGTATCGTATGCTCCTTTATCTGGTGTATCGGTAACTATTTTTTGTTTTTCAGTCCAGACACTATCTATTTTTTTGTAAATATAGACACCACCATTATAATAGGGTTCGCCATCTACCACGATAGCGCCGACAGCAATGGTATCACCATCATCATTCATAGAAACACTACCACCAAATTGTAAGCGAGTATAATCAAATTTATCAGAAGCATCAATTTTATCTTCTTCTGTCCATGTAGTACCATCATAGTTATAGATAAATAGACTACCATAATCTGTAGCAACACCGGGTTGTCCATTAATTTCAGTTAAATCATCACCAAATACACCAATCACAACTTTATTACCATCACGAGTAACATCTGCAGTAAAACTATAGAAATCTAAAGGTCTGGGAGTAGAATCGTAAAGCTTAGTACTTTGACTCCATACACCAGATACTTCTTTGAATACATAAGCAGCACCAGCAAATGGGTTATTGTCTACGTTACTATAATAAGAACCAGCTACAATAGTAGAACCATCTTTGCTCATTTTCATTTCTGTACCGACAACTTCATTATGAGTAGGATCGTCGGTAAGTAATTTAACTGTTTGAGACCATGCGGAACTATCATAATCAAAGACATAAGTTGCACCTACATCATTGTGTGAATTAAGAGAACCATCACCAACAATATCATAACCAGTTGCGGAAGCTGCGATTCTATTACCATCACCACTCATAGCAACTCTATAACTAAGATTATCGCCAATAGTAATAGGATCGGATTCTAGGATAGCGGTTTCAATCCAATTTGAACCGTCATAATCAAAGACATAGGCTCTACCTTTTTGTGTATCATGATGAGGAGCACCAATAACAATTCTAGTACCAGCGTCATTAATGTCAACACTATAACCAAATCGCGCAGTATCGGTAGAGCTGGGTAATAATTCTACAGATGACCATGTATTAGTAAATGAATCGTAAGTGAATATATATACTTCACCTCTATCTTCAGAAGTATTATCTTGATAAGGACCGCCAACAACTAATATATTTCCTTCTAAATTGGAAGCAATATGTCTTCTAAAAGTAGCATTAGAATCGTCTAATTTAGTATCAAAGTAACTTCTTAGATCATAATTATGAATGGGAGTATCAGCTGCGGCAGCGGCTACTGGTTCTGTAGATGGGCATACAATAAATGGAACACCAATATGCCAATCAGGATTTTCTTCAGTTCCTTGATTATATTCAAAAATTAATCGATCATTATCAGTTGAATATTTTTCAACAATACGCCATTTACCTAATATTAAGAATACTTTTTCAGCAGTACCAGTGAGTTTCATAGTACCAAATTTGTAGTGTCCTGAAGTAATTTCACCACCACGATTTAATTTATTAGAATCCAGGTTTGCTTCTGTTAAAGTAGCGCGAGAAGTCTCAGCAGCGATAGCATCAGCATTGGCAGCTTCAGCAGATTGAGCGCGAGAAACCTCAGAAGAAATTGTTGATTCAAGAGAAACTTCGGCAGTTTCGGCGCGATTAATTTCAGCAGAGAGGTCAGATGAGAGAGATGCTTCAACGGCTTGAGCACGAGCTTTTTCGGCGTTAATAGTAGCAGCATTAGCGGATTCGGCAGCAGTAGCACGGGCTGTTTCAGCAGCAATAGCTGCATTAATAGAATTATCACTAGCCATGCGTTGAGCGGTCTCATTGGCGAGTTTGGTGTCAAGAGAAGTTTCAGCGGCAGTAGCGCGAATTGTTTCAGTGGCGATGTCAGATGCAAGAGAAGCTTCCGCATCAGAGGCACGAGATTCTTCCACAGAAAGGTCAGAAGCGAGAGAAGCTTCAGCGGCAGTAGCACGAGATTCTTCGGCAGCAATACCGGCGGTATTGGCATCTTCTGCAGCAGTGGCGCGAGAGACTTCAGCAGCGAGGTCAGAAGAAATACCAGAATCAGCGGCAGCGCGTTCAGCGGCTTCTTGTGCAACTGAGGCGGCAAGAGCAGCTTCAGCAGATTCAGCACGAGATTGTTCGGCGGTAATGGCATTACCATTTATAGTTTCGGCGGCAGTAGCGCGAGATTCTTCAGCATCAATAGCCGATTGGAGAACATTATCAGCAGATTCACGTGCAGCAGTCTCGGCGGCTATGTTATTGGTAATAGTGGTGGTAAGATTGGGGTCATCACCGAGAGCAGCCGCAAGTTCATTAAGTGTGTCAAGAGTTTCGGGAGCGGTACTAACTAAATCACTAATAGCGGTATCAATTTTAGAATCAAGAGACGTTTCAGTATTAGAGGCGCGAGAAATTTCAGTAGAAAGGGCAGAAGTTAAAACCTCAACATGTTCGTCTAGATCAGTTTTACGAACAACATGAGTATTTTCCGTAGGTTCTTCATTGACGGTAAGAATATCAAAACGAGATTTAACTTTAAAATTTGCCGGCATTATATAACATATATATAATTAAAAAAAAAATTTTTTATTCACTTTAAATATTAACAATAGTAATAATTGAATTTTGTTTTAATATAAATGTTTGTGTGTTAGCCATATCCATATGAAAAGAGATAATATCGTTGGTATTGAGTTGTAGAGTAATAGTATCAATTATAGTATCTAAAGCATTATAGCCATATTTTTTGGAAAAAACTTCTATAGAATTAACATTAATAGAAAATTTTGTAATTTCGTAAGGATATGTAGAATCATTACTTTTATAATGTATGGCGATATTGAAAATATAATACATATTATCTTTACCTAAATATTGAAAATAATTATCAGTTTGATAAAAAGTTAGAATATTACTATTTAATTGTTCAAAAATCAATTCATCTTTATTGTTAATAATTAAATCGTTTTCGTTATATAGAAAGGCATTTGCTGTATTATCGCTGCGAGAGGTTACCCATGTTAAACCACCAGGAGCGGAAGATAAACATGATAATATTTGACCATCTAATCCGGGTTTAGTTAACGCGAGACCACCATGATCGCTACCGGATAAGATAGTTCCTTTAATTTCGCTTAATCCGGTAACTTTATTAGGATCATTAAAATGTACTTGTGTAAAATGGTTATTCATGTATATAATAACTTTATATTTTTTTTACTCATCTCTGACGAGTTTACCTTCAAAGAAGACACGAACATTCCAGGTACCAGTAAATACACCAGCTTGAGTAACGTCAACAGTTAATGTAGAGGTGGCACTTGTTGTAGAAAAGTTACTAAAGCTACTGCGTTCATATTGGACATTTTCAGCACTTCCGTTATTTAAAGATTGAGTAGGAACATAAGTTCCACCAGTTCCGGTAATAGTATATTGTGTATCAGTAGTAGAACCAGTAATAGCAGCATCTGTTTTCATGACATCAATACGATCAACGAGCATACGAGTATTGGTAGGTAAGTTAATAGTAGTAGTACCAAGTGCAGTTAAACTAATAAGTCCAGTAGCAATAACAGTATTAGTACCAGGGAAAACACTGGCAGTTAATGATGTAGAGGTAGCACTGGTATTGTGAATCATAGGTAAAACTGTGGTAACTAATGTATCAGAAACATCAGTAGTAGCGCCAGAACCGAGAGATACGGTAACATCAGTAGCATTACTGGATACATCAACACCACCAGCACCAACAAGACCTTTAGTAGCAACTGCAGGACCAGTACCAGTGCTGACGAGACTTTGGGCGCCAGCAGCGACACCAGCATTAGATAATTCAGTAACAATTTCTTTGAAGGTAATGCTACCAGTATTACTACCAGAACCAATCTCCATATTACCGTTGGTTTTAGCACGTTGAACCGTGAGTGATGTTCTGGTGATAGTTCCGCCAGCAGTAGCATCAACTGTAAATAGATTTTGAACATAATCAGCAGCGACACCAGCAGCTTTAATGGTAGCTAGTGTACCAGCAGAAGCAGAAATTTCAAAAATACCATTATTATTATCATTATTAGCACCGACAATAATAACTAAATCACCTGCGACAAAACCAGTTGCAAGACTGGTAGAAACCATAGAGGTACTACCAAAACTAGTAATAGAGTAAGAAGTTGCTTCGGGATCGACATTGTATACTTGACCACATGTCTGTGCAGCATCTGAATTATAATTTTTATTTAAGCAAATATAGTTTGCTTCGGCATTAATAGTTTCAGTATTAACGGTAGTTGTGGTACCACTAACAGTAAGATTACCAGAAACATTTAGGTTATTGGCAACATTAAGGTCACCGCTATTATCAACATTAACAAAATTGGTGACACCATCTTTAACCTCAAAGAGATTGCCAGTAGCTACACTTTTATTAATAGCAAAGGGTCCATTAGTATCATCAACATCAACAGTTCCATCACCAGATTCATTGTAAGCGCGTTGTAAGTCAAACACATCAAGAGTAACAGTAGTACCATTATTTTGATATTTAAGTACATCTGACGCAGAATCAACCCATAAGACTCCTTCACCAATAGCAGGAGCATAAGGAGATGTGCCTTGAGCATTAAGGACTAGACCAGTAGGGTCAATAAGTCCAGTAACATTTAACTTACCGGTTACGGTAACTTGAGGAGAAACACCACCAGTAACGGAGAAAATATTAGTAAGACCATTTTTAACTTGTAAAAGTTCACCTGTAGCGGCACCTTCATCAAGAATAAGACCATTACGGGTAGCATCTAAGGCAACATCACCCGTAGCAGAACTATTATAAGCTTCTTGTAATGTTTGGTCGCAAGCAATTTCAAGACTACCTGGCATGGGAGTTAAAGAAATACCATCACCGGCACTTAAACCAAGAATTTCTAAATCTGGACCAACACCATCAGTAACTAAAGAAGTACCACCAGCACTAGCTAAAGTAACACTACCAGCGGCAGAATTAGCTGCCCATGTGGGTTGTCCGGTCATACCATCAATAGTTAATACTTGTCCGCTAGTTCCAGTACCGAGAGTAGTAAGACCGCCCGAATTGTCTCCTAAGAGAAGATCGCCTTCATTTTGGGCTAGACCTTTTACGTTAGCAGAATCTGCAAAAGTGACGTTGAAGAATGTGTTGCTCATTATACATATTAAAAATAAAAAAAAATTATTCATTTCGTAATAAATAACCTTTAAAAATAGCGCGTATATTATGAGCACCAGAACCACCAGCAGATGTAACTTCAATACGTAAATTAGAAACACCATCGGTATTTAAAAGAGCAGTATTAATGACACGACGACCAAGAATATTATCAGCGACACCACCAAAAGAGAGACCGGAGAAGAAAAAGCTATTATTAGTGGAAGTTCCAATATCAATAGTAGCGTTACCGGGAGTTGCGGAGACATTAGATTTAACAATATCAATCTGATCAACAAATAATAATGTATTCATGGGTAGAGATATGTTAGTAACACCCGCGACAGATAAATTAATTAAACCACTAGCAATGCTAGTTTGGTCACCAACCCAAAGAGGAGGA
>Ga0180432_10007894_pt1 | contig 13417 bp, 9 predicted proteins | sample SS_ome_10_FD_132414 | JGI IMG/M metagenome (GOLD analysis project Ga0180432, IMG submission 132414) | Hypersaline lake sediment archaeal communities from the Salton Sea, California, USA - SS_1_MS_2 metaG | ecosystem: Environmental > Aquatic > Non-marine Saline and Alkaline > Hypersaline >...
AATACAGTCCGCGGCCCGGCACCAAGGCCTTCGACCGGCAGCCTGACGACGTGCCCGAAGCGGTCAAGAAGGAACGCAACCGGCTGCTGCTTGAGGCCCAGGCCGAGGTCAGCCTGGCGGGCAATCGCCGGTTCATCGGCTCGCGGCAGCAGGTGTTGGTGGAGGGGCTGTCGACCCGCGACGAAAAGCGGGCGGTCGCCCCCGGACCCGACGGCACGGCCCAGCTGACAGGCCGGACGATGTGCGATCGCATCGTCGTCTTTGACGCGCCGCTGCGGCTCGTCGGTCGGCTGGTCGACGTGGAGATCACCGCGGCCGGCAGTTGGAGCCTCGGCGGTGACGTGGCCGACGGCCTTGCCGACGCGGTTCCGCTGGCCGATCTGGAACAATCGCCGCCGGCGCAGCAGCCGCAGCCGGTCGTGCATCAGATCGAGATGCCGGCAGCGGCCGGACGGAGCCGTTGAGATGGCGGCTGCCCCCGGCCCCCCGCCCGCAGCCCCGGGGCCCGGTCTGGCGAGCGTCGCAGGGCTCCGTGCCCCGGATGCGTTCATCGCTGATGACGCCGCGATCGGTCGCTGGGCTGCCGCCGCCGGCATCACCGATGCCCGGGCAGCGGGCCGGGTGTTTCGGGGACTGGCCGACCGGGGGCTCAGCACCGACCTGCTCGCGGTGTTGATCGATCAACTCGGTCGCCTGCTGCCGGAGGTTGTCGATGCCGACCGGGTGCTGCTGACCCTCGATCGCTTCCTCGGCAGGCTGCACAGCCCGCTCTCGGCGGTCGCGTTGTTCCAGCGGGACCCGGCGGCGCTGGAAACGCTGCTGGCAATCGTGGCGACGAGCCCCTTCCTTGCCGAGATCGTGCTGGCCGAGCCCGACACCTGGGAGCAGATTCGCCGCGGCGGGGGCCGACCGGAGAAGCGGGAAGCGCTCCGCGAGGTGCTGCGGGCCGACATCGGCGGGCAGACCGACGCCCGGCTGGTGATGCGGGCCTTGCGGCGATTCAAGCGGCGGGAACTGCTGCGGATTGCCTACGGCGACATCGTGATGAATCAACGGCTGGAGACCGTCGTCGGCCAGATTTCAGCGGTCGCGGACTGTGTGGTGGCCGCGGCGGTCGGGGTGGCCTGGCAGCGGCAGCGGCAGGTTCGGGGCGAGCCGCGGGAGGCGGACGGCAGCCCGGCAACGCTCACCGTGATCGCGTTGGGCAAACTCGGCGGCAACGAACTGAACTACTCCAGCGACATCGATCTGGTCTGCTGCTATTCGGCAGACGGGCGGGTTGTCGGGCCGAAGCCCTGCACCAACGCTGAATTTTTCGAGCGGGTGCTTCAGGAGGCGACCCGGCTGATCGGCGAACAGACCGAACTCGGGGCGGCTTACCGGGTCGACCTCCGGCTGCGGCCGTACGGCGGCCGGGGGCCGCTGGTCCTGCCGCTGTCGGCCATGCAGCAATACTACGATCGCCAGGGCCGCACCTGGGAGCGGCAGGCCTGGGTCAAGGCTCGCTGCATCGCCGGTGATGAGCGGCTCGGGGCGCGGCTGCTGGCCAGCCTGGAACCCTGGGTCTACAGCCGCTGGCTGAACCGGACCGACATCAGCGGCATCCGCGCGCTGAAGCGGCGGATCGAGCAGCGGGCGATTCGCGAAGGGACCGACGCGGCCGACCTGAAGACCGGCCGGGGCGGCATTCGCGACGTGGAGTTCACGATTCAATTTCTGCAGCTGCTCAACGGCGGCGACACGCCGGCAGTCCGGGGCGGCAACACGATTGAGGCGATCCGCCGCCTGGCGGCCGCGGGCGGCTTGACCGACCAGGAGCGGGAGATCCTCGAACGGACCTACCGGCTGCTGCGAACCGTCGAGCACCGGCTTCAGATTCTCTACGACCGGCAGACCCACCGGCTGCCCGACGACGACGGCGAGTTTGCCCGGCTCGCGGTCCGCACCGGCTATGGAACCGACCCCGAGGCCGCCCGGCGGCTGCGGGCCGATCTGGCCGATGCGACCCGGCTGAACCGCCGCATTCTCGATCATCTGCTGCACGACGCCTTTCCGGATGACGTGACCCCGGAGCCGGAGGTCGATCTGGTCCTCGACCCGGCGCCCGCGGCCGAGACAGTCGCCGCCGTTCTCGGACCGCGGGGCTTCCGCGACCTGCCGCAGGCCCACCGGCTGCTGGTGGGACTCAGCGAGGAGCCCGCCCGCTTTCTCTCCAGCCGGCGGTGCCGGCACTTCCTCGCCGCCATCGCGGCCCGGCTGCTCGACCGGGTTGCCGCCACGCCCGACCCGGACGCCACTCTGGCCACCCTCGTCGCCGTCAGCGATTCCCTCGGCGGCAAGGGCATGCTCTGGGAGATGCTCAGCGACTCGCCGGCGGCGCTCGACCTGACGGTCAGGTTCTGCTCAGCCGCCCCGTTCCTCGCCGAATTGCTGATCCGCAATCCGGGCATGATCGACGAGCTGCAAGACAGCCTGCTCGGCGGTGAGCAGCCACCGCTGGAGCGGCTCGAAGGGCAAATCTTGAGGCTCTGCGGCACCGCCGTCGACGTGCTGCCGACCCTGATCGCCTTCAAGGTTGCTCAGCAACTGCGGATCGGTATCCGCGACCTGTTGCACCATTCCTCTCCCCATGCCACTGCGGCGGCCCTGTCCGATCTTGCCGAGGCGGTGCTGCGGGTCGTTGTCGCCCGTCGCGAGTCGGAGCTTGCCGCAAAGTTTGGATCGCCCCGGGCCGCCGCCGCTGAACAGACTGCCGGCATGGTGGTGCTGGCGATGGGAAAGTTCGGCGGCCGGGAGATGAACTATGCCAGCGACGTCGATCTGGTCTTTCTTTACGAACACGACGGGGCGACCGTCCCGCCGGCAGCCGGCCGGGCCGGCATTGCCAACAGCCAGTTCTTCGGCGAAGTTGCCAACCGCTGCCTGCAGCTTTTCAACACCTTCACCCCGCAGGGACGACTCTATGAGGTCGACTCGCGGCTGCGGCCCAGCGGCCGCAGCGGGCCGTTGGTGATCTCCCTCGATGCCTTCGGCCGCTACTTCGCCCCGTCCGGCCCGGCGGCGATCTGGGAGCGGCAGGCGTTGGTGAAGGCTCGGGTCGTCGTCGGCGGTGACGCCGCCACCCGTCGGGCTGCCCAGCAAATCACCGAGGCCAGCTACGGGCACGCCTGGACCGCCGCAGACGTCGCCGAGATTCAGGCGATGCGGCTGCGGATGGAGGAAGGGGCGGCGGCTAGCAATCTCAAGCGGGGGCCGGGCGGGGTCGTCGACATTGAGTTCATTGTGCAGTTGCTGCAACTGCTGCACGGCGGGCGGTTGCCGGTAGTACGAACCCCGAACACGTTGGCCGGTCTCGAGGCCCTGGCTACCGCCGCGATCCTCGACGTCGAGACCGCCGGCAGCCTGCGGGCCGCCTACGACCTGCTGCGGTCGATCGAGTGCAGTCTCCGGTTGCTCGATCTCCGGCTCGGCCATGATTTTCCCGCGGCCGCCGCGGCCCGCGACCGGCTTGCCGCCCTGCTCGGGCGGGCAACCGGCGAGGAACTCGCCGCCGAGGTCGCCGCGGCGACCGCGACGGTCCGCCGCAGTTTTCTGCGGGTCTTCCAACAGGCTGCGGCGGACCTTGCCTGACCGCCCGGAGACGGGCCGGCCTCATCAGTGGCTGCCGAGAAAGCGGATGGCGAGGAACCCGGCGACGATCAGCCCGCCAAGCACGAAGGTCGCCAGTTCGAGATTGCGGTTGAGAACCCGCTTGGCCTGCTCGCCAAAGATCCGCATCACCGCCGCCACGAGAAAAAACCGCAGCCCCCGGCCGGCTGTCGAGGCAACCAGCAGCGTTGCCAGGGGGACCGAACAGGCTCCAGCGGCGATCGTGAAGACCTTAAACGGAATCGGCGTGAAGGCCGCTGCGAAGATGGCGATTCCTGCGTTGGCCTGATACTGCTGCTCGACGGTGGCGAAGTGATTCTCGGTGAATCCTGGAATCCAGTGGAAAAAGAAGCCCGAAGTGGCCTGCCAGAAACCCCAGCCGATCAGCCAGCCGACCAGCCCGCCAGCCACACTCGCGACCGTCGAGACGGCGGCGTAGAGAAACGCCCGGCCTGGTTTCGACACTGACAGCGCGATCTGCAAGACATCGGGGGGAATCGGGAAGAACGAACTCTCTGCGAAGGAGATCGTCGCCAGCGCCGTCGTGCCGTGGGGAGAATCGGCCCAGGACAGCACCCAGACATAAAGCCGCCGCAGCGGACCGCGAGGAGCGGCTGCCGCAGTCGGCGGAGCAGCGGATGTCGTCGGCGGCGCGGGAGCCGCCGACGGCGCGTCGGGCGGGGGCATCGGAGGTCTCTCGGAGGGCCGCCAAAAGCATACTCCGGATGCCGCGGTCCGCCGACAGTCTGTCCCGCCGCGGTCACCGCTCGCGAAGTGCCTGCGCGGCGATATCGAGGCCGACCGCGTCGCTCCAGGCTGCCAGCAACTGTCGGTAGACCGGCCCCGGTCGGCCGTCACCGACGCTCTGGCCGTCCCAGCGGACCGCCGGCTGCAGGCACCACGGCGTGCTCGTCAACAGAATTTCGTCGGCAGCGACGAGGTCGTCGGCGAACAGCGACCGGTTTTCAAAGGTGAAACCGGCAACGGTCGCGAGCTGCTGCAGGTGGCCCAGACTCACGCCGGGCAGGGCGTCGGTCGGCGGCGGCGAGGCGATCGTCGTGCCCCGGACGACGGCAAGATTGGCTGTCGAAGTTTCGCTGAGCCGACCATCGGCATGGGCCAGCAGCGGCCTGGCCCCGGGCTCGGCGGCCGCGGCCTCGCGGTCGGCAAGAAAGTAGTGCAGCCGGCTGCGAACCTTCGCTCCGATCGGCCAGCAGCGTTCGGGAACCTGCTGCACCGACACGCGTCGCAGCCCGACGCCCTGTTCATAGCCCTGTGCCCAGAGGGAACAGGCCAGGGGAAAGCTGTGCACAACGGTGGTCGGCGGGCCGGCCCGGCCGGCATGCTGGGCCGCCAGTTCGCCCGGGGTGACGAAGATCACCAGGCCGAGGTCGGCCGCGGCAGCATCGCGGCCCCGAGTCAACCGGGCATGGTTGTGGCGGGCAACCTCGGCGGCAGCAGCAAAGACCTCGGGCAGCGAACGGCTGGCAGCCAGCCCAACGGCGGCCAGCGACCGCTCGAGCCGTTCGGCGTGGGCGGCGGGCAGGAAGAGTTCGCCGCGGAAGGTCCGCAGTTGCTCCGTGACCGTCGCTCCGAGAACGAACCCCGCATCGCCGGGCGAGACGATCAGACGATCGCGCGGCAGGAACTGCCCATCCTGCCAGGCAACGTCAGCAGTGCCCGGCGGCAGTGGCATCGGCATTCGGCGGACCGCCGCCGTCAGAAAAGAACCGGAGAGAGGGTCACCATGCCCGGAGATGCATACCGATGAGTCTGAGTGGAGGATAGGGGACTCGAACCCCTGACCTTCTGGCTGCCAGCCAGACGCTCTCCCAACTGAGCTAATCCCCCGCTGTCGCACACCGGGGACTCATCATTCGATTTCCGGAACTGGTGAAACTAAACCGCTGCCTTCCGGGTGTCAACGCAGCCGGCCTCGCAGCGGCGGTTCTCCGGGGGTTTTTCCGGCCGGCTTCCCGCGGCCCTGTTCCGAGGCTGTTTGCCCCGCTCGACCGGAGCTCCGGGAAGGTCGACCTCCGGGCCCGGGGGATCCGGTGCTGGGGTTGCAGGTCCCGGTTTCCCTCAGCTTGCGGTTCGGGCTTCGAAGCAGGTGGCAGGCGGCTTGTTCGTTTTTGCGAGCTCAAAGGGATGGTGGCAGAGTGTGCGTCCGGGGCTGCTGTAGACAGCCAGCGACTCGCAACTAACCGGCAGTTCGAAAATCCCATGAACGTTCGGACTGTTCTCGGCCGCCGTTGCGCGACGAGTTCCCCCGAGAGCAGTTTTTCGACAATCTGTCGGAGAAAAACCGGATGGAAATCCGCGGCGGGTCTGGTGCAGCCCCGACTCTCGAAGCACACTCGGATGCTGGCGAGTTGCCGCTTCGGCAGACGCCCCCCACGGCCGACCTGATGATGCCATCGCACCCTGCAACAACCAGATCTGAGCCGGTCGGCTGGGCGGAGGTGCCCCGGGCCGTGGCAACCGTTTTGTTGACGGTTTACCTGGTGGGGCTCGGGCTGACGGTGGTGGGGAATTCTGGCAGCGGGGCGTCGCTGCTGGTCGCGGTAATCAAAGGACGGCTGTATTCTCCCTGGATGGTGCCGGCCTGGCTCGACCTCGGCTTTGACCACCCGATCACCTATGGGCAGCAAACCGACGCCGACCACGGGCTCGAGTTTCGTGTCCATGGCGCGGAGGACTGGCAGACCGCTCTGGGCACGAACACGGGTGGGCCCCGGGCGGCCCGCTGGCAGCGGCTGCTGCGGGCAGTCGTTGCCAGCGAGCAGGAGCCGGGTCGCGAGGGGCTGCTGCCGGCCGGGTTCGGGGCAGCGGTCTTCGCCGCCTGCGGCAGTGATGATGTCGATCTGCGGGTCGTGATTCGGCCTCGACCCGAGCGGCAGCTGCCGCTGGCGGTCAGCGACCCCGTGGTCGCCTATCAGGCTCGCCTGCGGCAGCTCTCGGGTGGCGAGTTGCAGCTGATCAAACGCGAAGCCCGCCGCGAGGTGGCGCCGGTGGCGGCACCCGGGGGGACGCCATGAGTCAGACCGCTGATCCCCCGGTTTCGCCGCAGGCTGCCGGTTCGCTCGGCCGAACCTGGGAGGCCTTCTGGTTCACCCCGGCTGACAGCCGGCCGCTCGCTGCGGTACGGTTGGCCGCTGGCACAATCGGGCTGCTCGCCTGCGGCAGCTACGCGGCCGACCTGGCCGGCTGGTTCGGGCCCGGGGGCCTGTTGCCGGTCGAGACGGTGGCGGCCTGGCGGAGCCCGCTGGCCTTCTCGCTGTTCGACGCCTGCACGAGTGTTACCGCTCTCTGGGCAGCGTTTGTGCTCCTGGCAGCCCTGTTTGGCATGCTCGCCATCGGTCTGCTGACCCCTGTGGCGGCCTTGCTGGCGGCGGTCGGCTGGGCGGCCCTTCTCAACCGGGGGCCGATGCTGGCCGGGCCGGCCGACGACTGCCTGGCGGTGCTGCTCTGGTGCCTGGTGCCGGGCACCGCCGGTGAGCACCTGTCGGTCGATGCCTGGCTCCACGAACGGCTCGGCTGGAAGGTCGCCCGGCCTCGGGTTCGTTCCCGCCTTTCACTGGGACTGTTGCAGCTGCATGCAGCGGTGATTGCCGCGGCGGCGGTCTTTGCCCAACTCAAGGGCGACGTCTGGTGGAACGGCACCGGACTCTGGTGGGTGACGACCCGCGAGGCGGGGCGGCTGGTTGACCTCACTGGGCCGCTGCTGGCCTCGGAGTATCTCTGCAATCTCCTTAGTCAGGGCATCGTCGCCTGGGAACTGGTCTTCGCGATCGGGGTCTGGTTTCTGCCGACCCAGCGGCTGCTCGCCCGCCTGGCGGTCTTCGTCTGGCCGCTGATCGGCCTGTTGATCGCCGAGCCGCTCTGGGGGCTGGCACTGGCGAGTTTGACGCTGCCGCTGACCGGCTGGTTTTCAGCGTCCGGCGACTAGCCGCTCAAAACCGGCCTCATCGAGGATGACGACGCCGAGCTTTTCGGCTCTGGCGAGCTTGCTGCCCGCCTCCGCGCCGGCGATGAGATAGTCGGTTTTTTTCGAGACGCTCGCCGAAGCTCGGCCGCCGGCCCGCCGAATCGCCTCCTCGGCTTCCTGGCGGGTGTAGCCGGCGAGCGTGCCGGTGACGACGAGTGTCTTGCCGGTCAGGGGCCCGTCGCTGCCCCGCTCCGCTTCCGGTACCTCGAGCTTCACTCCCACGGCGGCGAGCCGGTCGATCACGCCCCGGCCGTAGTCACTGGCGAGCCAGTCGTGCACGCTCGCGGCGATCACATCGCCAATTTCGTGAATGGCCGCCAGGTCTTCCTCCGGCGCCTGTCGCAGGGCGGCGATCGACGGAAACCGCTGGGCCAGCAGCATCGCCACCCGGGGGCCGACATGCCGGATGCCCAAAGCGTTGAGCAGCCGAACGAGGCCCCGGTCGCGGCTGGCGGCAATCTGTTTGACGAGCTTCTCGGCCGACTTCGCCCCCATCCGTTCGAGGGTCTGCAGGTCTTCAGCAGTCAGCCGGTAGAGATCGGCATAGTCGGTCACCAGGCCGGTTGCCACAAACTGCTCGACGAGCTTGTCGCCGAGCCCCTCGATGTCCATCGCGTTCCGGGAGGCAAAAAACTTCAGCCGCTCACGCTGCCGGGCCGGGCAGTGGACGTTCGGGCAGCGGATGGAGACGGCATCCTCGTCCCGCACCAGCGGCGTGTCACACTCCGGGCACGCCGTCGGCGGCTTCCAGGCGACCAGTCGTTTCTTGCGGAGGTGTTTTTCGACCCGAACGACGTGGGGAATCACCTTGCCCGCCTTTTCGACGACGAGCACGTCGCCGATGCGGATGTCCTTGCGGGCAACCTCGTCGGCATTGTGGAGGCTGGCCCGGCGGACAATCGTGCCGGCGAGTTCAACCGGTTCAAGGTCGGCCACCGGCGTGACCGTGCCGCCTCGGCCGACCTGGACCCGGATGCCGGCCAGCGTCGTCGTCGCTTCGAACTTCTCAAATTTCCAGGCGATTGCCCACCGCGGGCTCTTCGCCGTCGCCCCGAGCTGCCGCTGCTGACTGAATCGATCGACCTTGACGACGAATCCGTCGACTTCGAAGTCGAGTTCGTGCAGTTGTTCGATCAGGTCGCTGCCAGCGTCGATCAGCCCGTCGAGCGATTCGAACCGCCGGGTCCGCGGGGCGACCGGCAGGCCGGCGGCTGTCGCCCAGGCGTAGAGTTCGGTCTGCGAGGCGATGCCGAGATCTCCGGTGTCACCGACTCCGTGACAGAAAAATCGCAGCGGCCGGCTGCCACACTCTCGCGGATCGAGCAGCCGGATGCTGCCGGCGGTCACGTTGCGGGTGTTGGCGAACGGAGGCTGGCCGCGGGCCGCCTGGGTCTCGTTGAGCGCGACGAGCGCCGAGTTGGTCATGAAGACCTCGCCGCGGACCTCAATCAGCGGCGGTGGCTCTGGCAGGGCGAGCACCAGCGGGATCGCGGCGATGGTCCGGACGTTGTGGGTGATGTCATCACCGACGACGCCGTTGCCCCGGGTAGCGGCCAGGGTCAGCCGGCCCTCTCGATAGGTGAGGGCGACGGCGACGCCGTCGATTTTCAGCTCGAGCACCCAGCCGATCGGCCCGGATTCGCCAGCTTCGCGAAGCAGTTTCTCGGCTCGGTTGCCCCAGGTCTTGAGGTCGGCCGGATTGTAGGTGTTGTCAATCGACAGCATCGGCAGCCGATGCCGGACTGCCGTCAGGCTGGAGACCGGTTCGCCGCCGATCCGCTGGGTGGGGCTGTCGGGGGTGAGCAGATCGGGATGGGCCTGCTCGAGGTCCTGCAACTGCCTCAGCAGGCGGTCGTACTCGAGGTCGGAAATCTCCGGGGCCGCTTTGGTGTAATAGAGGCGGTCATGGTGCCGAATCTGCTGCCGCAGGGCGGCGATTTGCCGCGCCGCAGCGGTCACGGGATCGGTCGTCGGGAGGGTGACTGTTTTCCTTCGCCGCCCGGGGGGGGAGCGGTTGCTTCCCGGGCCGCCTGCTCGGCCTGCCGCTGCCGCCGAAGTCGTTCGCCCGCAAAGTGGTCGACCGTCACCGCCCCGACCGTGGCGATGGCCAGCACGATCAGCTGCCCGGCCAGCAGGCTGGTGCCGTGGCGATCCATCAGTTGTTCCAGCGGATGGTTTCGCTGGGCTGCGGCCGGCTCGGGACGAATGCCTCGCAGCACCGACATGCAGTAGCTGGCCGCCGTGATCGTGAAGGCGAAGCCAACGACACCCAGCACGATATAAAACGGATTGGTTGGCTGCCGGCGCATGCCAGAGTATAGCCCGGCGGCCCGACCCCGCCCGGCGTCAGGCAGCATCGGCCCGGCTGAGGGCGGCAGCGACCGCCGCAAGAACCTGCTCGACACCGATGGCAGCCATCGCCGCCGTGTCGGTCTTGCGATCCTCCCACCGCGGCCGCAGGTGGGCCGGGGGTTCCACCACGGTGTGTCCGGGGCCGTAGGGGCCGTTCCGCTCGGCCGGCACCGGTCCGAAGAGGCCGACACAGCGGGTCCCGACAGCCGCGGCGAGGTGCAGCGGCCCGGTGTCGCCGGAAACGACCAGCGGCGACAACCGAAACAGTTCGCCAAGGTCCTGCAGGCTTGTCCGGGGCGCGAGGATGGCAGCAGTGCCTGCCCCCGCGACGATTTCGCGGGCGGTCGCCTCCTCGGCGGCCCCTCCCCAGATGATCAGCGACTTCACGCTCTGGTGCTGGTAGACCTCCCGCGCCAGAGCAGCAAATCGCGCTACCGGCCACCGCTTCGACGCCCAGCCGGCCCCCGGGTTGAGGACGATCGGTGCGGTCGGCTGCTGCAATGGACCGAGCCAGCCGGCGACGCGTTGGCGGCTCACCGGCCAGTGGGGCATATCGAAGCCGATCTCCGGGGCGGTGATGCCCAGCGGGGCGAGCAGTTGCACGTTGCGGTCGACGACATGGGCGGCCGCCGCCGACACCCGTCGATTACTCGTGAGCCACGACAGCTCGCGGGCTTCGGGAGGGGCATGGCCAATGCGAACCGGGCTGCCTGCCAGCAACGCGGCGACACCGCTTTTGAGCAGGCCCTGCAGGTCGAGCGTGACGTCGGGGCGGAAGCAACGGACCTCCCGGCGGAGGCTGGCAATCTGCCGCGGTGACTTCAGCCAGCCCCGGGGCAGACGGAAAAGATGGTCGATCGCCGGGTGACCCGCGAGCACGTCGGCCGAGCGACCCTCGACGATCCAGCCAATCGTGCAGTTCGGGAAAGCTCGCTTGAGGGCGACTGCTGTCGGGATGCCATGCAGCACATCACCGATCGCTGAAAGCTTGACGATGACGAGGGAACGGGGAGCGTCCATGCGCCGCGAGCCGGGTTGGAGTTCGGGAGGGAAGATCGAGCAGGTTCCAGCGGGGCATTTCCCGCAACACTGCTCTACCCTGAAGTCTCGACATTACCCCCCCGGATTGCCAAGTTCAGATTCGGTGAAAGTTTTGTCAGTCCGCAGCGAGGCCGGCGAGGTCGCAGAGCAGTGACTCGGTGACCGGCTGCGGGCAGCTCCAGACGAGAAAGAACATCGACTCTCGCAGCAGCCGTTCTGCAGGGTGGCCGCTGAGAAAGCCGGCGCCCTTCGCGGCGGTCAACGCCGCCTGCGCGGCGCGGGTCACCAGGCTGTTGGCCCGCTGCCGCAGGTGGTTGCGGGCCGCGGCATCGCAGCCGTTGCAGGAAGCCTGCCGAAAGTCTGACTCGATTGCCGCCGCCTCCCGCGCGAGTTCAGCAGCGATTGGGCCGAGCGATTTCCGGCGGCCGGCTTCCCGCTCGATCAGGCCGATCGCGGCCCTGCTGCTGCCGAGGGCGAGGGCCGTCGTCCCAAGCCCGCCGGTCTGAGACCCCGGCTGGGCCGGCGGAATTTCTGCGAGGGCCCGAACCTGTTCAAGCCGGACCATCGTCGTCCGGCTGCCGGTCAAGGCCAGCAGCTGCATCGGTGGCTCGACGGTCACCCCGGTTTCAGACGTCTCGATCACGAAGAACCTAGGCTCCCGCTGCCCGGCTGAGGGTTCAGCCATCCCGCCGGTGACGATCGTCTCGACACTGTCGGCACCCGTCACCCAGGGGCAGCAGCCGTCGAGCTGCCAGCCGTCGGGGCCGCGGCGGGCCGTGACCGCCGGCGCAGCGGCATGCTGGCGGCTGGTGGTGAGCTGGGAAATGCCGACAGTGGTGAACTGCCGCCCGGCGGCCAACTCGGGCAGCAGCCGGCCGCGGACGCCGGCGTCGGCCCGGGCGAGAATCCGCACGGCGCTGGCCCACTGGGTGAGGGCGAGGGCCGTGGTCAAACACCGCGAGGCGATGGCCACGAGCAGCTGCATGATCGCCGAGTCGGGGGCTGCTGTGCCGCCGTCGGACTCGCCAATCCAGCCGGCGAGCGTGCCGCTGGCGGCCAGTTCGGCGAAGACGCCGCTTTTCCAAGGGCCGACCTCGCGGGTCACGGCTGCTCGTTCGCCAACGCAGTCGCAGACCTGCTCGAGGCGGGAGCCGGTGGGAAACGGGCGAGGGGCGACCATCGGCGGTTGGGCAGATCGGGGAGGTCGACGGCTTTGGCTGTGGCGGCAAACCGGCGAAAAACGCGGGCCAGGCAAGACCCGCTTCGGTCAAGCATACCGCGACGAACCAATGCCTGGCTGCGGGGAACGCGGCGAATTTCCCGGCCGGAGGGTCCACCGGCGGCAGAGTGCCAACCGGGTCTGTATACTTTCGAGTCCTTCTGGCTGGTGCCCCGCCTTCTCCGACCCCCTGGAGTCTCACCATGAGCCACGCCGAGGATCTCGATCTGCACGAAACCACCACCCTGCCTGCGGCCCCCAAGCCGACGTTGACGCTCGACGAACTGTCCCCCCAGACGCTCTATGCGAAGTGCTCGGCGCTCGCCCGGAATCTCTGGTGGAGTTGGCACCCCGAAGTGACCAACCTGTTTCGCGAACTCGACCCCGTCCGCTGGCGACAGCTCGATCACAATCCAATCGCCTTGCTGTCCGAGTTCACCCCCGAGCGGCTCGAAGCCCGGGCGGCGGAACTCGTGCTCTACAGCCGCATCAATCAGGCCTACCGGCGGCTCAAGGAGTACCTCGCGGGCAAGTCGACCTGGAGCAGCATCAACGCCGGCGTTCTCGGCTCGAAGCCGGTCGTCTACTTTTCGGCCGAGTTTGGCATCCACGAATCGGTGCCGATCTATTCCGGCGGCCTCGGCGTGCTCGCGGGCGACCACGTCAAAAGTGCAAGCGGCCTCGGCATTCCGCTGATCGCGGTCGGGCTCTTTTACAACCAGGGCTATTTTCGGCAGCAACTCGACATCGACGGCTACCAGCACGAGGAATATCTCGACTCCAGGGTCGACCTGCTGCCCTTGGAGCAGGCGGTCGATCCCGACGGCGAGCCGGTCGTCGTCTCGGTCGAGACGCGGTCGGGGCCGATCCACGCCAAGGTCTGGCGGATGGCGGTCGGCCGGGTGAACCTGTTTCTCCTCGACTGCGATATTGAAGGAAACAAGCCGGAGGATCGGGAGCTGACCAGCCGGCTCTACGGCGGTGACAACCGGACCCGAATCCGGCAGGAGATGGTCCTTGGGGTCGGGGGCGTCAAAGCGATCCGGGCGATGGGGATCGTGCCCGGTGTCTACCACCTCAACGAAGGCCACTCCGCCTTTGCCACTCTCGAAGCCGTCCGCGGCCGGATGGAACGCGACGGCTATTCGTTCGACGAGTCGGTTCGCAAG
>Ga0180432_10007896_pt1 | contig 13413 bp, 14 predicted proteins | sample SS_ome_10_FD_132414 | JGI IMG/M metagenome (GOLD analysis project Ga0180432, IMG submission 132414) | Hypersaline lake sediment archaeal communities from the Salton Sea, California, USA - SS_1_MS_2 metaG | ecosystem: Environmental > Aquatic > Non-marine Saline and Alkaline > Hypersaline >...
CTAATCCCTGCTTTGGCCACCATGATCCCGACTGGCGGGGCTTCTCTTGCCGCGCTTCCTACAAGTTTACCCTCATGGGGGTCTATTGCTCGAGCAGGGGCAATGGCCGGGTTGAAGGGCGTGGGCAACTTGTCCATGGCTTCCGGTATGGGGAGCCTAGCCGACTTCGTAGGTACCGGAGGCGAGATGAGCGCTCGGCTGTCTGGGCAGACCCCAGCCAAGAACCTGGCAGCAAGCTTACCCGCTGAGTCCTATAACATGATCAACTCGGTACCAGGTCTTTCACAAGACTTGGCGGGCAGGTTCGGGTTGCCTTATCAGCTAGCACAGAACTATATGGCACAGAGAGCGGCGGGTACGCTGCCAGCCCTTCCAGCCCCGCAATACACTGGGGTACCTTTTAGTCCTCAGATCATGACGTAGCGAAAGGTAAGGCGCATGAACCTTGTTCAGCTAGATTCCTTCATCAATAAGATCGCTGACGATCTGGACATAGACAAAGAGGCGGGTGCTTACGAATTTGGCGCTAGGCATCCGTACGTGTCTACCTATTGGGGTCCGTTGGCTGCTGGTGCGCTGGCGGCTCCTTTAGGTCCTGCCGGTTCTCTCGTTGGGCTAGGTGCCAACATTGGAGGTACTCACCTCACCTCCAAGGGCATGAAAGAGGAGCGGCAGCGCGCTGGGATCAAAGGTAAGCCAGACTCGTTCGCTCTCCGTCATCCGTACCTAACCACCTTGGGTTTGCCTGCTGCTACTGGTTTGGGCGGTGCTGCTGTTGGTGGGGCTGCTGGTGCTGGGATTGCTTCGGCTGCTGGTGGTGATGACACGGCCAAGCTGATTGCTGCTCTTATGGGTGCTGGGATTCTTGGCACTGCTGGTGGTATTGGTGGCGGTCTCGGTGCTGCGCACTTACTGCACAAGGGTCAAGAGCGCGAGTTCAGGCTGCACGGCAAGGATCTGCACAAGCAGAGGGATGAAGAGGACGAGCGCAAGAGGAAAGAGAAAGAACGCAAGAAGCGAGAAAAGAAGGCCAGTGCGTTCGAGCGCTTCTCCGTCGAGCTTCTTGATCGGATGATCAAGCGCGCAAAGGACGACAAGGACAAGAAGGACGAAAAGAAGGAATCAAAGGATACGGGTAACACCGCACCGAAGAAGAGTAGTGGCGGCGGCTACGGGGCAATGATTCGTACCATCGCTCCTCTGGACGTCGTTGGATCCCTTGTCTCTGCATCGTAGGAGGTACTAATGAGTGCCGTAACGTTCGATCCATATATCGAGTACGTCCCCCCTGTCTTTAGGGCCGACGCTCGTGCTGAGGTGATCAAGGAGGCTTTTGTTCAAGAGCTCCGTGACATCATGACGCACCACGATCAGCTGGTGAAGATGGGTGGAGGTGTAATGAAAACCATCTTCGGTCTGGGCAAGCGGCGGGCCGGTGGGGCGATAACACAGCGGGCTATTAGACGTGCTGCTGGTGAGGTTGCTGGTGACGCTGCTGGAGCAGCTGCGGGTCGTGGAGTAGGGGCTGCTGCTGGTGAGGCGGCGGAACAGGCTGCGAGGTCTACTGGTGGTGCGGCTGCGGGTCGTGCTGCTGGTGAGGTTGCTGGTGACGCTGCTGGAGCAGCTGCGGGTCGTGGAGTAGGGGCTGCTGCTGGCGAGGCAGCGGAACAGGCTGCGAAGGCTGCGCCAGAGGCTGCGGAACAAGCGGCGAAGGCGGCTCCGGAAGCGGCTGAGCAAGCGGCCAAAGCGGCCCCGGAAGCAGCCGAACAAGCGGCCAAGGCGGCGCCTGACGTGGCGGAGCAGGCGGCGAAGGCCAGTCCACAGACTGCGGATCCTACCGATGTCACAGGTAAGAAGCCTGGGTTCTGGCGTGGTCTGTGGGATAGGGTCCTCCCTTCTGGGTCAGCTTCAATTGGATCTTTAGGTGCGGGCGGTCTCGGCTTTGCTGTTGGCGGCCCAGTTGGTGGTGCAATTGGTCTTGGCGCTCATCAGCTTCTGGGTCGCGGTGGTCGTGCTCTGGCGCGTGCTGTTGGTAAGGGTGCCCCTGAGACTATCGAAGAGCTTGCCAAGAGGAACGTGGACGACGTGATCAAGCGTTCCGGCGGTGTCGTAGACGACCCCGCTAAGATCCAGGCCATGGAGGCCGATGAGCTAGCTAAGCTCAGAGCAGATCCTAATGTGGAGCAAACCCTCCAAGCAAACCGTATGCACAATATGAGGTTGCGGCCTGGTGTTGGAGCTGCGGCTTTGGGTGGTGGTACTCTCGGCGGCGCTTACTTGCTCGGTAGTGGGCTGGGAGGCGGTGGAGGCGGCGCTCCAGGGGCTGGTGGGCAGGATCGTGGATGGCTGGGCAACCTGGCGTTGGCGGTTCCGTCTGGTATCGCTGCGCATCAACTAGCAGGTATGGCCGGTTTGCCTGAGTGGGCGCAGTGGGCGTCTGCTCTTGGCGCTGGTGCTGCCGTACCAAGTTTGGTGTAGGAGCAGATTATGAACCGCAATCAACTACTGGGATTTTCCCACGAGCTGGACAAGATCGCGTTCGAACTTGATCATCATTTGCTACCTACTCTACTTGGTGGTTTGGGTGGCGGTGCCATCGGGTACCACACCACTGACGACCCAAGGAAGAAGAGGCGCAACGCACTGATTGGAGCTTTATTGGGAGGTACCGGCGGGTACATGATTACCGACCCGATAAAAGAGTCCCTGGAGGGCCCGCGCCCGAGTAAAGGGCAACGAGCGCTAGCCAAATTTATGAGACGGTCATGGACGCCACAGCCTAAATCTTCTCTTGAGACACTTAGGGACTTAGGCAGAGCAGGAGTTCCCAACCGTAGGGGTCCGCTGTTGGACATTCCAGAAGCTAGCCGGGAAAACATTGAGGCTTTACGCAGTCATTACCGTGAAGGGACAGAAATGTTGGACCCTGCGCGAGCTTTGCAGCTACGCAGGCATTACCGAGGTGGGACAGAAGCCGCTTACAGAGATAATTTCCCGCGCTTGGCTCGTAGGGTGTTTGGCCCTTCGGCGGAAGAAATGATTGCGGCAAAGGAAGTACCGGTAAAGGGCGCCCCAGATTCGTTCAAACCTTGGTAGGGGCGTATGAACAGATCTGACCAAGACTTCGAGTTGTGGAAACGGTGGAAGGATCGTGGGGAGAAGCCCGACGATATGGAACCGCTGTTGGACCAGTTCGAGCCGATGATAGGGCAGCAGTTAGGCCGCTACGCAGGTAAAGTCAACATACCAGATACAGCGATTCGTGCGGATCTCGAGAATCGGTTTGTTACTGCGGTACGTACGTACGATCCTAACAGAGGCACACAATTAGGTACTCACGTAGGCTGGCACTTGAAGGGCGTGCACAGGTTCGTAACCAAGAATCAGAACCTTGGACGTATCCCAGAAAATCAGATATCTCGTATCGGAGAGCTTACAGCGGCGACGCACATCCTGCAGGACGAATTGGGTAAGGTGCCCGACAACGCTGCCGTGGCGGCAAAGATGAAATGGTCTCCTGCTCAGGTAAAGAAGTTGCGTAGGGCATTGCGGAAGGATCTCCTCACTACTGGATTTGAAGCACCTGTGGGCTCCATCACGCCCTCTCGTTGGGACGCAGTTCAACACTTGATCCCTTCGGAGTTAGACGAGCGCGAGCAGTACATCTTCCGGCATACTACGGGGGCTGGCGGGGCCAAGGTCATGCAAGCGCAGGAGATTGCGAAGCGTCTTGGCGTATCCAACGCGGCAGTTTCCCGTGCTAGGGCTGCCGTGGCGAAGAAGATTGAACAGTACAGCCCCTTACAAGCTCAGTTGCCTAGTGGATTGACCCCAGAAATAGGCTACGAGGACTCGGACTAATGGAACTAGCATCTGTAGCGGCTTTTTCGGCGACTTTGGTGGACAACAAAGAGGCGTTTGACAAGCTTGCGTTGTCTCTCCAGGATATTGCCAACGCTTTAACATCCCGGGAGGCTATCGGTACGGGTGCTGGAGCTGTGTTGGGTGGGTTAGCTGGTCACGCAAGCTCTTCCGACCCAGAGGAGCAGAAGAGACGAGCCATTGTGGGCGCTCTGGGCGGTGGCGCCCTTGGAGGTACCGTTTCGCACTTTCTGGGTGGAGGTTCCAGTGGTGGTGAAGAGTCTTCTTCTGCCCCCGGTCCTTCTGATCCTACTCTAACACCTAGGGCTGGCGGCCCTAAGGGCGTTTCCGGTCCTAGTAAGGCGCTTAAGTCGCAGTTGATCTCTCAGCCGATCTCTGGGCCGCAGACTTTAGGTGATCAAAGGGCCGCTATCGACGCTTCGCAGGCGTACCCACGACTCCAACAGACAGGACGAGCCGCTCAACAACGTGCCCAACAGATGGCCAGCCAGAATATCATCCGGCAGACGGCTGCGAGAGAGCGCGCAGCGCTCATGCAGGACCAGGGAAGAGTTCGGGCGAGGCTGCAGGCTCTGTTGGCGCCTCAACCTAGTCAAGGAACAGGTCCCCGGAACATTAGAGTAGGCCCTGGTGGGCGTCCTGTGGGGTCTCAAACACCCTCAGGGAAGCTCAAGGGAGCCCCGATGGGAGGGCTGAAGACCGGCGAAGCCTATCTTGACGCTGCGTATGAGCTGTACAAGAGCGCTGACGTCATGGAAGACATTTCCAGGTTTGCCAAAAACAATCCTTGGGCGGTTGGAGCTGCCGGTGGGGGTATCTTAGGCGCTGGAACTGGTTGGGCGGCTAGAGGATCCGACAAAGAAAGAAAGCGCAAGATGCTCATCAACGGTTTGATTGGTGCTATGGCTGGTGGCGGGCTCGCCCAGGTTGGTTCTAGTATCACCGATGCCTCTGATGCTGTGCAGAAAAGCGTTCCTGGTGCGGCTAAGGCTATTGAGGAGCTTGGTGGTCAGGCAGGCGCAACCATGAGAGAGGCGGAAAGGACTGTTGGTACCGCCCATAGTATCAGCGAGTTGCTGCGTAACGCAGCCGAGGACAATCTTCGGTGAGTACCAGGCCGCAAAGGGACCAAGTCCGCAGGGAAGCCCTGCTTGATCTGCTTGAACAGGCGGAGAAGGACTACGGGGATAGGGCCGAGACCCTTCTCACTGCTCAAGCTGAGTTCTTGCGCAAAGTACTGAGAGCTCGTGGTGGCGCTGCTGCTATCGAGAGACGGAACCAGGAAGATCTAGCTGCGCTCACTGTAGACAAGATAAACGACTTCTTCGCTTAGTATTGACTTCGTAGATCGTTCTAGTAGTCTCGTACCTAAGGACTGTCACTAACAACAAAGGAGGAAGACATGTCCAGCGAGCACAAGAGCGATGAAGAGGTTGTGGAGAAGGTAGGACTTCGCGACAGCTACGGTCTAGAAGAGGTTGAGACTGCGCAGCTCGTGGCTCTTCATGCGCTCGAAGCTAAAGCCAGGCTTCAGTTTGAAAACATCCAGCTGAAGATGCAGATGCTCCAACTGGAAGCACGCGATGTCCAGGAGCTGCTGCGAAAAGAGCTTCCAGGAAGAGACGACGATATCCGGCAAGAGATCGCAAAGCGCCTTGGGGTGCCCTTCGAGGAGCTCAGAGCGTACGTGACTGATCTTAAACAAGGTAGGCTGGTCAGGCAACCAGCTCAGCCTTCTCAGTTTCCCTCCCTGCAGCCAAAAGGGTAACTCGATGAACGCGGCTGTCCATACGCCGCGTACGAAGGGTTCCCACCTACAAAGAGGTGTCTAATGGCAGTCACCAGCACAGTCGTAACCCTTCGTATATTTGTGGACGACATCGCTTCGATTCTGGCACTGTACGACCAGATCGAGGTGTACAGATCCATTGGTACAGTGGACGGTCCTTGGGAGGCCATTGCCAGCGGTGCGGCTACTACCGCAGTCCTGCAGACTACAAAGCTCGAGCCCTATGCGCTCAACGGCACCACCCTGATCTTGACGATCAACGGGTTGTCTACTCGCGTCACCACTACCTTTGCTGGACCAGATCCATACACTGCAGCTGCTGCAGCTGCTGATATAGCAGCTGCTCTTGCCGGATTGGGCACAGCTACTGACAACGGTGGTTATGTACGTGTTGTTACAACCGACACGGGGACAGACGCAAGCATCGAAGTGTACGGTGGTACCGGATACCCGTACTTGGGCTTTCAGTCTACTGATTACAGCATAGGTACAGATGCTGCGATTGCGCTGGCGGGCGGTACGCAGGACTACGAGTACAAGGACTACAACGGTTCTAGCTCTTACTACTACAGGTATCGTTTCTACAACTCCGGTACTGGAGACGCGTCACTGTACAGTGTTCCTTTCCAAGTAAGCACACCGTGGACATTGGCATCTTCCGACCTGATTACAGGAACCTGCAAGCTGGTGGACCTTCGGGGACGTGCCGATCAGTATCGTCGTATCCAGTTTCGCAACTTGGAGCCTACCCAGGTCACTTCGTCCGGTACCACTTACAACATCTTCGGTACGGATCAGGAAACAACCACAGATGCCGACGGGTACGCTGAAATGTCTCTGATCAAGGGGGCTCTTGTAGAGGTAGCTTTCATTGGGACTGATGTGAGGCGCAGGATACGCGTACCCTCCTCTGGTTCCGAGTTTGATCTGTTGGACTCTACGCTGTCAGACGACGAGTTCGGTATCCAGGAACCAACACTAAGGATCATGGCGAGAAGGAGCCCGTAATGCTCAGGAGTTTTGGGGAGTACGGGAGATACATAGACGATGAGGAGGATGGGTAATGGGCCTAGTTACCTGTAGGTTCTACGCTCTTGACCAAGAGATTCCTTACGACCCGGTATCCGGGGTTAACGTACGGATCTTTGACGAGACGGGTGCAGTGTTCGTGACGTCTGGGGTCACCAACGCCAGTGGTTACTTTCAGTGCGACATCACAGGTACTCCTGATCCTGCTCCTACTAGGTACCAAGTGAGGATGTCCAAGGTGGGCACCACATGGACTAATCCGGAGTACGCTGACGTCTATGATCCGCTACCACCGCTTACGGTCAACAACTTCAACATGTACGGTAACTTGCACCCCCTGCAGCCCGCTGTTGGTGGCGCTAGGATGTGTCGTGTCCAAGGATTCCTGTACGACGCGGGCGGACGAGCAGTCCCAAACGCCATCGTGAAGTTCATCAACAAGTTCGACCCTGTGTACGTCGATGGTGTCGCTGTCATTGCGGGGGTGGAGGTTGAGTCAGACGCTACTGGCTGGGTGGACGTGGAACTGTTTAGGACAGGGAAGTACGAAGCACAGGTTTCTGGTTTCCACACTCACCCGGATCCAATCGAGATTCCTGACGCGGATAGTGTTGGGTTGGCAGAGGTCCTGTGGCCCATCGTCTCATCTGTCACTTGGAACCCTGTAGCGCCATGGGCTGTTGCTGTGGGTGGGTCACTGGAGGTTACGCCCACAGTAGTTACTAGCTCTGGTGTAACCCTCACAGGTACTGCCAATGGGGATCTAAACTACGAGAGCGGAGACACCAGTATCGCTCGGGTGTCCGTAGACGACGACAAGGTTACGATCATTGGTGTAGCCACTGGTGCGACTACCCTGATCATTACTAGGAAAGACGAGTACAACTACAGGATACCAGAAGTGGCAGTCGTGGGATCGGGTGGAGCGATCACGGTGGCATAATGCTTAGAGGCATTTACCCCGATGAGGTTGAGATTCTCTGCGCTACGTTCGACGTGGATAAGGAAGAACTGTCTGAGCTGGCTACTTCGTGCCCGTCTTCTTCCAATTTGGGTTTTTTGTTAGGAGTGTCTGTTAGGGCCATCAACGACTACGTGCGTTTCAAGCATTCATCCGACCCAGAGAACCGAGAGTGGTACAAAGACGCTAAAGTGTGGCTGTTCGAAGTGGACGAGGTAGACCAACCAAATCCTGTACACTCCTTCGCCGAAGTATGTATGCGGTTGGATCAGCGCTGCGATTTAGCCAGGGAACGCATACGGAAGATGTCCATAAAGAACCTTCCGAAGTGTGACCGTAGGAGCACCAAGTGAGTATCACGACCACCAGCGCTCTGGAAGTGATCACAGATCTCTTCAAGCGAGAGGCGTTGTATCCCCAGGGGCGGGGGAGTGTTGGTAACCCCCGGGAGACGTGGGACGACTTGAAGGCTGCTCTGGCTCTGTCTTTCTTGATGGACACCAACGCTGTGTTTACTTCTGTCTTCTGGGCGTGTGGTCGTTTGTCTGTGTACTGCAACCAGCTGGACGATTTGTGCGACGACGTAGTCGATGCTATCTCCTGGTTGAACGAGTCCACTACTCCTATCGACGATGTGTCCGAGCTCACCAACGCAACTCGTCAACTGAACAGGGCCACTAAGGATCTGGCAGTCCTGGGTGGTCCAACTGCTGCGGCGGATGGAAGTCAGAAGGCGCGGAGTCAGATCGCAGAGTTCATAGAGAACAAGCTGGTCCCCAGCATGGCGTCTGTGGATGCCATGGCACCTTCTGAGGCTAGGGCGGTGATTCGCAATAGCGAGGAAGACATACTGGACCTGGTGGAGAAGATCGATGACCTGATCAGCTACATCAGTACTGCTGTGTCTGCGGTTACCAGTCTCATCCCTAAAAGCATGTCGCGCAATGCTATCTTCAGGTGTTACAGGGAGGTCTTGAAGATCCGTGACCGTATGCTGGACCAGACGGCAAGCAGGAGGGCGGACAACGCACGTTCTGACCTGCTCTCTCTTAGCTCCTGTCTAACGGTACTGGAGACGCTCGAGGTTGATCCTACCCCTATACTCACCAGAGGTACCTATACTGTGAATGCTGCTGGCAGTGGACCGGGGGCTAAGTACACCAGTACCATGAGCGCTCCCTATCAGCTGCTCGATGCGGTCTTTGACCAACTGGTAGTGTCTGTGGATGGTGCGCCTGCTGTTACCTGCGCTCTTCCCAGTAGCGCTAATGGATTAGTGTTCCTTACTCCTACCTCCCACATTCCTGCGGGTGTCTACAACATACCTCCTGGTGTCCATTACTTGTGGATCGGCAGCAACGGTGTTTGGGGTACCGGTATCAACATTCCAGCGGCTCCTATCACTGCAGCAGCTCTTGCAGCCTTGCTGAATCCAGTCATGCCGCTGGATCCTTTTGCTGTTCCTTATGTGGTCGCAGGATCTGCAATTGACCCAGCAGGTAACTTGCACTTGTCCTTGGCCTACAACATGGGTGTGGCTACTCCTGCCAATCTAGATCTTGGGCAGCACGTAGAGATTATAGGCACCCCCACGATCATGAACTTCCTCGGGTACACGCAGACAGACGAGGTACCCCAAATGCCACCGGCTGGGTTGCCTGCTGCTCCCACTCCTGTTGTGTACCACACGGAGGTCTGGAAGCACGCGTCCCAGATGCGCGTGAATGACGTGTTCAGGCGCTATCTGGGTAACATAGTGGATGTGCACAGGGACAACTCCCTACCATTCAGTGGGTACGGCAGGGTAAACAACGCCAATCCCGACCAAGTGGAGATCTGGAACTACAACGGCAATGGGTACTGGTGGTCTGCTGACCAAAGAGTGACACTGTCAGGTAGCGCACTTGAGTACGTGTCTGTTGGGGACGAGATTGTCATCAATGGAGTGGTTGCTGGGGTTGTAGGGCGCAAGGAGAAGGACGGCGTAGTGTTGGACTACGCTTTTGGTGTTCTTGTTGACGGACCGTACACGGTAGTGATCACTCCTCCGCTGCATCACATCGGCGTTGGGATGACCTTGTGTGTGAAAGACTACGGCAGGGATTCCTACCATCACATCACAAACGCAGTTAAGCTCGGTAACGGGGAGATCCAACTGACGTTGTCTACCGGTGTGTGGTTGGCTGCTCGTGGTACTCGGGCCAATGTGAGGTGTGAGGTAACCGATGACAAGACAGTCATTGGGTCTGCAGACACGGGACCTACCGGCTCCTTCAGTATCCAAGCAGGTGCTACCAGTGCTGACGCGCAATTGGGCCTGCCTGCTCCGGTGGCTACCATAACGTCTACCGTGTACTCCATCTCTGATGTCGCAGCTACTTTCATCTCTGATGGTGTCGAGAAGCTGGACGTTGTAGAGCTGGAGGCACCGATTGCGGCTACTACCATCGTAGACGGGTTGATCGACGAGACCGAGATCCGTCTAGTGGACGCAATCGACGGTACTGCTGTTGGAGTGACGGCCACTATCTACAATTATCGCTACGACGCCTACAACGATCTCATTGGCAATCTTGCTGGTGGTTGGATCTCTACAGGATGGGCAGATTTGATCACAGCGTACACGAAGGAATCTCTTCGTGTGGCTGGGGCTAGTGTCGCGTCTGGTTCTTACGACACCTTGCTGGCCACCATCAAAGGAAGCATCACCAATGTAGAGGTGGCCTTGGGATTGTACAGGGATGCTATTGTGTCCTTGAGTCCTCAGCTAGTGATGGTCAGGGATGCGTTCGAGCAGGCTGGTGCCGACAGGGCTGTAGATTTGCTGCAGGAATGTAGACTCGAGGAGCTGTTTGCTGCTGGGCCTGATGAGGCTAACAAGGCAGCGTACTTGAGGAAGAGGATCAGGGCTTTCAGTCGTGGTCTTCTGGGCAGTTCGGTGTACAACCGCAGGGCTATGGAGAAGGAGGCTGAGCTGTTGGCTATTGAGCAGAAGATATCCATCGACACGAGGCCTCTTCCTCATGATCCCGCCAGACCACCCAGGAGGACGAGAAGGTGACGTTCTGGCTGACCACTGCATTCTGGACAGTTTTCTTCTACGTCGTGTTTTCGTACGCGGCTAGCAGGTTGAAGAAGGCGCGGGATGACTGAGACCAACGAGCAGGATAGGGCGCAGATTACGAAGCTGAGGCTTCGGATGGCTTTGGCTGAGGGTTACACCCTGGTGAAGGGGCTTGCCCGCGCGATATCATTGACTGAGGCCACTATTGAACAGAGGATGGCCGAGCGTATCGAGGAGCTGGTGGGGCCGAGTAGGAACCCACGGCGGCCTTCGCAGCTGGAGCGTGTGCAGAACATCCGCAAGGAGCTACGTGACACGATAACGGAGATCAGGAATATGACCCCGGAGCAACTGGCGTTGATGAATGACACGGAAGCGAGTACAGACGCCATTTCCTCCGCTGACCCCGTGGAGTAGGTATGCGCAGGGTAAAGAGCAGCAGGCGGACTCTCAGGGTCCTACAGTTCGAGAAGCTCCTGGACTTGGATAGTCTCACGGAGATCAAGGATTCCAGTCCACGCAGTGTGTACGCCAAGGGCGCCAGAATGGACACTGCCAGCTCGGTGGAGCTCAACGGTACCAAGGTAGACAACTTTGCTGCTGTCAGCCAGTCCCTGCTACTGATCGAGGTGCCGGACACCGTGCGGGGTTCCATACACTCCGTGGCTGTGTACTCAGGATACATTCAGCCTGGAGACAAGGCTATCACCAAGATGAGGTTTGGTGACCACCCGCAGTTGGTGGAGGGTCCTTACCGCATAGTTCAATTGTTCATCAAGAAGCTGTTTCAGACACGTGGCCGAGACATCTGGTCTCCAGAGGGTGCGGGGGATCTCAAGTCTCTTACCCGTCAGGGTCTGAGCGATCATACTGAAAATGCTTTGGCGGGTGATCTGGAGACCAAGGTAATGGGAGTGTCCAGGTACATCATAGAGATCCAGGCGCGCAACCCGAACACTCCGGCGTCCGAGAGGCTTCTGTACACAGAGGTTGCGGATATCCAGTACTCGCATATTGAGCAGAAGCTCGGGATGCGTTTGCGTATGCGGTTCCAGGACGGGAACACCCTGGCGACTACAATTACTTGGTAGGTGATCATGGCTACGACCACGTCAACCACGGCGTTCATCATCGACAAGCTCAGGGCGTCCTTTCCAGACGCTGACTACTCGTCTGGCAGTCCTGTCTGGCGGCAGACCATCATCCCGCTTACGGAGGAGCTGGGACCAAACCCACTGGATCTTCCTACCAGGGCATTCATTCAAGCGGTGTTGCGTACCAAGTACCCCAATCAGGCACTGGACAGGGATGATCCGATCGATGACTCCCTGATCAAACCAGCAGAGTCCATCCTTTCCCCTGTTAGTCGTGCGATTGCCAACGTGCGCAGGCGCCAGTCTATTGTTGATCTGAGGGCGCACACCAGAGACTCACTGTCTGACATTGCAGCCAACTTCGGTATCGTTGGCAGTGAGGGTCAGTATGCCAGGGGTCCGGTGCGTGTGTACTACACTGCCCCAAAGAACAAGAGGGTGGCTCCGGAGGATTACCTTGAGACCGGATCTGGTTTGAGGTTCTATCCTGTTGGCGTACAAACGATCACTTCGTCGCAGATGTCCCTGAACACTGACGGCAGCCTCTACTACATGGACATCAACGTGGTGGCGGAGAACCCGGGTACTGCGTACAACGTAGGTATTGGCAGGATCAGTCGTGGCCCCAACTACCCGGAGGCGGTGAAGATCTCCAACCTCTACAAACTGTCCAACGGTGCCACCAGAGACAACGTCTCTGACATCGCTGATATGCTTGACGACTACCCCACCACAAGGTCCATCGGCACCTTCCGCGGAACCTCAGCTCTGTTGCGTGATCAGCTATCTGGGCTGAGAGTGGTAGAGACAGTCGGTATGGGTGATCCCTATATGGAGAGGGACATCATTCGTGGTGGGGAGATCTACCATGAGGTGGCCACCCATCCCACGTCGGGACAGGATGTGTCTGGACTGCTGGGAAGTACTGTCGCCGATGAGACTGCTACCTTCTACACCACGCTCTTCGAGGACACGCTCACTGCTGGCATCGACTTTGCCGATCTGTTTGGGTATTCGTTGGGTGAGGTCACCGGCTACTACCTGGTTGCGTGCATCGACACCAAGGGCGTGTCCCCTACGTGGGTCCTGTCCCCAGTTACCTACGTCTACAGCAGCACTCGAATCCAGATCGCCGATCGTGTTCTCCCAATAGACACCAGCGCCATCTATTGGTGTATCTGCCCTGCCAAGCTCACCCTCAGCCTAATCCCCGGTGGGATCCTCTGGGAGGACACTGACGACGGCGAGGTGGTGATCAACGACAACGAGATCCACGTTGGGGGCTGTACCGACGTACACCTTCTCGGCAGCAGCATCGATTCTGCTAGTGTGGATCTGGACGCAATCACCGATGAAGACTGGTTGGGGTCTGGTGGCGGGGCTGGCACTGGCGCGCAGCTGGTTGCAGGTTCGTACGAGATCCAATTAAGCGACATGCCAGAGGTGGTAACTCTCGGCGGTTCCGTGGTCCTTACAGCCAATCGTGTCGGGGCTGTTCTCTACGAGTTCACGGCCATTGCGTGGGGTACTGTCGACCTGACTGGTGTGAAGGCTGGGCAGGTCTTCTCCATCCCAGCAGCCATGGGCGCTCCCA
>Ga0180432_10007897_pt1 | contig 13410 bp, 12 predicted proteins | sample SS_ome_10_FD_132414 | JGI IMG/M metagenome (GOLD analysis project Ga0180432, IMG submission 132414) | Hypersaline lake sediment archaeal communities from the Salton Sea, California, USA - SS_1_MS_2 metaG | ecosystem: Environmental > Aquatic > Non-marine Saline and Alkaline > Hypersaline >...
GCCTTGTAAAAGTGGTGAAGATCGAGGAAGGTCATATCCGAATCATCTACAGGGTGAGCCCCCGCCCTTTTGCTGATGGCCGCTCAGGCGGCCAGCTTCGGCAACATTGTCCATACCGTGAAGGCCGTCGTCCTCGGCGTGGTGCTGTCGGCGGTGCTGGCCGGGGCCAACGCGTACCTGGGGCTTCTGGCGGGGATGACGGTGTCTGCGTCGATCCCGGCTGCGGTGATCTCGATGGCGGTGCTTCGGCTGTTCCGGCGGTCGAACATCCTGGAGAACAACATCGTGCAGACGGCGGCCTCGGCGGGGGAGTCCCTGGCCGCCGGGGTGGTCTTCACGATCCCGGCGCTGATCCTGCTGAAACACGGCGGGTGGAGCGAGTTTCACTACTGGCAGACGACGATCATCGCGGCCCTGGGCGGCATTCTGGGCGTGCTGTTCACCGTCCCGCTGCGGCGGGCGCTCATCGTCGAGGCGAAACTGAAGTACCCCGAAGGGGTCGCCACGGCCGAGGTGCTCGAGGTCGGACAGAAGGGCACCGGCGGCATCGGGTGCATCCTCGCCGGAGCCGGGCTCGGCGCGATCTACAAGCTCGGCGCGTCCGGGCTCAATCTCTGGCACGGGTCCGTGGAACTGGCCCGGTCGGTGGGGGGGGCGATCGGCTACGTCGGCATGGAACTGGGACCCGCCCTCGTGGGCGTGGGGTACATCGTCGGCATCAACATCGCCGTGCTGGTGTTCATTGGCGGGGCGCTGAACTGGTACGTGGCCATTCCCGTCATGTCCGCGGGGTACGCGGCGTTCGTCGTCGACGGGCAGGCAGTCTCGGCGGCGGACTTCGCCTGGCACCTCTGGGACACGCAGACGCGATTCATCGGCGTCGGCGCGATGATCGTGGGGGGGCTGTGGGCGGTGATTCGGCTCTGGCCGAGCCTCGTCCGCGCCGTGCGCTCGGGGCTGGCGGCGCATCGGTCGGCCCTGGCGGATGGCGCCGAAGCGCCGGACCGCGCCGAACGCGACGTGCCCATGCAGTGGGTCGGCATGGCCCTGATCCTCAGCGTCGTGCCGCTGTTCTTCCTCTTTCACTACGTGACCGGCAGCATCTGGGTCGCGGCGGCGATGGCCGCCCTCATGCTCGTCGCGGGGTTCCTCTTCTCGGCGGTGGCGTCGTACATGGCCGGGGTGGTCGGCTCGTCGAGCAACCCGATTTCCGGCGTGACGATTGCCACCATCCTCAGCGCCTCGCTGCTGCTGCTGGCCATGCTGGGCTCCGGCAGTGCGATCGGTCCGGCCGCGGCGATCCTCATCGGCGCGGTGGTCTGCTGCGCGGCGGCCATCGGGGGGGACAACCTCCAGGACCTCAAGACAGGCCAACTCGTGGGCGCCACGCCGTGGAAGCAGCAGATCATGCAGGCCGTCGGCGTGCTCGCCGCGGCCGTCGTCATGGCGCCGGTCTTGACCTGGCTGCTGACGGCGTACGGCATCGGGAAGGGCACGCCGTTCAAAGCCCCGCAGGCCACGCTGATGACCTCCATTGTCGAAGGGGTGTTCCACACCGGGCTGCCGTGGGCGATGATCGGCATCGGCATGGGCGTGGCCGTGGGTGTGATCGTGCTGGATGGGGTCCTGGCGCGGGTTGGCAGCAAGTTCCGCACGCCCGTGCTGGCGGTGGCGGTCGGGATCTACCTGCCGCTCGAACTGGGCCTCTCGATCCTGGCCGGGGGGCTGGTGTCGCTGGCCGTGGCGCGGGCGCGCCGGAGGCGCAGCGCCGCCGACGCGCCGCCGCCCGGCGCCGGAGGCGCCGGCGTGCTGTTCGCCGCGGGCCTGATCACCGGGGAGGCCCTGCTCGGAATCCTCCTGGCCATCCCCATCGCCATCAGCCGAAACAAGGACATCCTCGCCGTCCTGCCTGAGGGCAAAGCGCTGCACGGGATCGGCGCGATCTTCACCGTCGCGGCGCTGGTCGGCCTGTACCGCGTCTCCGTCCGGCGCCGCTCGGCGTGAGTGAGGCGGCCGGGTGCGTCGGTGTGTTCGGGACCTTCGGTGCCGTGCCGGCCACTGAAGGGCCAGCCCCTTGGGTGCGCAACGTCGCCGGGTGCCATGCTCCCAGGCGTAGCCTGGGGGCATGCCTGAACGCGCGCCCCGCATGGCCCTCCGCTGCGCAGAGGACCATGGCACCGGACTACGGGGCGCGCCAGTTGGCCAGTTCGGGCGGGCAGAGGTCGACGCCGGCTTCAGCGGCCTTGCGGGCCACCTCCGGATGGCAGAAGGGGCACCGCCCGTCGGGGATCAGGTGCAGGATGTGGAGTCTCCTGCACTTCCTGCAGGGCACGGCGGGGTAGGCCCAGCCCGTGTTGCACGTGATGCACAGCGCCACCGAGTCGCTCGGGGCTCCGGGTATCCGCCGCCAGTTCTTCGGGTAGTCCTTCTTCAGTTCGGCCACGTCGTAGACGGCCTTGCAGTCCTTGCACCAGTAGGGATAGTGCACCTCGAGGGCGGGCTGTTCGTACTCGACCGAGGTGAACCACAGCCAGACCAGCGCGCCGGCCACGATCACCACGATCGTGCCCGCCGCTGCCGGCCACGGAATCTGCCTACTCCATTTCATACCGCCCGTAGGCCTCCTCCGGCGGGTTGTAGTCGCCCAGGTCGTCCTGGGCGAAGTAGCACGCCCGGTAGGACGGGTTCCATGAGTGGATGAAGATCGTCTCGGCGAAGTCGACCCAGTCGGCCGAGCCGTCCACGTAGCACTGGTTTCCTCCGACCGGCCAGGGGTCGTTGTCTCGGTGCTGCGGCATGTCCCCGAAGGCCGTCGGTCGCCCGCCGCCCCAGACCTGATCGACCTTCATCATGCAGTCCGCCGCGAGGACCCAGCGTGACTCGCTGTGGTACATGTTCACCGGGCTGCGGGCGGGAAAACTCCCGGACGGGTTGTACCACGTCCGTATGCCGCCGAAGTACTGGTACCCGATCACCAGTTGGGGGAACCCCGGCTCCATGATGGGGAAGGTCGGTCGCTGGGGGCAGGTCAGGGCCTGGCCTTGCAGTCCGACACTGGCGGCCTGGGCAATCCAGTCGACCTCGAGTTCCCCCCCGTGGCCCGGGTAGCGCGGGTTGAGGCATATCGGGACGTATCGGCCGGCCAGGCGGCACTTGAGGTACGTGCCGTTGTTGTCCGAGGCGTAGGCGATAGTCGCCGTGGCGACCTTGCCCAGGCGGCTGCGGCAGACCAGGCGCTGGGCGAGCATCTTGGCGTGGCGCAGCCCGGGCGCCAGGATCGAAACCAGCAGGGCAACGATCGCGATGACAACCAGCAGTTCCAGCAGCGTGAAGGCCCGCCGCCCGCGGGGGACCCGTTGGCCCACGGGGGCGTCTCGGCGTGACGCACCCGCCGGCGCCGCGACGTGTTCCGTTCGCACCATGTACTTAGTGTACCGTTCACCCGGATCGGCGACAACCCCTCGTGGCGACTCCGGCCCCGCGAAAAAAAATCGCGGCACGGGCATTTTGCGCTTGCAAAACCTGAATATATGTGTATCCTGTTAAGGGATAGACGTACTCGCCGTGAGCCCGGCGAGAACATAACCAGATAGGAAGGGAAAGGCACGGCCGGTTCGGTCTCGACGGCCCATTCTTCAACTCATCCAGGCGTGAGTACTGCTTCGTTGCAGCATCGGTCGGCTTGCCGGTGCAGGCCGGTCTTGTTGTGCCGGCAGGCCTTCCGGTGCGTACGCGCCCGGCCTGGGTTGATGAGGACCGTGCGAGATGTCGGAATGGCTTTACCCCCCGTGCGTCCCCTGCGGGAGATCTACGCCCGCAGGCAGCGGACCCGGTCTGCGCCGGGTGGAAAGGAGTGGTGACAGTGTCGACATCAAGGAACTTGGGCGTATGGGCAGTGGCGGTGTGGAGTTGTGTCGTGGCGTTGGCTGCCGCCGGGCCCGCCGATGCTTCGGCGCCGCATGCCGGGGGGCAGTCTGATGCCGTGCAAAACGGCACGCCGGTCGGCGCCACGGCGGCGGACGGCTTCACCGGGTCGGTGGGCAAGCCGTACTGCCCGCAGCTCCACATCTACGGCATGCCAGTGGAAACCGACGTGCCCAGCGGGGTCGGCTACGCGGGGATCGCCTCGAAGGCAACCGGCGCCGAGAACGGGGCGGACTTCCTCGGCGGCGTGGCGGCGATTCGGGGCGGGGTCAACGCCGGTGCCGAAACCACTATCTCGATGGCTTGGCGCACTCGAACCGACATCGAGGTGAGCTACATCAACTCTGATACCGGAGAGCCGTACCCGGTGGTCAACCGCCTTCAGTATCCGCCGCTCGCGTGGGGGGCATATAACATGGTCAGCGATATCGTCAAAGTGACCGGCGTGAACGGCCCTTACGTCTTGCAGATGGACTATGACGAGAACGAACTGATCTACGTCAAGGAGAACTACACCGAAGAGCTTTTCGCCCACGACGGGTGCCTGTACGTCGGCTGGTTCGAGCAGGAGGGCCCAGGCAGCGCCCTCGGCGCCCTGCCTGACCAGGACGAATGGGTCAGGGCGACGCTTGGCAATTCCACCCAAGGCGCCAAGGCCGTTTTCAACTTCCGGGGCTCATTCGACCAGTTCCTGCTGGATCATCCGGATTTCGATCCGAGCGACCCCAACGACATGAACGACTACCTCGGAGCCACCGGGGTGGATATTGTCGACGACAGGGTATGGGCCATTCTCGACCATAGCGGCCAGTTCGGCGCCGTGCCGGAGCCGGCCACGGTCTCTCTGCTGGCCGTCGGGGGACTGGCCCTGATGCGTCGGCGGCGGTGATACGGCCGCTGCGGTCGCAGGCCAAACGTGTCGTCCTACCCGGCCAGTTGCCCGGCACGGACGGCGTCGACGACCTTGGCCCGGCTGTCTTCGTGCTTCCACATCAGGAACCGCCACCAGGAGTGCATGTCCTGAGGGGGGGCGAGTTGCTCGGCGATCTCGGCGTCGCTGAGCCCATCGGCACAGGCGGCGGCCGCCTCGGTCCGCAGCCAGCCGAAGTACGCCATCCAGCGGCGAAGCTCCCCCGTCGTGCACAGCGGGCCGTGGCCCGGAATGACCGTCGCCGCATCGTACGCGATGAGGCGTTCGTACGTCGCCACCAGGCGTTCGGCCGAGTCCGTCCGCAGCGCCGACATCAGGGGAATCAGCCCCCACCCGAACAGGTCGCCAACGAACAGGGCGCCGTCATCGGGCAGGTGGATGATGCAGTCGTGGGCGGTGTGGCAGCCTCCCATCGGGAGCATGTGGGCCCGTCGGCGGGTGCCCTCGACCCATCGGCCTTCCGGTCCTGCGGGGGCGGTCTCCTGGTTGATGATCTCGGCGCCGCAGCGCCGCTGGAACGCCGCGTTCAGGCCCACGTGGTCGTAGTGCGTGTGCGTGTTGATCACGGTGCGGACCGGCACGTCGGGCATCGTCGAGGCGATGGCGTCGAAGACCTCGCCCTCCTTGCTCTTGTGCTCGAGCGTGTCGATCACGATCGCGAAGCCCCCCATGTCGATCCACGCGATGTTGTCGATCTCCTGTCGGACGTGAAACCCGTCAGCGACCTTGACGATCTTCGGCACATCACCCGGCTCAGTCATCCGGCAGCCCTTTCACAACGACAACAACAAACGGCAACGACAGTCCACAGATTACACAGATTCAAAAACAACAACGTTTTTTTTTTGTCTTTTTATCTGCAAAATCTGTGGACAAGGCCGTTGTCGTTGTTCGCTGTTCAGTGGTCGAACTTCTCGGAGGTGAAGAGGTAGACGGTGGTGGCCGGGTCCTTCCAGGCGTCCGGCGGGAGCCCGGCCTTGGTGGCGCAGCAGTAGGTCAGGAACTGCTCGGCCGTCCAGCCCTGGTCGGTGGCCACCTCGGGCAGGAAGCACCCGGAGCGATGCCCGGAGACGACGTAGATGCCGTGTTGGCCTACGGTGAGGTTGGCCGGCTGGTCGGTGGGCGTCAGCGGGCTCAGCACGGAGACCTGGACGGTCAACTGGTCGAGTTCGGCCGGCGTGATGGGGTCGGTCACGAATCTCGGGTCGCCTGCGGCGGCCTGGCCCATCTCGACGATCATCTCGCCCAGGGGCTTGGCGGGCTGGAACGTGCCGATGCACCCCCGCAGCCGTCCCGCGTTGGTGAGGGTCACGAAGCACCCCCGTCGCTCGCCGAGCACGCCGCCGGGGTCGTCAACGCTCGGCCTGGGCTCGCCGCAGACGGCCGCGGCAACGGCGGACCTGGCCAGGGACAGCAGTCTTGCCCGTTCGTCGGCCGGTATGGTCATGGCAGTTCTCCGCGTTTGGGCGCCAAGTGTACGCCGGGACGTGCAGAGGGGCAAGCCCGCGGTGTGTCAGAAGAGGTACTTGACGGCGAGAATGCCGCCGACCAGGAGCACGGCGAACAGCAGGGCCAGCTTGTTGAAGTACTTGTCGATGAACGGCGTGATCGTCGGGCCGAACCGGTGCATCAGCCACGCCACCGCGTAGAAACGCATCGACCGCCCCTTCCTGTTCATCATCCGCGACAAGACCAGCGGCAGCATCCTGTTCATGGGCCGGATGATGAACCCGGCGGACAAGTAGGAGCCGTCTCGCCGGGCGCACGAGGGCTGGGCCACTTAAGTGGCCAGCGGCGAGCCCACCGGGCTCGCTCGCCGCGAACACTGGTTTCAGACGAAGTACTTGATGATGACGAAGCCGCCGATCAGCAGCGCCCCGAACAGCAGCGCCAGCCAGTTGAAGTACTTGTCCACAAAGGGCGTGATCCTCGGGCCGAAGGCGTGCATCAGCCCGGCGACCAGAAAGAACCTGGCGCCGCGGCTGACCGAGGCGGCCGTGAAGAACAGGACAAAGAACATCGCGGGGTTCTGAACTTCGGGCCCCGTGCCGAACACGCCCGCGAAGACGTTGAAGACCTTGAACGGCAGGGGCGTGAACCCTGCGGCGAAGACGATCCAGAAGTTCCATTCCTCGAACCAAAGGGAGATCGTGTCGAAGTTCTCGGCAGTCAGCCCGGTCCAGGCCAGGTGCTCGAAGCACCACACATCGATGGCGCTCCATGCCAGCCAGCCGATCAGGAACGCCGCCAGTGCCCCGGCGACACTGGCGACGGTGCAGTTGGTCGCGTAGCGCAGCCACCTGCGGCGGTTGCCCAGCACGAGGGGCATCAGCAGCACGTCAGGCGGGACGGGGAAGATAATACTTTCGAGGAAGCTCAACACGAACAGTGCGACCGACGCCGACGGGCGATACGCCCACGCAAGCGTCCAGTCGTACAGGCGCCGATGAATGTGCCACCACGGGACGGCAACGTGCGGGCCGACCTTGGCCCCGCAGTGATGGCAGAACTCCGCGTCGGCCTCGACGGCCAGCCCGCACCGATAGCAGAGACTCTCGTGTGGTTCGGCTGCGGCCTCGGCCGACGGGGCGTCGGTTTCCGTCTGGATTGTCTCGGTGTCGTTGCTGATCGCCGTTCTCGTGGACGTCTGTCACGGGGGGGCAGGCGCGGGGCCTGTGTGTAGTCTATCGGCTGTTGGGGCGGTTGTGTTCACCGCAGTTGTCCGATACGCTCGCGTGGGGCGTTGGGTTCGCCGCGGCCAGGCGGTAAAATGACCGCGATGGTCGGCGCGAAGGACAAGGTGATCGTCGCGATGAGCGGCGGGGTGGACTCGGCCGTCGCCGCCGGGCTGCTCCTGAAGGAGGGATACGACGTGACGGGGGTGTTCATGTGCCTGGGCGCCGCCGCCGGGCCCGACGGCGCCTCGCGCGGGTGCTGCACGCCCCAGGACGCCGACGACGCGCGCCGGGCCGCGCAAACGCTCGGGATCAGGCTGTACGTGCTCGATCTGGCCGACGCGTTCGCACCCGTGATCGACAACTTCGTGGCCGAGTATGTCCGCGGGCGCACCCCCAACCCGTGCATTCACTGCAACAGCCTGATCAAGTTCGGGCACCTGGTGCGCCGGGCCGACGCGCTGGGCGTTCGTCACGTGGCGACCGGGCATCACGCCCGGATTGTCAGCGGGGCGGCCGGGCCCTGCATCGGTCGCGCCGCCGAGCGGCAAAAGGACCAGTCCTACGCGCTGTTCGGGATCGACCGGTCGGTCCTGGGGCGGATTCTACTGCCGGTGGGAGACCTGGGCGGCAAGGACCGTGTGCGCCAACTCGCCCGGAACCTCGGGTTGGCCCTGCACGACAAGCCCGACAGCCAGGAGGTCTGCTTCGTCCCCGACGACGACTACACCCAACTGCTCCGGACCCGGGCGCCCGAGGCGCTGCGGGAGGGGCAGATCGTCAACCAGAACGGGCAGGTCGTCGGCACGCACAGAGGGTACGCACGGTACACCATCGGGCAGCGTCGGGGGCTGGGCGTGGCCGCGGCCGAGCCGATGTACGTCACCGCCATCGACCCCGCCGACGCGCGCGTGACGATAGGCCCGCGCGCGTGCCTGATGTCGGATCGCCTGACGGCCTCGCGGGCCAACTGGCACGCCGAAACGCCCCGGGCGTTCGACGCGACCGTCCAGGTCCGCTACAACCACGGCGGCGCCGAGGCCAGGGTGACGCTCACGGGGCCCGAGACGTTCGAGGTGCGCTTCGCCGAGCCGGTCAACGCCATAACGCCCGGCCAGGCCGCCGTCGTCTACGACCGCCGCAACGAGACACTGCTCGGCGGCGGATGGATCGATTGAGGTCATGGGTGGCGTGACACGTCGCTCCTGCCACGGCTCCCGCACCCAGTGCGACGCATGACTGAAACGCAAACGACACTCCTGGCCGTGCACAGCGGCGCCCTGGGCGACGTGATCCTGTTCGGGCGGCTGCTGGAGGCGCTGGGGCCCAAGGCAACGCTCGTGAGCGGCCGCGAAAAGGGCCGGCTCCTGGCAGGCATGGGCGTGGTCGAACAGTCGCTCGATTTCGATGCCCTGCCGATGCACGAGGTGTTCGCCCGGACGCCCCTGGACCAGTGCACGCTTCCGGGCCTGCTGGGAACACACGATCGGCTGGTCAGTTGCTTCGGGGCAGGCGACCGGCGCGCGGAGCTGCGCCTGGCGTCCCTGTGCGGGGCGGCCGACGCGGCCTTCCTGCCGATCCGCCCGCACGACCAGGCCGACGGGCACCTGCTGGAGGTGTGGTTGGACATGCTGGGCCTGAGCGGGACGGCCTGTGACGGCGCGTGGGGCGTTCCGGAAGCCTGGCAGGCCCAGGCCGGGCGGACGCTCGCCGAACGTGGTCTCCGTCTCGACGCCGGCTACGCGGTGATCCATCCCGGCGCGGGGGCGCCGGCCAAGTGCTGGCCTGTTGAGAACTTTCTGGCCCTGGCCGGACGCATGGACCGCCCGGTGGTCTTCGTCCTGGGTCCGGTCGAGGCCGATCGCTGGGCCGACCGGACCATCCAGGACCTGGCCGCGCAGGTGCCGCTGGCGATCTGTCCCCCGTTGACGGCGCTGGCGGGGATGCTGGCCGGGGCAGAGGTGTTCGTCGGCAACGACTCGGGCGTCTCGCACCTGGCCGCCGCCGTCGGGGCGCCTACGGTAGCTCTGTTCGGCCCGACCTGCCCCCGGCATTTCGCCCCCCGCGGTCCGCGCCTGACGGTCCTGTCGGAACGGCCGATCACCCGCATCGGTGTTGGTGCCGTTCTCCATGCGGTCGCACAGACCTGACGCCGTTGTAGAAACGTCCTTGACTTCGTGCGCATCAGTCGCTATAGTTGTAAAAGTTCCAAAGCCAGTGTCGTACGGGTTGGGGGGCAAAGCGGTGACATCGGCATGACCGAAGACGTATCGCTGCGGAAGCTGCTGGTGCTGGCCGGACCGGCGCTGGAGTCAGCAGGTATCCTCGACGAGTTGCGTTCGCACTTCGAGGTCCATATCGCCCGGCAGCTTGACGATGCCCTGGCGGCGATGCGCGAAGGCCGATTCGACGCCGTCCTGGCCGAAACGTCCGACTTCCTGCCGCTCGAACGCGGCGCGACCATGCAGCACGCCTCGCTCGTCCTCGACGCCATCGACGGGGGGGTCTGTATCGTCGGGCCGGGCGGGGAGTTGGCCTGGATGAACCGGCGGATGCGGCAGCACCCGCCGGAGGTGCTGGACGAACTGCGGAAGCTGTGCGGCAAGGCCTACGAACAGATAGCCACGGCCCACAAGCCCGAAAAGCCGTTGGGCAGGCGGTTCTCGCTGATGCCCCCCGACGGGCGGTACTACGAGGCGATCTGCTCCCCGGTCCGCGACAAGCAAGGTCTGCTGCGCCAGGTGGTGGCCATCGTCGTCGACGCGACGGACCGGCGGCGGCAGCAGCTCAAGCTCAACGCCATCGAGCAGGCCGGGCGCCAGTTGGTGCGGCTTCAGGACGACAGCCGCCACCAGCGCGACGCTGCCGAACGCCTCAAGCTCCTCGAAGAGCGCATCCTGCACTGCAGCCGAGACGTGCTCGAATACCACAACTTCTGCATCATGGTCCTCGACGAGCGCCTTAACCGCCTGGAGATGCTGGTCGAGGAGGGCATGGCCCCCCAGGCCGCCGAGTATCAGCTCTTCGCGAACGCCGAGGGCAACGGCATCTGCGGCTACGTCGCCGCGACGGGCAAGAGCTACATCTGCCCCGACGTCTCGCGCGACAGGCGGTACCTGCACGGGCTAGGCGGGGCCAAGAGCAGCCTCACCGTCCCCCTGCGCCTCCACGACAAGGTCGTCGGCGTGCTGAACGTCGAGTCGGACCGGCCCGGGGCGTTCCAGGAGGAGGACAGGCAGTTTGCCGAGATCTTCGGGAACTACGTGGCCTTGGCGCTGCACATCCTGAACCTGCTGGCCACGGAGCGGTACAGCACGCATTCGCAGCTCAGCGGGTCGTTGTGCGCCGAACTCGCCGGGCCCATCGAGGACATCATCGCCGAGGTTGATGAACTCAAGGACGACTACATCGGCCACGACGACCTCCGCAAGCGCCTCAACGGCATCGTGGACCAGGCGGTCCACGCGCGCGAGGTGCTCACGGCGCTGTCTCGCGGCCCGCTGGTCGGGATGGCGGGCCGAAGTGGGGCGGCTGCCGAGCCGGATCCCGATTTCGTCGCCAAGCGCGTTCTGGTGGCCGACGACGAGCCGATCATCCGCGAGACGGTCGGCGACGTGCTCCGGGCCCGGGGCTGTGAGGTGGACGTGGCCGTCGACGGGACCCAGGCCAAGCAGCGGATTGCCGAGGCGCTGTACGACCTGGTGATCTCCGACATCAAGATGCCCGGCGCGACGGGCTACGAGGTGTTCGCCGCGGCCAAGGCGCGATCCGCCCAGACACCCGTCATCCTCATGACCGCCTTCGGGTACGACCCCAATCATTCGATCGTCCGCGCCAACCGCGAGGGCCTCTCGGCCGTGCTGTTCAAGCCGTTCAAGGTCAGGCAACTCCTCGGCGAGTGCCGCTCGGCCCTGGCGGAGCGACCGGCCTGACCGCGGACCGGGTCGGGTACATGGGGGTTTCAGGGGCACCGGAAGTGTGCCCGTTTAGCGGGCAAGCAACGCTCGCCGTTCGAACGACAAGCGGCGAGCGTTGCTCGCCCGCTAAACGTGGAGTGAACGACAGACTCTCGCTGGACGGGTACAACTCTGCTCTGGCGCCCTTGGAACCGTGATGCGCCCAGCCGGGGCTTTGCGCTTGAGAAATGCGGGCCAATCCTGTACCAGTCATGGCATGATCGTGACGGCATCCCCTTGTCTCTGCCGGAAGGAAGGTCTGAAATGAGAACCGCTTCTATGAGATGGACGGTCGGATTGGCGATGGTATTGGTCACCGCCAACTGCGGCCTCGGCGACATCCGAGTGGCCCCGGCCTTTGGCGACCACATGGTCCTGCAGCGCGGCATGGCGGTCCCGATCTGGGGCACGGCCGCGGCCGGCCAAAAGGTCACCGTCACCTTCGCCGGGCAGACCAAGACCGCCACGGCCGACAAGGACGGCACGTGGACCCTGCGCCTGGACCCGCTGAAGGCCAGCGCCGAGGGCCGCCCCCTCGTCGTCACATCGTCAAGCGACAATCGCCAATCGACGATCAACGACATTCTGGTCGGCGAGGTGTGGGTGGGCTCGGGCCAGTCGAACATGGCCGGGGGCACCGGGGGCTATGCCCGGCGGGACGAGGTGCTGGCGGGGATGGTCAAGGCGGCGCCGTATCCGAAGCTTCGGCTGTACAAGCGCGGGTGGAAGGAGGCCACCGCCGCGAACATCAACGGCTTCTCGGCGCTGCTGTTCTCGTTCGGGCAGCCGCTCCAGAAGGCACTCGGCGTTCCGGTGGGCCTGATCGTCGGCGCGGTGGGCGGCACGCCGTCGGGGCGCTGGCTGAGCCCGCAGATGCTCGCCGCCGACGCTGCGTGCCAGGCCGCCCTGAAGAAAGCCGGCATCGGCTCGCTCGACGACCAGAAGGCCAGGTACGCCGAGGCCCTGGCGAAGTGGCAGCAGGCGGTCAAGGCCGCCAAGGCCGCCGGAAAGAGGCCCCCGCGCCGCCCCCGCGGGCCCATCAGGGTCGGCGACCTCTACGCCGCCCACATCGCCCCGGTGGTCCCCTACGGCATCCGCGGGGTGCTGTGGGACCAGGGCGAAAGCGGCACGGCCGTCCGGGCCATCGACCAGTTCACCATGATGGGGGCGCTGATCAAGGGGTGGCGCACGGCGTGGGGCCAGGGCGAGTTCCCCTTCCTGTACGTCCAGAAGCCCAGCGGGGGCGGATGCGCCTGGGATACCAGGGACCCCGTCACCCGAATGGCCAATCCCTTCTCCGACCAGCCCGCCCGGCCGAACAGGGCCGCCGACGGCATGTACCGGCATCATCACGTCAGGATCGCCCGGCATCCCAAGACGGCGATGGTCACCGCCAGCGACCTCGGCTCCGGGGTGCACCCGGTGAACAAGTCCGGCTACGGCAAGCGCGCCTGCCGGGTCGCCCTGGGCTTCGTCTATGGGCGCACCGTCGAGATCTACGGACCGGTCTACGCCTCGCACAAGGTCCAGGGCAGCACGGTTCGCGTGAGCTTCACGCACGTCGGCAAGGGGCTGGCCTTCAGGCACGGGCAGAAGCTCCAGGGCTTCGAGATCGCCGGCGACGACGGGGCCTACCACTGGGCCGACGCGAAGATCGACGGCCAGACCGTCGTCCTGACCAGCGACAAGGTCGCCCGACCCGTCAACGCCCGCTACGGCTGGTCCACGAGAAGCCGCACCTGGGCGAACCTGTTCAACAAGGACGGCCTGCCGGCCCTGACGTTCCGCACCGACAAGTGAACGCCGGGTGCCATGGTCCTGATATGGAACGACCCTTGTCAATGGGGTATTCCGTGTCAGTTGTTTGTCCCGTGGGCATCCTCTGCTTCGTCGGACCCACTCGGTCAACGGGGGAGGAGGCCGA
>Ga0180432_10007898_pt1 | contig 13410 bp, 12 predicted proteins | sample SS_ome_10_FD_132414 | JGI IMG/M metagenome (GOLD analysis project Ga0180432, IMG submission 132414) | Hypersaline lake sediment archaeal communities from the Salton Sea, California, USA - SS_1_MS_2 metaG | ecosystem: Environmental > Aquatic > Non-marine Saline and Alkaline > Hypersaline >...
CGCAGCATTGGTCTTGCTTTTAGGTCCTAATTTATGTATGTAGTCAGGAGCTCCGGTGGGAAGACAATTCACAATTTTGATAGCCGATCGGAATCGCAATGTAAGAGAGTTCTTGAAGCGTGAGATGATGGCAGAAGGGTACCGGGTTCACCTGGCCAAAAGTGGCCGAGAGGTCTTGGAATGGGCCTACAAACAAGAGATCCTTGACCTTGTCATCCTAGATTTGGATTTACCGGATAGAAGTGACGTAGCCATTCTTGAAAAGCTTGAGGATCGAATTCCAACTCTGCCAGTAGTCATTCATGCTTTCCTCTCGGACTACGAAAACCCTCCAGCTGTTTTGAACGCAGCGGCTCTTGTGGAAAAAGAGGGAAACAGTGTTGAACGACTCAAGAAGGTCGTCTCTGAAATCCTGGGAAAATTGAATGTGGGCAACTGATATGGATAAAAGCAATCGGCAACATCGTGATTATTACCGTTCATTGATCAGAAACATGCTGTTGATCGTTATCATTGTCTCTTTCACACCGATGATCCTGGTCAGTGGCATCATCCTTTATCAGTTCCAAACGTCCTACCATGAAAAAGTTCACGCCCACCTTAAAGAGTTAGTCCAGAAGCACAAACAAAATATTGACAGTTTCCTTCAGGAAAAGCTGGGGGATATCCGGTTTCTGGCGGATAATTATACCTTTGAAGAATTGAGTGATGAATCATTTCTAGTGGACAGACTGGAATCCCTTCAGAAGAATTTCGGCCTTGTCTTTGTGGATTTGGGGGTGATCCGTGAAAATGGGATCCAGGCCGCTTATGCCGGACCGTTTAAACTGGGAAAGGCCCTGTATTCGGAGGCCGACTGGTTTCAAAAGGCCATGAAAAAAAAGTATTTTATTAGCGACGTTTTTCTGGGGTTGCGCGGACTCCCTCACTTCATCATAGCTGTGAGAGACAATTGGATGGGGAAAAAGTGGATATTGAGGGCGACAATAGATTTTGTGGCATTTAATAGCCTTGTGGAAAATATCCGGATTGGCGAGACCGGATTCGCCTTTATCCTGAACAAGGAGGGTAAATTCCAGACAAAGCCGCTTCTCGATATCGTGACCACCCGAAAGCCGTATATTGATTTTCTCAATGAACGGGATACAACAAAGGACGAGATTCAGGTTGGTGAACAAACTGACGAATCCGGGCAGAAAAAAATATACGTGGCAGCCTCCCTCAAGAATGGCGATTGGCTCCTTGTTTATCAGCAGAGGGCGTCAGAGGCCTTTTCGGATTTCCAAAAAACCCTAAGGGTAGCCCTTATGATTATGCTTTTGGGGGGGCTCGGCATTATAACCATGGCATATATACTGTCAAAAAGGATGGTCAGCCGTATTGCCAGTGCGGATAAAGAAAAACTGATGATGAACGAGCAGGTTGTCGAAACAGGTAAGCTCGCTTCAGTAGGTGAGCTGGCAGCGGGTATAGCCCACGAAATCAATAATCCTGTGGCCATTATGATTGAAGAAGCAGGCTGGATTGAGGACCTCTTAGAGGATGAAGAATTTCAGGAAAGCGAGAATTTAAATGAGTTCAATAGGGCATTGGAGCAAATTCGAACCCAGGGAAGACGCTGCAAGGAAATAACCCACAAATTACTCCATTTTGCAAGAAAAACCGACTCAAGAATCCAGGAAGTTGAGATAAATGACATTATCGAAGAACTTGTGGCGCTCTCTGCCCAAAAGGCCAAATACAGTAATGTGACCATCAACACCGTTCTTCAAAAAGACCTGCCCCCGCTAAAAGTGTCCGAGACAGAGGTTCAGCAGGTCTTTCTTAATCTTATCAATAACGCCCTTGATGCCATGGAGAAGAGAGGCGGGGTCATTGATGTAACGACCCTGATGGAAGGCGATTATATCGCCGTTCAAGTGGCTGATAACGGTCCTGGCATTCCGGAGGCGAACTTGGCACGGATATTTGATCCGTTTTTTACGACAAAACCGGTTGGCAAAGGAACCGGCTTAGGTTTATCCATCTGTTATGGCATTATCAAGAAAATGGGCGGGGAAATAGTTGTTCACAGTATAATAGAAGGGGGGACGACTTTCCGTGTTCTGATTCCTTTTCGAAAACCGAGGGAATCGAAGGCAGATGATTCGGCCGAAGAAATAAATACTGGCTAATGTGGCCGGCAAGACCATAAAATTTTTGATTTAGGAGATCACCTCAAGCCGCGCTTAGGGGAAAAGGGATATCAATGAAGGAAACTGTTCTGACAGACCCTATAAGGCTTCTTATCGTGGATGATGAGGTGGGGTTTGTAGATATCCTCACCAAAAGGTTAAGCAGAAGAAATATGGAAGTAACCGCGGCCTACAGCGGCACCGAGGCCATCCAGGCACTTCGTAAACAGGAATTTGATGTGACGGTTCTGGACCTAAAAATGGAGGAGATGGATGGAATTGAGGCCCTCAAGATATTTAAGAAAATAGACCCGAAGATGATGGTCATCATGCTCACAGGACACGGGTCGGCGCAAGCCGCCAGAGAAGGGATTGAACTCGGTGCCTTCGATTATCTGACAAAACCATGTGAGCTTGAAGAGCTTTTGGTTAAAATTACGAAGGCTTACCAGGAACGAAATAAGGATCAAACAGTGCCCGACTGAGAACAGTTATTTTTCCCAATCTCTACGTCAGACTTAAATTATAACCCACCTGCGGCGGATAACTCATGGCAATACGCAATGCGGGGGTGCCTGTACCGCTGGTTTTAGGTGGGGGGTTATAATTTTTGCCTTCCTTGGTCTTGGAAAAAATTCTAGTTTTCCTTCAGACACTAAGCAGTAAGGAGGAAAAATAAGTGAAAATGCTTTTCAAAACAACAGGATTCCAGCTTGCCATCGCATGTGCGCTTGGGGTAATTGTTCTTCTCTTACCAAGGCCGGAAGGAACGAAATTTGCGATAACCGGTGATGACAACCACGCATTTTTTCAACATATCAATCAGCACTTCACTTTGGTTCCCAGCGAAAAAGACCAGGGCGCAGGGTATATCGTGAAGGCAATAAATCCTGGAAGCCACGGGCCTACCGCAGCATTTCTGCAAGAAAAAGCCGTGGCATTGAAAATGACCGGGCTTAAAGTAGATTACGTTGATGGTCTTTCACCAAAAGCCAAGCGATTTCTGGCTGTCCTGGCGGTACTGATTTTTCTCTTTGTGGTGGAACCTGTCCCTCTTGAAATCACGGCCATCTGTATTGCCGCATTCTTGGTGATTATGGGAATTGGCGACGTTAAAGAGGCCTGGGCCCCGTATATGCACCCGGTGGTTGTTTTTATCATGTGCTGCCTGATTTTTGCCATCTCCCTGGAGAAAGCCGGTCTTACAAAGCGATTAGGGTTTTTTATCATCAAAAAAGCCGGAAACAGCGTGATACGATTTACCTTCATTATTGCCGTTGGGCTCGGCATTTCTTCTTCCTTTATGCATGATGCAGCGGCCTGTGCCATAGGTATTGTGACGATGCTTCCATTGATGAGGGCCGTGGGTATTGACCCGCATACCAACACGGCAAAGTTTATGATGCTGTCACTGCCGTTTGCCTGCTCTTGCGGGGGTATGGGAACCCTCGTGGGCGGTGGCCGGTGTATGGTTTCTGCTGCCTTTCTCAAGGAATTCACAGGCATTGAGATCACTTTCCTGGATTGGATAAAGTATGCCATGCCGGCAGCCCTTGTTACGGTACCTATAGCCGTTGGGGTCGTGTATCTCGTCTTTCGACCTGATCCCAAGTTTAAGCTGCCGGAATTTGATGAGGATCTTGGCCCCTGGAGTAAACTGGAAAAAAAGTCTTTGATTATCATTGGTTTGTCATTTATCCTGTGGCTGACAAAGGGATTCCACGGCATTCATTATTCGGTAACAGGAATGTTAGGCGTTGCTGCCCTGGTCCTTTTTGGCGTCTTGAAATGGGAGGATATACACGAGAATCTTGAGTGGGGAACCGCCCTGTTTATATTTGGTGGGGGTATTTCTCTCGGCCTGGCAATGGGCTACTCTGGGGCTGCAACTTATTTTGCCAATCTCTTTTTCCCTCTGGTCCAGGGAGGAGGATGGTTACTTCTCTTTATTGGTGTGGGCGTATTTGGGGCTTTGGTGACCAATGCCATGGCCAATGTGGCTGCTGCTGCCTTGATTCTCCCCATCGTTATCCCCATGGCCCAGTTGGAAGGGGTAGATCCCACTGTGCTTGCCTTGTGCCTGGGAATGGCCACCTCCTTTGCCATGCTTCTGGTCATTGGCTGCCCGCCAAATGCCATCGCCTACAGCTATCGGTACTTCAAGGCGTCTGATCTCACAAAGGCGGGTCTCGTTGCCACACCGATTCTTTTAGCAGTTCTGGTTTTGGTGGCGGGTGTGTGGTGGAAAATTTTGGGGTTAGTTTAATGGAAAACATACGTCTTCTTCTGGTTGACGACGAAGAGGAATTTCTCCGCACCATTACAAAGCGGTTGAAAAAAAGAGGTCTTGTCCCTGAACAGGCGGGAACTGGTGAAGAATGCCTGTCCATCCTCGAAAAAAGACCCATGGATGTAGTGGTGCTGGATGTCAAGATGCCCGGTATGAACGGTATTGAGACGCTTCATCATATCAAGGAAAAATATCCAAAAATTGAAGTCATCATGCTCACCGGACATGCCACCACACAGGACGGTGTGGACGGCATAAAGACAGGGGCCTTTGATTTTCTTACGAAGCCCATAGAGCTAGACCATCTTCTGAGTAAAATAAAACAAGCACACGAAAAGATCCGGCGTGAAGAAGAAAAGTTAAGGGAGGCAGAATTCAGGGTCAGGATGGAACAGCAGATGATAGCTACCGAAAGACTGGCCTCTTTGGGAACCCTGGCGGCCGGTGTAGCCCATGAGATCAATAACCCTTTGGCCATTATCAAGGAATCCGTCGGTTGGATGAAGCTGATTCTGAACAAAGAAGAAACAGCGCAAATGCCCAGGAAACAGGATTTTTCAAAGGCCTTGGGCAAGATAGAAAATGCCATAGAAAGGGCCAGGAGAATTACCCATCAACTGCTGGGATCTGTCAAGGAAACGGATTGCGCCTTGGCTGAAATAAACATACAGGTGTTGACGGATGAGGCCGTTGATTTGATAAAAAAAGAGGCAACCGAAAAGGATATCGAAATTACACAAAAAATCGATCCTTCAGCAGTCACAATATGGAGTGACCCCTATAAATTACGGCAGGTCTTGATTAATCTCATCAGTAACGCAGTTCATGCGACCGGGACCGGAGGCAAGATTTCAATCATATGTGAAAATGCAGGTGAAGATGTTGTTCTTACGGTACGGGATACTGGGCAGGGGATCCCCAGAGAAAATCTGGAAAAGATCTTCGAGCCGTTTTTCAGCACAAAGCCCCCGGGGGAAGGTACAGGCCTGGGTCTGTTTGTCAGCCGAAGTATTATTGAAAAGTTGGGAGGGAAAATAGAAGTGGAGAGCCAGTTAGGCCACGGAACCAGTTTTTGCATAAGGCTCCCCAAATATAATGAAATAAAAGAGAATCTGGACAAAAATTCTCATGACGACTTATTAGGTAAAATAAGCACTGCTTGGAAAGAAACAGATGGGTAAAGGAGGGGAATCGCCATGATAAAAATACCAACAAGGGTTTTGCTGGTTGATGATGAGAAAGATTTTGTGGAAATGCTTTCCTTAAGGTTAAAGGAGGTGGAAGAAAAGGTCGCGGTTGCCTATAGCGGCAAGGAATGTCTCGAAACCTTGAAGAATAAGGAAATTGACGTAGTCATTTTGGATATCAAAATGCCCGGTATGGATGGCATGGAAACCTTGAGGGAAATAAAGAAAAGGTTCCCTCTTGTCGAGGTGATTATGCTTACTGGACATGGATCTACCGAAACCGCTGTAGAAGGTATGAAGATGGGTGCATTTGATTATCTCATGAAGCCCGCCGACTTTGATGACCTAACAGTTAAAATGGAAGCCGCCAGAAAAAGAAAAGAAGAGCAGGAAGAGCGGATCAGAAAGGCGGAAAGCAAGCTACTTGTAAGAAAAAGTGGGGGTATTTTTTAAACCGAGAGATATATTTGCCCTTCCTTCAAAAAAGAGACCTTGCCATACGCAAATAAGATTTCTCTATATAATCCTTTACAACCTGTAAAAAAAATCGACACAAAGTTCTTTGATCTCACCTTTTTAAGATCCTTTCTTATCGAAAATTATTTGTATTTTAAATAAGTTATTTGGGTTTCTCTTTGTCTTTTAGTTTGGCACAGAGGTTGCGTTTCTATCTGACAAATACATGGCAAGATACGTAACCGTTCACGGGGTCATGGAAATCTGAACCTTCCCGAGGGTATGGCTGACGAAAAGAGACAGCAATTTCCGAACACCCGGAGAATGCCGGGAGAAAATGTTATGGAAAAAAATCACTATACCACAATGAGACGTCTCATCCTGGCCAGTATGATAGTGGTGCCGTTGATCCTGTTCATCGTGATTATGGGGATCGGCTATTATTATTTCACAATGTCTATCGAGACCAGCACCATTTCCAGCCTGAAGCGAATCGTCGAAGATCATCGTCATATGATCGATTCATTCCTGAGTGAACGTGAAGCTGATCTTAAGTTCATCCTCTGGTCCTACAGTTATGAAGAACTGACAGTTAAAAATAAACTTGCCAGGGTCTTTGATCTTTTACAAGAAGAATCCAATGCATTTGTTGACCTGGGTGTTTTTAATGAAAAAGGCATCCATGTGGCATACCAGGGGCCGTTCAAATTAACCGGTAAGGTGTATCGTGAGGCGCCCTGGTTCAACGAAGTGATGAGAAAAGGGTATTATATCAGTGATATTTTTTTGGGCTACCGACGGATCCCTCACTTTGTCATCGCGCTTATGAGAGAGGATGATGGGAAAAAATGGATCATTCGGGCTACCATTGACACCTATATGTTTAACAATTTAGTCAAGAAAGTTCGTATTGGTAGAACTGGGGAAGCCTATATTCTCAACACGAATGGCCTATTCCAGACCGAACGACGTTCAGGTGGGAGCCTTATGGAAAAGGCCTCTGACAGTGTGGAACACCCGCTAGAAAACACTGGCATCCATACGTTCATAAAAGCGGATGTAGGGGGTGAAAAATATCTATACGCGACAACCTGGCTTAAAGACAAGAAATGGTTATTGGTTGTCCGACAAGAAAAAGCAGACGCATTTAAGGCCCTCCGTTCAGCCGGGTTCTTGATCGCGCTTATTACTGTTATCGGTGGCGGGGGCATCGTTAGTATGGCTTTTTATCAGACAGGCAGGATTGTCCGGCGGATGGAGCGAATAGATGCAGAAAAGGACCAGTTAGGCGATCAGCTCATCAGGGCAAGTCGATTGGCTGAGATTGGGGAAATGGCAACAGGGATTGCCCATGAAATCAACAACCCGCTTCAGGTGATGAAGGGCGAGCAGACTCTAATTGATGCTATCCTGGAAGATCTCAAAGAAAAAGGTGAGATAAAGGAATCAGAAGATCTCAAGGAAATCGAAGATTCTATGGCTCAAATAAAGCTGCAAATAGATCGTTGTTCAAAAATTACGCACGCTGTGCTCAAGTTCGGCAGGGAAAGCGAGGTTGTTTTTACTGATATTGACCTTCGTGTTTTCATCCCTGAGGTTATCAGTATGGTTGAAAACAAAGCAAGCGTCGAGGGGATCACCGTAAAACAGGAGATTTCCGAAGATATCTTTCCAATACAGGGGGATCCGGGACAACTCCAACAGGTATTGATCAACCTTTTTAATAATGCGATCGATGCGATTGTGGAAAGACATGGATCAGAGGGAGGGGAACTAAATATAGGCGTCGGTCTAAAAAGAGGTGGAAAGGTCCAGGTTTCTGTTAAGGACAATGGGGCCGGTATCAGTCCTGAAAACCTGAAAAAGGTTTTTAGCCCATTCTTTACCACCAAACCGGTGGGCAAGGGAACAGGATTGGGACTTTCCGTGTGTTACGGGATTATAGACAAAATGGGAGGTGTCATGGCGGTCAGCAGTCAAAGGGGCACGGGTACGACATTCACCATAGATCTACCGACCGCAACATAAGATCTCGTCAATGGGTGAATTTTCAATTGGTTCAATTGCCAGCGACTCAACCATTGACCAATTCATAGGGGGTAAAGAAATGGCAAAGATGAAAATGTTGCTTGTGGATGATGAGGAAAGATTTCTCTCTACCACCAAGAAGTTACTTGCGAGAAAGGGGTATGACGTGCTGACAGCAATCAGTGGGATTGCGGCACTGGACATATTGAAATCACACAATGTTGACGTGGTGATTCTGGACGTCAAAATGCCCGGTATGGACGGAATAACTACATTGAAGGAAATCAAGAGGCGCTTCCCCCTGGTTGAGGTCATTATGTTGACCGGCCATGCGACAGTGGACTCTGCTGTTGATGGTCTAAAGTCCGGGGCAACAGATTATCTGATGAAGCCTACAGATATAAATAATCTTATCGATAAAGCAGAAGAGGCCTTTGAGAAAAAACAAAGGCTTGAGGAAAAGATCCGTGTGGCTCAAACGAGAAGGTTTATGAAATCTCCGAGAGAGATTATTAAAGAATCCGAGAATCCATGAGCGGTTGTTCTGGAGCTGAATACTGGCAACTGTCAACAGCGATTATCCAAAAGAACAGGTTGCTGCAAAAGTGAGGTGAAAAATGACTGAAGTGAAAAAGAAGGCCGCGGGGTATGACAAGTACGTAAACTGGAAACTCATGGTCATACCTGTTATTTTGTTCTTTGCAATCCTGGTCTTACCCACCCCCTATGGGATGAAGGATGTCGGGACCGAAGTTAAGGTGGGACCGAAAGCCATCGTAAGTTTTATCACTACGGAGCTGTTTAACAAAAAAAGCTCGGATGCAAGCCAATGGCAGCTTCTAACCGCCCAGATGATGGAAAGAAACATGAGGATGGGGTCCCTTTCCAGGGATCGATTTCTAAAGCGGGACCTCAAGTGGTGTAATAAATACAAGATTCAGGGTGATTCTGAGAATTTAAGAAAGGCCCATACCTATATTAGTGACAATGTCAGTGACGAAGCCTTTGGGGCACTCATGACAAAGTCCATGGCGCTCAGACGGGATGGCCTTAAATATGAAACCCTTTCCGGCGTGGACAAGAAAACGGCTGACAAGGGGGCCTGGCATATCAAAGTTGCCATAGCCATGATGGTATTTGTGGTCTTTTGTTTTATGACAGAATGCATTCCCCTGCCGGGTGTTGCCTTTTGTATAGGACTTATCCTTGTGTTCACAGGTGTTGTCACACGAAAAGAGGTGGCCATGCTCTATTGGGACGATGCCTGCTGGTTTATCATGGGGAGCCTCATGTTTGCAGCGGCCTTTGTGAAAACAGGAGTAGACAAGAGAATGTGTCTTATGATGTTCAAAAAATTGGCCGTTCCCAGTGCGAAATGGGTCACCCTTATTTTCTTTATCATTATTTCGCCTCTTGCAGCCTTTATCTCAGACCATGCCCTGGCTGCCATGTTTCTTCCCATAGGCATGCTTCTTTATCAAAACAGCCTCACCCGGGAAGTTCCCGAGGACAAAGAGCTTGCCAAGATGCTCATGATCGCTATTGCAATGGCATGTAACATAGGCGGCCCGGGTGCTCCGTCAGGTGGTGCAAGAAACGTGATTATGATGACTTATCTGAATGACATGTTCGGCCTTGATATCGGGTATTTTCAGTGGGCGACCTATTGTTTCCCGTTTATTTTGGTTATGATTCCAATCACATGGTTTATGGTGAACTTTCGGTTTAGGCCCAGGATCACATCTCTTGCCCCTGCCATGAATCAACTGCAAAGAGAAATAGGGAAGATGGGCGGGTGGAATCGCAAGCAGATATGGGCTCTCATCATTTTTGTCGTTATGGTTTATGGGTGGTTCACAGAAAAGGTATTTTACAATATGGGTATTTATCCTGTTCGCCTTGGCATTGGCGTCATAGCAGTTGCAGGCGCTGTGGCCTATCTTCTTACGGGTGTCGTAAACTGGAGAGATTATCAGGAAAGGGTGGACTGGGGTGTGGTCTGGCTTTATGCCGGCGCCATCATATTTGGTCGAACGTTGGACAGCACAGGGGCAGCATATTGGCTGGCAAGATCTGTAATCGATGGTCTTGCTCCACTTGGGATTGATGCCGGGCTACCGCTTATGGCAATCTCAAACGGTCTTACTGGTGTGCTGACGAATCTTATGGCGGACGGCCCAGCGGCAGCAGCGGTAGGCCCCATTGCCCTGAACATGGCCGGTCTTGTCCATCCGGGCTCAACTTATCTGCCCTTTATGGCGATGGGCACGGCAATAGCATCGTCTTTTGCCTATTGCCTGATCATTGGAACACCTCCAAACGCCATTGTCTATGCAAGCGGTTATCTGGAGCCCAAAGACTATCTGAGGGTGGGCATCCCCATGTGGTTTTTCGCAAACGTGCTTATTGTTTTGTGTACTGCCGTCTACTGGAGTTTCAGGGGCTTTGGGGGATTACCCGGGTTTTAAAGGTAAGGTTCGGTTGTGAAAAACATCGACAAGGAAAAGACCGTGAGCCAAAAGAAAACCCTGTTTTACTCAAAGGGAGTTACTTATTTTAGCAAAAAAACAGGACGATCTTTTTTCTTCATTCTTACAAGCATCATGCTTATATGGGGTGTTTTAGCGAAGTTTGGAATTATGTCTGGCTGATGAACAGGACCGGTTAAGGATAAAAATATTCTTTTAAAAAATTTGGTTCTTTTGGGTCCCAATTGGAATGTTGGAATAAAGTATTTGTATAAAGGGTTAAGATCTAAAGCAAAAGACACAAGGTATAACCCGTGTTTATACCCTTATGCCCTGAGCCATGTGCCTTACACCAGCCATTATTCCATGCATAAAGTAAAGGATTTATTTAACTTCATAAAATTATAGGAATTACGAAACCCTTTAGCAGAGGATACATATGACGGCGTCCATTATCATCGAAAATAACGACAGATTCACTTTTGGATTCTATTTTCAAGCCCTGACAGGAATTTTGGGCTCCCCAGGGCGATTCTTTAGTGAATTACCTGAAAATGTGGGGTTCGGGAAACCCTTTGGCTTTTTGCTAATATCCAGCCTGTTTTTTACCGGCGCAAGCCTTACATGTATTAATGAAAAACCCGTTCTTATGGCCGGCATATTACTGGTTAATGCCCTTGGCATGCCTCTTATGGCGGCAGGTATCGGCTTTATGACCATGACCATGACCATTGGTAAACGCGTGACATTTAAAGGGCTCTTCGCCGTGTATGCATTTGCCACAGGAGTGACGTTGCTTGCATCCTGGATCCCTCTGGTTGTCTGGCTTACCGAGCCCTGGAAATGGCTGCTCATAGCCAGTGGCATGGTCAAAGGGTGCGGATTTAAATGGATTCAGTCGTTTCTGATTATTGGGCTTTCCATATTTGTTCTGGTGTTGTTCTTCTGGTCTTTAGGGCCGGTGGTTGTTTATATCAGGGGGCTTGATGCGTAGAATGGTTGAGATAGGAGGTCTAAACTGATGAGTAGCACAAAAAAAGTTTTAATGGTGGATGATGAAGAACAATTTAGAGCAACGACCAAGAAGCTCCTTAGCAGACGAGGGTTCGAGACGATTTTGGCTGGTAGCGGTGAAGAGGCCATTGAAAAGCTGAAAGAGAATCCCGATGTGGTCATCCTGGATATTAAGATGCCGGGTATGGATGGCCATCAGACATTGAAGGAGATCAAAAAGCGGTTTCCTGACCTCCCAGTGATCATGCTCACCGGGCACGGCGCTATGCCGTCTGCCAGGGAAGCCTTAGTTGAGGGGGCGTTTGATTATCTCTCAAAACCCTGCGATATCGATATCCTGTCTTCCAAAATAGAGGAAGCCTGCAGACACGGTAAAAGAGAAGAACCTGCTGAAGAGAAAAATGTTATGGAGGTGATGATCCCCATTGGAGAATATACCACCTTGAAGGGAGAACAGACTGTCAAAGAGGCCATTTTCAGTTTGAAACGATCTTTTGTTTCAAAGGTCTCCACAAGCCGAATTATGGAAACAGGGCACCGATCTATCCTCGTATTCGATGACAGGGGTAAAGTGCAGGGGATCCTGGCCATTGTGGATTTATTGGAAGGAATCATGCCGGCCTATCTTACTGCGCCAAAACCATCCACGGCCGATAGTATCCAATACTCCCCCATGTTTTGGGGAGGTATGTTTACACGGCAGGTGAACGAATTGGGTAAAAAGAAAATTAGGGATATCATGTCCCCGGCCCCCCTTACTATCGATGGGGACTCCAATCTCATGGAAGCCGTCGGGATGATGATTGAAAATAGGGCAAGAAGACTGGCTGTTACAAGATCAGTGGAGATTGTAGGCGTGATTCGGGAGCAGGACCTGTTTTTTGAAATGGAAAAGACCCTGAGGGTATGAGGACGGTATTCCCAATATAAATTTGATGCTTATGCCATCTTAATCAAATCGCTCGGATCTGATGTCGCAGCGATGGACAGATTTCTGTCCCACTGGATGCCAAAAAACCTTTTTTCTAAAGCTACAATTTCTTCTTTATATAGCGATAAGAGATATTGTTACAGTTTTTGTTTGTGTATCGCCATAAAATTTTGCAATAATTGTCACCGTGAAAAATCCATATTATTTGTGAGGGTATTGAGCTCAGAAAGGAGAAATTGTGTTATATGAGGTTGTCCGCTGGATAGGGGATGAAGCGCAATTACATGATCTTGTCACAGGCTTCCCTACTATCGTATTGGTCCTTGTAATCATTGTATGTATAGCGCTGCTGTCCAAGGGGGCAGACTGGATGATTGACGGAGTCGTTCAACTAGCCTGCAGGACTGGGCTACCGAGAATCGTCATTGGTGCGACCATTATTTCACTGGGAACCACCACGCCCGAGGCGGTTGTCTCGGTAATGGCCGCATGGATGGGGAATCCGGGTCTCGCCTTAGGTAATGGCGTAGGTTCAATCATTGCCGACACCGGCCTGATCTTCGGCTTAACGTGTCTGCTCACTGCCGTGCCGGTAAACCGGTTTATCCTCAATCGAACCGGCTGGGTTCAGGTTGGGTCGGCAACACTCCTTGTCATCATTTCGGTTATTGTCCTGTGCATCAATCCCGTGGAACCGATCCTGAATCGATGGATTGGCTTTTTCCTTCTGGCCATTGTAGCTGACTACATGTACATCACCTATGTCTGTGCCAAGCAAGGAGGCAGCATGGCCATTGAAGGAGAAGCGGTGGATTAATCTGAGTTGTGTGGGCTGGGGAAGTGCGGACTCATGCACCTTGGC
>Ga0180432_10007899_pt1 | contig 13409 bp, 5 predicted proteins | sample SS_ome_10_FD_132414 | JGI IMG/M metagenome (GOLD analysis project Ga0180432, IMG submission 132414) | Hypersaline lake sediment archaeal communities from the Salton Sea, California, USA - SS_1_MS_2 metaG | ecosystem: Environmental > Aquatic > Non-marine Saline and Alkaline > Hypersaline >...
CGCGCACGTGCATCTTGTACGTCTTCGTCTCGAGCCAGTCGAACAGGCCCTTGACGCCGTAGAAGTCGTCGGTGCCTTCCCAGATCATGCGCCGCTGCTCGTCGCTGAGCTCGCGCCACGGCACGTCCACGGCGATCCCGTGCCGGCGGCAGAACGCGACCGTGTCGCGGTACCCCTGGCGGAACGCCTTGCCGACCCACGGCTTGATCGCGTCCTGCTTGATGCTCAACGACGGGTCCGGAACGACGAGCGCGGGGTCAATCTCGATCGTCCGGCCGAACCCGCGGCACGTGGGGCACGCGCCGATCGGACTGTTGAACGAAAACAGGTTCGGCACCGGATCGTCGTAGGCGATGTCGCACTCCGGGCAGTGCAGCGCCGACGAGAACTTGAGCCCGCGCCCGTCTTCCGGCACCACGCCGACCTTGCCCCGCCCGAAGTGCAGCGCGCCCTCGAGCGACTCGACGATGCGCGCGCGGCGCGACGGCGCAATGCGCGTGCGGTCGTAAACCACCGTCGCCGTCTCCCCTTCCGTGAGCGCGCGCGGCTCGTCGGCAAGCTTCACGACCTCGCCGCCGACAAGCACCCGCCCGAAGCCCTGCTTCGCGAGCGCCTCAGCGACCATGTCACGACCAAGGCTGCACGGCACCTCGACGGCGAACGTGATCAGCACCGAACGCCCTCCCGCGACCTCGGCCAGGCGCGCAAAAACGCTCTCGGCCGTGTCCCGCACCACGGGCCGGCCACAGCCCCGGCAGTGCAGCACCGCCTCGCGCGCCCACAGCAGCTTGAGGTAATCGTTGATCTCCGTCATCGTGCCGACGGTGGAGCGCGACGTGCGGACCGGATTGGTTTGGTCAATCGCAATGGCCGGCGGGATCGCCTCGATCGCGTCCACCTGCGGCTTGTCCATCCGGTCGAGAAACTGCCGGATGTACGGCGAGAACGTCTCGGCGTACCGGCGCTGCCCCTCGGCGTAGAGGGTCTCGAACGCGAGGCTCGACTTGCCGGAGCCGCTCACACCGGTGACGACGGTGAAGCCGTTCACAGGCAGCCGCAGGTCGAACCCCTTAAGATTATTCTGCCGTGCGCCGCGCACGACGATTGCCTGGCGGGCCTGACGGGCCATTCCGGAACATCCCCCGATTCAAGCTTCGCGATGATTCTACCATCAGCAGGAAGCTAGGGACAGAGCGGGCTGTTGAAAAAGCCCGATGACTCTGATTCGTCCGCGGTTGCCGTAAAGGCCGTCGCCCTGAAAGGGCCTGATAGCTCAGCCCAGGGCAAGCGTCGGCCCCGAGCCTGCCGAGGGGCGAAGCGCCGCCCTGGGCATAGAGGAACACGGGGACAATACCCTGAAGGGGTTGCATAGGGACCTGGTCGCGGATAGACGCCCGCTTCGATCGCCGCGTCTATGCAACCCTTTCAGGGTAATTGCCGGATCGCTGCGCGTTGACCCAGGGTGGCGCTTCGCTGACCCTGGGCTACGTTATGGAGCCCCTTCAGGGTAAAGACTGGGAACGCAAACACGGGCTTTCTCAACAGCTCCCATTATCCCTAGTTTTCCTGCGGCTCCGGGAGCGCCTCGCGGAACTTCACCGAGATGACCTTCGAGATGCCCGAACGCTCCATGGTGATCCCGTACAGCACGTCGGCCGTGGCGATCGTGCGCTTGTTGTGCGTGATGATGATGAACTGCGAACGCTTGATGAAATCCTGGAGCGTGTCGTTGAACCGGACGATGTTCGGCTCGTCGAGCGCCGCGTCCATCTCGTCGAGGATGCAGAACGGCGACGGCTTGACGCGGAAGATCGAGAACAGCAGGCAGATGGCCGTCATCGCCTTCTCGCCGCCGCTCAGCAGCGTGACGCTCTGCAGCTTCTTGCCCGGCGGGCTGGCGACGATCTGGATGCCGCACTCGAGGAGGTCGCCCTCATCGTCGAGGATCAGGTCGGCCCGGCCGCCGCCGAAGAGCGAGGTGAACATCTCGCGGAACGACTCGCGGATCCTCTCGAACGTGTCCTTGAAGAGCTGGCGGCTCGTCCGGTTGATCTTCGAGATCGCCTTGAGCAGCGCCTCCTTGGCCTTGGCGAGGTCCGCCTGCTCGTTGACGAGAAACGTGTACCGCCCCTCGAGCCGCTCGTACTCCTCGATCGCGTAGAGATTCACGGGGCCGAGCGACTCGATCTTCGACCGGAGCGCTTCGATGTGCGCGACGACCTTCTCCCAGTTCGAGTCCGCCGGGAAGCGCTCGGCAGATGGATCGTCGTGACGAAGCGTATACTCGCCGCGCAGGCGCTCATCAATGCGCTCGACGGACAACCGGGCCTCGGTCAGCCGCGCGTTGAGCTCCGACTCGCCCTCCTGGGCCTCGTGCAGCAGACGCCGCTTGCCCTTGAGCCCGGCCTCCAGCGTCCCAAGCTCATTGCCGATATCGGCGCGCCGCTCATCGAGGGCCTCGATCGAGCGTTCCGTCTCCGCTTTCTGTTGCGAGAGCGCCTCGATCCGCTCGCGTGCCTGCCCGATCTCCTCGCGCAAACGCTCCGCCTGCGCGCATTCGGCCTCGACCTGTCGGCGCCGCGCCGCGCTCTCCCGCTTCCGTTCCTCGATGTCCCGGCTCGTCCGCTCCTGGCGCAGCCGCACCGCCGCAAGACGCTCGCCCAGCGACGAGACCTGCACCTTCAGCTCGGTGAGCCGGCCGTGGGCTTCGGCGGCGGCGGCCTGCCGCTCGGCAACGGCGGTGTTGTGGCGAAGGCTCTCCTCCTCGACGACGCGCTTGTCCTGCTCGAGCGCGCCGACGGCGAGCCGCAGCTCGTCGCGGCGGGCCGTCTGCCGCGCCGCATCCTCGCCGAGGGCCGCGAGCCGCTCCTCGAGCGCCCGGAGCTGCGCGTCAACCGCTTCCCCGCTCGCGCTCGCCCGGGCCAGCTCCTCCGTGACCGCGGTCACCTCCTCCTCGAGGGACCGCGCCCGGCCCACCGTCTCGTCGAGCCGGCCGTCAACCGATCCGGCCTCGCGCGCACGCGCCTGCTCCGCCGCATGAAGCGCATCGTGCTCGGCCGCAAGGCGCTGCGCCTTCTCGTCGAGCTGCGTGATGCGCGTCTCGCGCGAGAGCAGCCCCTGCGCGCGCTGGGCGGCCCGGCCGCCGCTGATGGCCCCGCGGCCCGAAAACACATCGCCGGCGCGGGTCACCAACCGGAACGGGTAGCGCTTCTGCTCGGCGATGCGGAGCGCAGCCTCGAAGTCGTCCACGAGCACCGTATCGCCAAGCAGCATCTCGACCAGGATCCGGTCGCGCTCCTCGCACGAGACGACCTCGCCCGCCGGCGCGATCACACCCGCGTTGCCCTGAGAACACGCCCGCAGAAGTTCCCGGTCCGTCTCGGGCGGCCGCAGCAGGTCGTACGGCAGAAACGTCGCGCGCCCGCCGTCTGTCTCCCTCAGGTACGCGATGGCCCGCTGGGCGTCGCGCCCCGTCGCCACGGCCAGGTACTGCAGGCGGCTGCCAAGGGCGGCCTCGATCGCCACCTCAAACTCCTCCGGCACGTGCAGCAGGTCGGCCACGGTGCCGTAGACGCCGGGCAGCGGGTCGTTTGCCTGCGCCGCCGCGCGCAGCACACTCTTCACCCCGTGCTGGTAGCCCTCGAAGTTGTCGCGCATCTCACACAGGAGCTGGTGTTGCGAGCGCGCCTCCGCCAGCTCCCTGGCAAGCTGCTGCCTCCGGGTGATGTCCTGGTTGAGTCGCCCGGCCATGTCGTCGAGCGTGCGCCGCAGCCCGGCCGCCTCATCGCGCGCCTTCTTCGCCTCGCCCGCGAGCGTCTCCCGCCGCCGCGTGTGCGTCGCCTGCTCATCGGCGAGCCGCTCGCGACGCTCGCCGAGCGTGCGCTGCTCGGCCTGCAGGGCGGCCGTGGCGGCAGCGTGCTCCTCGAGCCGGCGCTCCAGCGCCTCGAGCTCATTCGTCAGCTTCATCTCGCGGTGCACGAGCTCGAGCGAGCGGCGCGCGGCCTCGGCCACGGCGCCCTCCTCCCGCTCGAGCGCTGCCGCCTCGGCGCCGACCTGCTCGTCCTGCGCCGCCAGCGACTGCTCGGCTTCGCGCAGCCCCTTCTCGTGCTCTTCGATCTCGGCCTGAGCGCGCGCCAGCTCCTCGCCCAGCCGCTCGATCTGCTCCTCGAGCGCCTCGATCTGGCCCCGGGCGGCGATCTCGCCGGCCTGCGCATCGGCGATGCGCTGCTCGTTGAGCGTGATCGTGTTCCGCTCGTGGTCCATGGCACGCAGCAGCTCGAGCTTGCGCGTCTGCAGCGCCTCGAACTGGCCCTCCTGCTCGGCGAGGCGACCGCGCAAGGCCTCGATCTCGCCGTCGCGCGTCTCGATCTCCGAGAACAGCTCGCGCAGGCTGGTCTTCTGGCCGTCGTGCTCGGCAGTGAGCCGCGCGAGCTCCGCGCCGAGCACGTCCCGGTTATGCAGGAGCAGGCCGACGTCGTAGCGGGTGAGCTCCGCGGTGAGCCGCTTGTGCCGGCGCGCCTTGGCCGCCTGGCGGTCGAGCGAGTTGATCTGGCGCTTGACCTCCCGGATAATGTCGTTGACCCGGACGAGGTTCTCCTCCGTCGCCTCGAGCTTGCGCATCGCCGCGCGCCGGTCGGCCTTGTACTTCATGATCCCGGCGGCTTCCTCGAAGACGGCGCGGCGCTCCTCGGGCTTGGCGCTCAACACCTGTTCGATCTCGCCCTGCTCGAAGTGCGAGTACGCGTCGAGGCCGATGCCCGTGCCCATCAGCAAGTCCTGGATGTCCTTGAGCCGGCACGGCTTCTTGTTGAGCAGGTACTGGCTCTCGCCCGAGCGGAACAGACGCCGGCTGATCCTCACTTCCTCGAAGTCGATATCCAGCAGGTGGTCGGCGTTCGACAGCGTCAGGCTCACCTCCGCCATCCCCATCGGCTTCTCGTCGGCCGTGCCGTTGAAGATCACGTCCTCCATGAGCTTGGCGCGCAGGTCGCGCGCGTTCTGCTCGCCGAGCACCCAGCGAATCGCGTCGCTGATGTTGCTCTTGCCGCACCCGTTCGGGCCGACGACCGCGGTCACGCCGGGCTCGAAATCGAACACGGTCCGGTTGGCAAATGACTTGAACCCGATCAGCTCGAGCCGCTTGAAGTACACAGCACGCCCCTCAATGAAGGTGGCCGGCGAGCGCTCCGGCGAAGGCCGCCAGCCTCCGCCGTAAGCCCCAGTTGCCGTTAGAGTACCAGATTCCATGTGCCCGGCCAAGAGAAAAGTGTCCCAATTCCTGGGGGGTCGGACGGAGGCAAACACATCATCTAGTATAGTCGCCAGCCCCGGTCGCCGCCCGCGAGCAGCAGAGGCTCAACGCCCGGACAGAAATGTTCAGCACTGACCCGCCCCGACCGCCGGACGGCGCCGTGCGCCTCCGCCGTTGAGGCCGAGGACGGACCGTGATAGGGTGCGAGCTTCTCGTGTCCAACGCGCAGCAGGTGACCGGAAACGAATATGGCAGCCAGACTTCTGAAGCAGATCATTCGGCCGCCGGAGGACCTGACCAAGGGCAGCATCCTCCGCAACGTGGTCATCCTGTCCCTGCCGGTGGCCCTGACCCAGTCATTCACCGTGCTCTTCCAGTTCGTGGACACAGTCTTTATCGGCCACCTGCCGTACAGCCGCGACGCGCTCGCGGCGGTCACGGCGGCAGGGCACGTGATGTTCCTCATTATCACCATGCTCATCGGGCTGACGATCGGCACGACGGCGATGGTGGCGCGCTTTGTCGGCGAGAAGGAGCCGGACAAGGCGGCCGTGACCGTTTTCAACTCCTTTGTGCTGTGCCTGGCGCTCTCGGTCATACTCGCGATAATCGGCATCTTGTTTTCCGAAGGGATCCTGCGGCGGCTGGGCGCGCAGGCAAGGGTCCTTGATCTCGGCGTGCAGTACCTCGAAGTCCTGATGGTAGCAAGCGTGGCGATGGTCATGCTCTTCCTCATCGCCTCGATCCTGCAGGGTGCCGGTGACGGGATCACGCCGATGTGGCTCCTCGGCGGAGCAAACGTGGTAAACCTGGTCCTGGATCCGATCTTTATCTACGACTGGGGCCTGGGCCTCGGCGTCAGGGGCGCCGCGCTGGCAACCGTCATCGGCCGAAGTGTGTTCTGTCTGATCGGCGTATTCGTGCTGCGGCGGGGGTTGTCGCGTGTCCACGTGCAGCCAAAGCACTTCAGGCTGAACCTGAGCGCGATGTGGCAGCTCACGGCGATCGGGTCTTGGAGCGCGCTGCAGATGATGATCCGCGCCGGCTCGGGCCTGTGGCTCATGGGCATCATCGGCAACGGCTTCGGCGCAACCGCCATGGCCGGGTTCGGCACCGCACGGCGAACGGTCATGCTCGCGCTCATGCCCGGCTTCGGCCTCGGCCGGGCGTCCGGAGCGCTCGCGGGGCAGAACCTCGGCGCCCGCAAGCCCGAGCGCGCAGTGCGCTCCATGTGGACGTCGGTGACCATCTACAGCGCATTCATGGCGGCCTGCACCGTGGTTGGCCTCGTGTTCCCGCGTTTCTTCATACGCCTGTTCACGTCCGATCCGGGCGTCATTGCCGCAGGCGCCGTGTACCTGCGGTACGTGGCCTCCGTATATCTGCTGATTGGGCTGACCATCGTCCTGAGCAAGTCCATGGAGGGCACCGGCTATACCCTCGCGCCGATGCTTCTGACCCTGGGGACCCTCTTCGGCGTGATGATCCCGCTGGCGCTGCTTCTCCCCGACGCGCTCGACGTCGGCATCCACGGCGTGTGGATCGCGATGGTCATCGCCTACGTGCTCCACGCCGTCGGCGCGTACCTCGTGTTCCAGCTCGGCCGGTGGAAGCTGAAGAAGATCGAGGTGGACTACCGCGACGTCGCGATCCCGCCCCAGGAGCCCGCAGCCGGCCCGGAATAACCGCCTCGATTCGCCCAACACCACACCACCGCTGGCGCGCATTTGTCACAGCGGATCGTGGGCGCGGGGAAATGGGGACTGGCAACTGTTTTTCTACAACGCATCGACAGAGGCGCTCGCGCCGACGACGAGACAAACAGGTGCCTGTACCCATTTCCCCGTCCGTGACACGGTCGTGACACATCGCGACTGTGCCAGGCGTCGGAGCCTCGTGCGTTCAGGCCCGTTGCGCCGCCACGGCATCGCCGCCACGCTGTGAGAAATGCGGGCCAAACCCCCTGCCTCGACGAGCTCCGACGCCTTTCAGTCCCGCCGCCCCGCGAAGCCTCCCTCCACCGCATGGTCCGGCCATCCTGAATTGCCGCGCAAATCCAATGGGAATTTTTTGCCGGTTCCGGGCCCGCGGCGTCGTCGAGAAAAGGCGCTCAGAGCCGTAAAGACTCCTAAACCGCATAGCGGTTCTTCCGATGCTCTTGGGTGCAGAGATTCTTCGGGAGCCAACGGAGTTAGGAACGCGCCCCAAAGGATTGGTTACATGGATTTCCGCCTCCCGCCTCGCGACGACAGCGCTGCGCCCTCGCCGGACGAGGTGATCTCGATCCTCAATCAAACGGTCGAGCACCACGAGGACATGATCCCGTCCGACCGCGAGGTGAGCGTGATCTCAACCGCGCCCAACCACTACCACTTCATCACGAAGCACGAGACCGACACGCGGCTGATCTACACGAACATCTACTTCATGGACAAGAAGATCGGCAAGCCGGACCTCGCCCGCTCCGGCATGGTCTTCCTCGAATCCACGCTGCTCAAGCTGCTCGATCTCTACAAGCGCTCGAGCGACGTGTTCCGCTCGGAGATGGAGGAGAACCTCGACCCGGTCAGTTGTGACAAGCGGCTGACCGTGGACATCAGCATGGACAACGCGCTCGGCGCCTTCAGCATCCACTCGTTCTTCAACTTCAACAACGAGCAGCTCGACATCAAGAAGCTGAAGATCGACAAGGAAGACCTCGAGGACACCGACGGCGAAGCCGAGATGTTCATCCAGATCGACAGCGACGAGAACTACGTCGTCGACCCCGACGACAAGACGCTCTGCTTCCGCAAGAAGATCTTCATCACGGCCCGCAACTCATAGCGTGCTCCGCGCCACCGCTGCCCTCTTCAGCCTGCGGCACGTCAGGCAGGATTGTCTCTCGCAGAGTCGCAGAGCACGCAGCGGACGAAGACCAATGCGAAATGAAGCATCCTCTCTGCGCCCTCCGCGACTCTGCGAGAGATAATTCTTCCGCTTGCATGCCCGCGCGGTGACCTCCCGCCTGTCTCGCGCCCGCCATTGACACGCGTCCTCCCCGCCGCTATCAATGCCGGCAATACCCGGCGCATCGTGCGCCCGTCACGACACGCAGCGATGGAGGAGGCCCTGTGAGCACTGTGAAGCCGCCGAGCGGGTGGAACACCTGGGATTACCGGTCCTACGTAACGTTCGTGTACCTCGACAAGGGCGTGCGCCGCGCGCGCGTCCGCCTCGCCGTCTACGAGCCGGAAACGATGACGACCCACGACGACTTCTGGTGGCCGGCCGTAGCACGGCTGGGCGAGCACGCCTGGGACGGCGCCTACGTCTCGCTCGGCCTCAAGGTCGGCGACGACGTGTTCGATATCGAGGCCGCCGGCGACGGCACGAAGCTGTGGTGCCGCGTCAAGCCGGCCGGCGACACGACCAAGCGCGTCGTTGTCGTGCTCACGCCCGACGGGCCCACGAGCTGGGAGCGCGGCAAAGGCGGCCTCGTCGCGGGCGGTTACGCGCTCCAGTTCCGCGGCGCCACGCACAACGAGAACCTGTTCCTCAATATCAACGACCCCTACGTTGTCGGCAAGCCGGGCGCGGCGGTCTCCTTCGTGTGCGCCCCGAAGCGCACCCGGACCGACGCGCGAGCTGCAACCGGGGCGCTTGCGACGGCACGCAGGAAGTATCTCGACCGCGCCGTGGCCGGCCGGGGCGCCCTCGACGGCCTGCCCGAGGGCGTCGTGCGCGGCCTGACCTGGAACACCGAGTACGATCCGTACGTGTTCGGCATCTCGTCGCCGGTCTCGCGCACGTGGAGCCGCGACTGGGGCGGCGTGCCCGTATTCGACTGGGACAACTCGTTCGCCGCCATCCTCGGCACGCTCGAGTCGCCCGAGGTTGCGTGGGGGAACCTCACCGCGGTGCTCACCAGCGTGGACGTGCTCGGTTTCGTGCCCAACTTCGCCGTGTCGAACGGGGCGCTCTCGCTCGACCGCTCCCAGCCGCCCGTCGTCTCGTATTGCGCGTGGAAGGTGCATGGCCTCGCCCCGAACAAGGCGCAGCTCAAGGCCCTCTACCCCAAGCTGCTCCGCTGGCACCGGTGGTGGTGGAAGCACCGCGACGGCAACGGCGACGGCCTGCTCGAGTGGGGCAGCAATACCGAGGCGAAGTACGTGTTCCCCTTCGTGGACGGCTTCCTCGGCGAGGCCGGCATGATCAGCGATTGGCAGTACGCCGCGTTCGAGTCGGGCCTCGACAACTCCCCCATGTGGGACGACGTACCGTTCAACGCCGAGGCCCGGACGTTCGAGCTCGCCAGCGTGGACCTCAACGCCCTGTTCTGCCTCGACGCCGAGTACCTCGCCAAGATCGCCCGCGAGTGCGGCGACCCGAAAACCGCCCGCGCCCTCGATCGCGAACGCGCCGCCCTCGCCGACCGCATCAACGACCGCCTCTGGGACGAGGAGCGCGGCGCCTACCTCAACCGCTTGTGGAACGGCCGGTTCTCCGACGTGCTCACGCCGGTGACGTTCTACCCGCTGCTCGCCGGCATCCCGTCACGCGAGCGGGCGGAGCGTCTCGTCGTCAAGCACATGCTCAATCCCGACGAGTTCTGGGGCGACTACGTCATCCCGAGCGTCGCGCGCAACCATCCCTCGTTCGCCGACAACAACTACTGGCGCGGCCGGATCTGGGGTTCGATGAACTTCCTGGTCGCCGAGGGGCTGGCCCGCTACCGGTTCGACGAGGTCGCCTACGAGTACGCCAAGCGCGGCCTCAGGCCGTTCACGGAGAACTGGCGCGAGCTCGACCGCATCTACGAGAACTACAACGCCACGACGGGCGTGGGCGGCGACGTGCCCAACTCGGAGCCCATCTACCACTGGGGCGGCCTGCTCGGCTACGTCGCCATGCAGCAGCTCGTGGCGGTCGAGCCCGACGGCGGCCTGCGCTTCGGCAACCTCGCGGGCGACGACGCGGAACTCGCCAACGTGCCCGCGCGAGGCCATCGCTACACCGTGCGCACCGGCGCCAAGGGCATCCACGTGCTGCAGGACGGCGCGAAGCTGCTCGCTACGGACTGCCCCGCCATCCTGCGCGGCTTCGAGATGACCGGCCGCACGATCCGTTTCGACCTCTACGCGGAGCCGCGGGAGGTGACCATCACCTTCTTCGGCCTCAAGCCCAACAGCGCCTACACGGTCGAGCTCAGCGGCAGCCGGTTCCAGGCGACGAGCAACGCGAAGGGCACCCTGCGCGTCGAGTACGGCAACGAAGCGAAACGGTAACTCAGATTTCGGCAGGACCGCACAATCGGCAGACTTCTTGCAGCGATTCGTCGCCCGGACATGGTATCCTTGTGACTGGAATTGGCCCGTGATCCGGCCCGGCGGACCCATCGGAGCAGACCCGTGTCCCCTCGACGGACTCGAACTCTCGTGTTGTCAGCCCTGGCGCTGACGTCTGCCTTCGAGCCGGCACACGCTGCTGGGCGCGCCTACGACTTCGAGCGCTCGGCGGCCGGATGGGACACGGACGAGGTCGAGCGCCCCGCGCTCAGGGTCAGCGAAGAACGGGCAAGCCGGGGCAAGCGTTCGCTCATGCTCGACGAAGGCGTCCTCGCCGTCCGGCGGTTCCGCTGCACGCGTGCTCAGAACTGGACCCGCGCGACATCGCTGTCCTTCGACGTCTATCTACCCGCCGACGCGCCGCAAACGGTGCAGACGGCCGCATACGTCGCCGACAGCGAGCACCGCTGGTTCCAGACGATGGCCCAGAGATTCCTCACGCCGGGCAGGTGGACGCGCGTGCGCATCGAGCTCGCCGACGACCCGACACGCTGGCGGCCCGTCGAGCACCAGCGGCCGTGGGACACCGCCGCCCGCGCCGACGTCGCCGAGTTCGGCATCAAGGTGTTCGGCTACGGCGTCGAGTACCGCGGCCCCATCTGGCTCGACAACGTGCGAATCGAACAGCCCCGGCGGACGAGAACCGCGGCGAAGCTCTACGGCCTGCGCGAGAACGCCCGGCGCGTCGGCCGCTACGGCCTATTCGAGCTCAGCTTCAGCCTATCCAGGGCGTTCGACAACCCGTTCGACCCGCGCGAGGTCGAGGTTTTGGGCCATTTCACCGCGCCGTCCGGCAAGGAGAGCCGTGTCCGAGCATTCTGGTTCCAGGATTACAACCGTGCGCTCCTCGGCGTCGACGAGACGCTCACGCCCGTCGGCCCGCCCGAGTGGAAGCTCCGGTTCACGCCGTCCGAGATCGGCGAGTACCGCTACCGCCTCGAAGTGTGCGCCGCAGGTGATGGTCTCGCCCGGCAGCTCGGGCGGGCTTACGATGCATGGTCGCGCTCGACGGCGCGGCGGTGGCTGCGCCTGGCGAGGACGCTGCGGCGTCCCACGACGCTCCCGGCCTCCGAACGCTTCGACGCGTTCGCCTGGATTGACGCGCTCGAGCGCCTCGTGCCCGCGCGCCGTGTCGTTGTGCGAACGGCCGAGCGGTCGTTCGCCTGCGTGCCGTCGGCCCACCCGGGGTTCGTGCGCATCTCGACGAGCGATCCGCGGTTCTTCGAGTTCGACAACGGCGAGTTCCTCTGGCCGCGCGGGCTCAACGTGTGCGCCGCCTTCGACGTGCGCAACGCCGAGCGGCTCGGCGTGATGGTCAACCGCTGGGAAGGCTCGTACGCGCTGGGCCGGTTCATCCGCAACATGGGCCGGAGCAGGACGAACTTCGCCCGCCTGTGGATGGCGTGCTGGTCGCTGGCCATCGAGTGGGGCCACAAGTACCAACCGCAGTTCCACGGGCCCGGCCGCTACAACCTGGAGAACGCGTGGCGCCTCGACCTGCTGCTCGAGGAGGCGCGCCGCTCGGGCACGCTCGTGCAGCCCACGCTCGACACCTTCGGCCACTTCCGAGGCAGCCCCCACGCGGGCGGACGCGACCGCCACATGGACTGGAGCTACAACGCCTACAACGCCGACAACGGCGGCTTCGTGCACGAATCGTGGCGGTTCTTTACCGATCCCGACTGCTTCGACTTCTACCGGCGCCGGCTCGAGTACATCGTGGCGCGCTGGAGCTACAGCCCCGAGGTCTTCGGCTGGGAGCTCTGCAACGAAATCGACCTGATCACGCGCTACAACTCACCCACGATCGTCGAATGGCACCGGAAAGTCTGCCACGCGCTGCACGCCATGGACCCCTTCGACCACCCGGTCACGACCAACTTCGCCAGCTACCTGCGCGACTACGACGTGTGGCGGCTGCCCCGGCTCGACTACCTCACCTCGAACCGCTACGCCCAGCAGCTCCCCTACTTCTTCGCCTGGCTCTCGCAGGACCGCCGGATGGTGCTCGACGAGCCGATGGGCGTTCCTCGGCCGCACCTGCTGCTCGAGGCAGGAAGCGACTTCCGAGGCGGCGACCGCCGGATCACCGAGGACTACTTCCACATCAGCCTCTGGTCGGCGTGGATGTTCCCGCTCGCAGGCGCGGGCGTCAACTGGTGGTGGGTGTTCATCGACCAGGAGGACCTCTACACGCACGCCGAAGCGTTCGAACGCTACATCCGCGACGAGGACAAGCGCGGCGTCGAGTGGGAACACAAGGAAGTCGCCGAGCTCCCCGGCCGTCCCGGCGGCGAGAAGGCCGCCCTGCTCTGGAAAGACTTCAAGCCAAAACCGTCCACCGTCGTCTTCGCCGACCCTAAGAAGGCCACGGCCGGCCACCTCGACCTCCAGTACCTGCGCGGGCCCGAGCGCATGTACGCGTGGATATTCGACCAGGCCGCGCTCGGCATCGTCAACGCCCAGGGGCCGGTCAACCGCGTCGGGGGCGTGCACGTCACGTTCAAGAACGTTGCGCCCGCCGTGTACCAGATCGAAGTCTGGGACACCTACGCCGGCCGGACCGTCGCCGACGAGGAGCGCCCTGTCAAAGGCGGCGACCTCGTCGTCGCCCTCCCCCCCTTCGAAAAAGACATCGCCCTCAAGATCAAGTACGTCCGCGACCTCGACCCCGAGTACCTCGACGAGGAGTAGCTGTCCTTCCCCCGCCGTTCACATCCCCGCCGTGACAAACACACCGGCAATGGCGGCAAACAGAATAAGTTCTGCCACCGGCTGAAGCTGCCGTGACAAACACACCGGCAATCGAGGCAAACAGAATAAGTTCTGCC
>Ga0180432_10007900_pt1 | contig 13408 bp, 10 predicted proteins | sample SS_ome_10_FD_132414 | JGI IMG/M metagenome (GOLD analysis project Ga0180432, IMG submission 132414) | Hypersaline lake sediment archaeal communities from the Salton Sea, California, USA - SS_1_MS_2 metaG | ecosystem: Environmental > Aquatic > Non-marine Saline and Alkaline > Hypersaline >...
CAACTCGGCAATGAGGTCCGCTGAGGCATCCATCCCTCATTTTCTAAGGGTGTCAAGAAGAAAGCGCAAGTTGAAAATAAATTCTTTTTTTCCCGCCCCTGTCAGGCTAAACACGTACCAAGTGGCCGGCCCCCGGGTGCGCGGAGTTGGGGGGGCGTTTGCCGGCACCCGGCACCCGCCATGTCAGTGGCCGCAGCAGTCGCTTCCCTGGCCGGGCTCGAGGGCGGCCATGATCTCCTCGTAGAACAGCTTGACCGGCGCGCCCCCGATGAAGACGGCGCACCACATCGCCTCGCGGAGCTGCTCGGGCGTGATGCCCATGGCGACGGCCTTGTCGTAGTGCCCGCGGACGCACGGCCCGCACCGGTCCATGCAGACCAGGGCGAACGTGATCAACTCCTTGGTCCGGGCGTCGATCGCGCCGTCGGCCGCGGCGGCTCGCATCAGGCTCAGCCAGGCGGCCTGGGTCTGGTCGGCGGCGGTCCCGGCCGCGGCGGCTGCGGGGCCGGCGCCCCCGGCGCAGCACGGGGCGGGGCCCTCGTCAGGGGCCGCAGAGGGCTCCGGCACCGGTGCGGTCTCCTTGGGCCAATCGGCCGGGACGGCCTGGCCGGCGCGGGTCACGCCGATGCGCCCTTCCGATGCCTCGACGATCTGCCCGACGGTGACGGCCGAGACGCCCCGCTCGGACAGGGCGTCGAGCAGGCGCTGGTGCCGCTCGGGCGGCACGGCCATCAGCAGCCCGCCCGAGGTCTGGGCGTCGAAGCCCAGCAGCGCCCGGGCCTGGTCGACGTCGTCGGCAACGTGGATGTCCTCGCCGACGTATTCGGCGTTTCGCTCGACGGCCCCGGGCACCACGCCGTCGGCCAGGGCCTCCAGCGCCCCGTCGAACGCCGGCAGCCGGTCCGCGTAAACCTGGGCCGTCACCCGGGAATGGCGGCACATGCTGATCAGGTGCCCGAACAGCCCGAACCCCGTCACGTCCGTGCACGCCGAGACGCCCACGTCGTTCATGGCCTCGGCCGCGGCGCGGTTCAGTGCGGCCATCGACTCGGCCAGCGCCGCCTCGTCCCCGCGTGGCCTGCCGATCTGTCGGCTGAAGTTCAGCACGCCGGCGCCGAGGGGCTTGGTGAGCACGAGCCTGTCGCCCGGTCGGGCGGTGTCGTGGGAGACGGCCCTGTCGGGGGGAAGAGTCCCGGTGATGGCGAAGCCCAGCTTGATCTCCTCGTCCTTGATGCTGTGCCCGCCGATCAGCGCGACGCCGGCCTCGGCGAAGACGTCCATCGCGCCTTTCATCATGCGGTACATGATCTGCCCGTCGAGCGTTTCGGCGGGAAAGGCCAGCACGCTCAGCGCCGAGCGGGGCACCCCGCCCATGGCGTAGACGTCCGAGAGGCAGTTGGCCGCGCAGATCCGCCCGAAGGTGTGGGGGTCGTCCACGCACGGCGTCATGACGTCGACGGTCTGGACGAGGCACAGGTCGTCGCTGATGCGGTAGATCCCGGCGTCGTCTCCGGCGGGCATGCCCGAGAGCACGGCCGGGTCGTCCACGGCCGGCAGGCGGTTCAGGACCGTCTCGAGGTCGCCGGGGGCGATCTTCGACGCGCACCCGGCGTTGTGGACCAATTCGGTGAGCTTGACCGTCTCGCACCGGGCAGGGTCCGGGCGATCGCCGGCGCAGAGGCAGATGCCGTCGTTCTTGAACACGTCGCACGGGCAGGGCCGGCGCGGGTCGCAAACGCAGTGGCCCAGCTTCATCGACCGCTGCATGATCCGCCGGCGCTTGGCCAGGTCTACTTTGGGCATGGTGTCATGTTCCTCTGTCTGTGCCGCGAGATCCTACATCGCACGGTCGCGTTCTCCCAGGGAAACCTGCGGCCGCCCGATCGAGCGTTGCGGTGCCATGCTCCCACGCGCAGCGTGGGGGCATGCCGGACCATGATGGGGCATGGCCCTCCGCTGCGCGTAGACCATGGCACCACACTGTCTGTGCGTGCAGTAAAGACCTCAAGGCACCCTCCCTACGGCCGCCCGAGCTGCTCCCGGGCGCGGGCGCCGGGCCGGCGTCGGCTGGCCGAGCGGACGGTCAGCCTGACCGTGTCGAAGTAGTCCAGCAGGGGCACGGCGTACTTCCGGCTGACGCCGAGGGCGTCGCGGAACCGGACGGTCTCGAAGCTGTTGGCCCCGGCGAACAGGTCGAGGACGACGGCCTCGGCGGCGGCGACCGCGTCGCGGTGCATGGCCACCTTCCGGTCCAGCCTCACGACCGTCCCGGCGTCCACGAGCAGGCGAAGCATCTCGTTGACCCGCTCGACCGGCTCGCCCAGGTCGTCGGCCAGCGTCTCGGCCAGCGGCGGCGCCAGGTGCGCCGCCTTCAGCGCCGCCTCGATACGCTCGAACAGCCGGCGGTCCTCGTCAGACACCGCGGCCGTCCGGCCCGGCGAGGCGATCACCGTGCCGTTCCGGCAAAGTTCCGCGCGGTCGATGAGCCCGGCCAGGGCCGCCGCGAACACCTGCTGATCGCCTCCGACGGCGGCGGCGAGCCGGGCCTCCTCGATCCCCAGCCGCATTGGGTTGGCGTCGTGGAAAGCGTCGACCTGCTCGAGGACGGCTTGTTCGGCGTCATCGATCGTGCGGCGGTGGAGGAAGCGGCCGGCGTCGAGGGCCACGACCCGGCCGTCGGCCAGGGGCCCGGCCAGAAGCGCCTCGATGCTCTCGGGGGGGACCTGCGCCTCGCGGGCCAGGTCCCGGCCGGCCAGGGGCCGGGCGGCCTCGGCCAGGCACAGCGCGCACCAGTCGGGCGGGCTGTCGAGGGCCCGGGCCCGGCGGGTGAGCGCGGCGATCGTCCAGGGCCTCTTGCGGCGCAGGCGCCGGTCGCCGGCGCCCAGGATCCGCCCCCCGCCGATCGTCGTCACGCGACCCCCGGCCAGGCCCGGGACGCTCGAACGGATCACGAACCGCTCCCCGGGCGCCAGCCCGAGCGGCTCGCGGAGACGCAGTTGGACCAGTTGCGAGAGGCCCGGGGCCAGCGTGTCACGCTCCAGCAGGGCGACGTTGGCCATCACCTCGGCCGTGCCGACGTGCACGTGGACCTCGATGTAGTCCTTGACGGGGTGCGGCACGGCGGGGAGGAGCGTCAGGTCGGCCTCGACCATCGTGACGGCCCGGCAGGCGTCGTCGGCGACGAGGACGCGTCCGCGCGACAGGTGCGCGATGTCGACGTCGGGGATGTTCAGCGCGACGCACTGGCCGGCTTGGCCGGTGTCGGAGGCCTGGGCGTACACCTCCATGCCGCGGACCCGTCCCACCCGATCGCCCGGGACCACGCGCAGCCGGTCCCCCACGCGCACCCGCCCCCTGGAGGGAATCCCCGAGACCACCGTGCCGAAGCCCTGCACGGGGAAGCTCCGCTCGATCCACAGCCTGAACAGTCCCTCGTCCTGGTGCGGCCGGGCGGCGTCGACGGCCCGGTTCAGCGCCGCGAAGAACCCGTCGAACCCGTCGCCCGTCACGTTGGATATCGGGCAGATCGGCGCCTCTTCCAGGAACGTGCCCCGGAGAAACCCGCGGACCTCGTCGGCCACCATGCGGCCCAACTCCTCGTCCACCAGGTCGATCTTGGTCAGCGCGACGAGCCCGTGGCTGACGCCCATCAGCGTGAGGATGTCCAGGTGCTCGCGCGTCTGGGGCATGACGCCGTCGTCGGCGGCGATCGCGAAAATCACCACGTCGATCCCGTGCGCGCCGGCGGCCATGTTCCGGATGAAGTCCACGTGCCCCGGCACGTCGACGATGCCGACGATCCGCTCGTCGGCCATGCGGCACGGGGCGAAGCCCAGCTCGATGGTCAACCCGCGCTGCTTTTCGGCGGCGAGCGTGTCGGTCTCGCACCCGGTCAGGAGCTTGACCAGGGCGCTCTTGCCGTGGTCCACGTGCCCCGCCGTGCCGAGCATGACGGTCTTGCCCGCCGGGCTCATCGGGCCGCCCTCGCGACGGCGCCGGCGACCCGCGGGACCTGCGCGTCGGTCATGGTGCGCACGTCCAGGACGACGCGCCCGTCCTCGATGCGGCCGAAGACGCACGCCTCGTCCATGCGGAGGCGCTCGGCCAGGTCCCGGGCCGCCACGTCGCCCAGCGTTACGCCGAGAAGGAAGGTCGGCAACTGCTCCATGGGCAGCGTCCCGCTGCCGAGGTACCCCACGCCGGGGAGGACCTCGGTTTCGGCGTCGGGCGCGGCGTCGGCGATGGCGTCGGCCAGGGCCTCGGCCCGGGCGCGCAGCGTCTCGACAGGCGTCGCCAGCATCCGGTAGGTCGGGTGCTGGCGCACCAGAAGCTCGGGGTCCCGGAACAGGGCCAGCGTGCGTTCGAGCACCATCAGGCAGGTCTTGTCCACGCGCATCGCCCGGGCCAGCGGGTGGGCGCGGATCCGCTCGATGCACGCCCGCGTGCCGACGATCACCCCGCCCTGGCCGGCGCCGATGAGCTTGTCCGTGCTGGACAGCACCACGTCGGCGCCCGCGGCGATGGACTCGGGGATGGTCGGCTCGTGCGGCAGGCCGAACCGCTCCAGGCCCACCAGGGCGCCGGCGCCGAGGTCGTCGATAACCGGCAGCCCGCGCGCGTGGGCCAGGGCCACCAGGTCCGCCAGGGGAACGGCCTTGGTGAACCCGGTGATCCGGTAGTTGCTCGGGTGGACGCGGACGATCGCGCCGGTCTCGTCGGTGATGGCGTTCTCGTAGTCCCGCAGGTGCGTCCGGTTGGTCGTGCCGACCTCGACCATCACGGCACCGCTCTGGGCCATCACGTCGGGCAGCCGGAACGACCCGCCGATCTCCACGAGCTGGCCCCGCGAGACGACGGCCTCTTTCCCTTCGCACAGTGCGGCCAGGACGATCAGGGTCGCCGCGGCGTTGTTGTTGACGACGGTGGCGGCCTCGGCCCCGGTCAGCTCCGTCAGGATACCCTCGACGCGGTGGTGCCGCTCGGAGCGCTTCCCGGTTCGCCGGTCGGCCGCCAGCGTGACGTAGCCCTTCAGGCCGTCGATCATCGCGTCGACGACCCCCTCGGGCCAGACCGCCCGGCCCAGGGCCGTGTGCAGGATGACGCCGGTGGCGTTGACGGCCTGGCGGATGTGCGGCCGGGTGCGCTCGTCCAGATGTTCCCGCACCCGCTCCAGGACGAATTCATCCGTCACGTGGGCCGCGGCGCATCGCCCCGCATCGTCGGCGAGGATCTGCTCGCGGAGTTCGGCCAGGGCGTCGCGAATGCAGTCGGCGACCAACGGCCTGGGCTGTTCGGCCAGCCAGCCGCGGGCCGTCTCGCAGTCCAGCAGGCTGGAGACCGACGGCAGCTTCCGCAGGAGTTCGTTCTTCAGATTCGCCATGGTCCGGTCCTTTCGAGTGGATCGTCGAAACGGCACTCGGCTCGGGATGTCTCTGTGTCACATGCCGCCCGTCGGGCCCCGGTCCTCGGGCGCGGGGTGACATTGCCGGGCCGCCAACAGGGCCGCGCCGAGGGCGCCGGTGAACTGCGGGTCGGGCACGACGGCGACGTCGTGCCCGATCGCCTCGGCCAGGGCCTTGTCCATCCCGGCGACCATCGCCACCCCGCCGGTGAACGCCACGGGCGGTTCGAGGCGCGGCCCGGCCAGGGTCGTCGCCCTCGCCGCGATCGCGCCGAACACGCCGGCGATGATATCCTTCGGCTCGGTGCCCGAGGCCAGCAGGCCGATGATCTCCGTCTCGGCGAAGACCGCGCACATGCTGCTGATGGCCGCCGGGGCCGCGCTCCGGGACGCCAGGGCGCCCAGGTCGGCCAGGGGCACCTCGAGCTTGTCGGCCACCATCTCCAGGAACCGCCCCGTCCCGGCGGCGCAGCGGTCGTTCATGGCGAAGTCGCGCACGGACCCGTCCGCCTGCAGCCGAAGCAGCTTGCTGTCCTGGCCGCCGATCTCCACCACCGTCCGCGCCTCGGCGAGGCGGTGGTGGACGCCGCAGGCATGGCAGGTGATCTCCGTGACGGTCGTGTCGGCGGCGCTGACGAGATTGCGGGCGTACCCGGTGGCGACGGTTCGGGCCACGTCCCCCGGCGCCAGGCCGTGCGCCGCCAGCAGGCGCGCGAAGATCCGGTCGCCCGTCTCCTGCTGCTGCACGCCCTGGTCGGTCACCATCGCCCCGATCGTCTCGAGGCCCGGTGCGTCCAGGGCAAGGGCCTTGACGGCCCTCGAACCGGCATCGATTCCGACGCAGATCATCGGCGTTGTCCTCTGGCCACTTCCACCAGCGCTTCGAGCCTCGTGCGCAGCTTGGCCGCGATCGGGTCCGACAGCGGGGGGACCTCGATCTGGACCACGGGCAGGTGGACCTTCTCGGCGATCATATCATGCATCACCTTGCCCTCCAACGCGCAGTGGCTGGCGCCGGGAATGCGGGAGACCACGACCGCCTCGGCGGCGAAGCGCCGGATGTCTCGGCAGACGCGTTCGGCCCGGTCGGCGGCGGGGCCGACCATGGGATCGCCCAGGGCGGTCCGGGCCAGCGCCTCGGCCGGGCCGACGTCCGTGGGAATCTCGTCCAGCGCGTGGCTGAACAGCAGCTCCGTGCCGCACAGCCGGCCACCGCACCGCTCCAGGAGGTTCATCGCCCGCAGGTCGGCCACGGGGTTGACCCAGAAGACGCGCACGGCGTCCGCCGGCAGGATGCCCCGGCCGGCGTCGACGCGGCGGCGGACCTCGGCCAGCAGGTCCCCCAGCACGCGGTGCGCCTCGTCGCGGTCGCTGCAGAAGTGGATGGCGAGCATCTCGGCGATCATCATCTCCAGGGCCCCCAGCGGGCACCGGGCCGCCGTGAACACCAGCCGACGAAGCTCGGCAAGGACGCGACGGATCGCGTTGGCCTCGCGAACGCCCCGCGCCAGCGCCGCGTCGTCCAGCGGCTTGTCGGCGGCCGTCTCGAGCGCCCCGCGGACGCGCTGCAACTCGCCCCGCACGACGTCCACCTGGGACTGCGGCGCGGTGAACCCCGTCGGCAGGCGTACGGCCGGCTCCCCGGGGTCGGGCCGGCGGCGGGCGGGCATCTCCCACCAGAACACCGGATGCCCGAGCCCGTCGAGGCGCTGGGCGATGGCCGAAAAGTCGTCGCACACCGCGCCGACGCTGCAGATCAGCACGTCCGGTTCCGGCCAGTGCGCCCCGGAGGCGAACGCCCCGAGCATGGCCCGGACGGGGCAGAACGACTCGTCGATCCCGAGCGCGTCGGCCCGGGCCAGCAGCCCCGCGCCGTGCTCCATGATGCACGGTATCCACCACGCCCCGTCGGGATAGAACGCCACGACGTCCGGCAGGGCGCAGGCCATCACCGGCACCGTGCCGAGGTCCTTCATCGCGGCGACGATGGTCTTTCCCGCCTGGCCGGCCGCGAACAGGCGGTCGGCTTCGCTCAGCAGGAAGTTCCACAGCCTCAGCGCCGCCGCCGAGTTGTCGTATAGCAGCTTGTCCAGCCGCGTGTCGCCGCCGGCCAGGTGGCGGCCCAGCGGGCCTCCGTAGGCCGGCTCGGCCAGGCCCGCCGAGCGGAGCCGCGCGTAGCGACCGTCCCACTCGGCCAGCGTGATCTGCTCGGGCGCGTCGGTCATAGCAGTGTCTCGATGAAGGCCTGGACTCTCGAGGCGAGGTTGGCCCCGGCGTCCCGATCGCCGACGTCGACGTCGAGCACGGGCACGGCGGCCCATTCCCTCACGCGCGCCAGTTCGGCGTGCCACAGGTCGCACCAGAGATACCGCAGGAACAGGATGCCCCGCGGGCCGGCGGCCTCGATCGCATGCCGGAGCCGCTGGTGCAGTAGCGTATTCGGCCGCCGCGACGGGTGCGGGACGGTCTGGTGATAGGCGCGTGCGAGTTCGGCCAGCGGGTCGCAACTCGCCCGTGTATCGCGGTGCCATGGTCCTCCGCGCGGCGGAGGGCCATGGTCCGGGCAGGGGTGCTGAGGCATGGCCCTCTGCTGCGCGGAGGACCGTGGCACCGCGGAGAAGTCCGGCGCGGTCAGCTCGCCTCCTTCGACGGCCGTCAGCACGATCCGCCCGCCGAACCGCTCGACGAGGTCGAACAGGTCGAAGTGCACGTCCAGCATCGGGCCGCCGATCAGCGCCAGGCCCGCGCCGCGGGCCGGCGGGGTGGCATGGGCCTCCTGCCCAGGGTTCGCGAGCGGCCCGTTCACCGCGTCTTGGAGTGTTCCACGGGCAGGATGCCCGTGCCACGGCCCGGATGCATCAAGGCGCGCCCAGGCCTCGGCGTAGTGACGCGGGCCGAGCGTCTCCCGCGCGGCCCGCAGCCGCGCCCGGGCCGCGTCGTAGTTTCGCATCACGCGCGCCAGATCGTCCGGCGTCGGCGCCGCTGCCCCCAGGTCGACCAGGAACCGCCCGAGCCGCCTCAACTCGTCCGTGTACAGATCCAGCGACGAGGGCGTCTGCCAGGTGGACGGCACGTTCATCAGGAACGTCGGCACCCCGGCCAGGCCGGCGAAGACCTCGGCGGCTCGGCGCATCTGGTCGCAGGCGGTGGTGAACACGGCCGCGTCGGGCCTCGGCTCGGCGGCCAGGGAGTTCATGGAGGCCCGGGCGTACGGGCACAGTCCCGCCGCGGCGCCGACCAGTTCGCGGCCGGACCCCGCCGAGGGCACCACGCGCCGGAAACGCAGCCCGTGGGCGGCGATCCACTCGCCGGGAACGTACGGGCACGTGGCGGCCACGGTCGGCACGGGGGTCCTCACGAGGCCGGCGCCCCGCCTGCCTGCACGGTCTCGAACAGCGCCTCGACGCGCACGGCGATGCGGGCCGAGTCCGACGGGGAGTAGTCCGTCTCGATCCGCAGGTAGGGCAGGCCCAGCTCGCCCGCCAGCCGGCGAACGTAGTGCGACTCGACGTCGTAGGTCAGGCACGCCTGCCAGATCAACTCGATGATGCACTCGGCGCGGTACTCCCCGGCCAGGTGGCGGATCGTCTCCAGCCGGCGGTCGTTGCGCGTCATCACGGAGCACGGCAGGTGGTAGTACTTTTCGGCCAGGGCCCCCAGCGGGTCGTCGGCCGAGGCGTCCACGTCTTCGAGGATCGGCTTGATGCCGGAGCAGTTCTCCATGCAGACGACCAGCCCGCCGTTGTCCTCGATGATCTCCAGGACGCGTTCGGCCCCGTGGACGATGGGCTCGCCGGTCATCAGGACGCGCACGCGGGAGGGCGGTTCCGGATCGCCCGCTCGCCCCTGAAGAGCGGCAAGGGCTCCCCGGTACTGTTCCATTTCCTCGGGGATGCCCGAGATCGTGCTGTGGACGTCGAGCAGTTGGCGCCCGGTGATCGGCGGACAGTCGCCCTTCATCAACTCGGCCAACTCGCGCCGGGCGGCCCGCTCGCGGTTCATCAGGCCGATCGCGTCTCGGAGTCTGTCGTCGGTGATCTCGACGCCGAAGCGCTGCTCGAGGGCGTCCTTGAGCTTGACCAGTTCGCCCCTCCAGCCGGCCAGCGACGCGTCGAGGTCGGGTTTCTGCGGCAGCTCGAGCACGTGCATGGGGCGCGACTCGCCCATCAGCTCGACCATCTTCTTCTTGCCGTCGCAGGTGGTCTCCGAGACCACCAGCGAGGTCATCTCCAGGAACGGGTTGGCCTTCTCGACGTGGTAGCCGAACGTGCTCTTGATCAGGGGGCAGAGGTTCACCGGCAGGTGCTGCTCGGCGGGGGTGACCATGTCGGCCGACCCGCCGCACAGGCAGACCGGCGCCGCCCCGGCGGCCAGGATCAGCTCGCGGGGCGTGTACTCGCACATGATGCCGACCAGCGGGGTTCCGGCCTCGTGGGCGGCCCTGGCCCAGGCCAGGGTGTTCGGGATCCCGTTGGCGAACCAGTCCAGCGCGTCGCAGGGCGCATCGGCGCCGCCGGCCGCGGAATCGCAGCACGGGGACGGCCTCGGGGCGCAGCACTCGGGTTGCGGGTCAGGCTTGTCGCAGCATTCGGTCATGTCTTCCTCGCGATAAACAGGCCCTGTGCGATGCGGCCGGCGTGGGCCATCTGCTGCATGAACTGCATTTCACCGCCCATGGCCTGCATCAGGTCCACGTCGAAGCCGATGATCTTCAGCGCGTCGTAGGTCAACTGCATATTCAGCATGTTGAGGTAGAGGTCGACGTGGGGCGCGAAGCGGCCGGTGTCTTCGGCGGCGATCACCTCGCAGCCGGCCTCGGCCAGCAGCGCCGAGTAGCCGGCGATGTCCTGGACGTTCGGGAACTTCATGAACGTCAGGACCCGCCGGGCCTGGGCGTCGTCGAGGCCGGCCGGGCCCTCGACCCAGTCGGTAAAGGCGATCGTCCCGCCGGGCTTGACCAGGCGAGCGGCCTCGGCGACCAGGCGGCCCTTGTCGACGACGTAGCACCAGGCGTCCTCGCCCCAGACGAAGTCGGCCCGGCCGTCCGGCAGCGGGACGGCCGACGCGTCGGCCTGGACGAACTCGATCCTCTCGCCCAGCCCCTCGTCGGCGCATCGCTTCCGGCCCAGGGCGACCATGTGCTCGGTGGCGTCCACCCCGGTCATGTGGGCCACGTTACGGAAGCGCACGAGGAACCGCATGCCGGCCCCGATGCAGCAGCACAGATCGACACCCCGGCTGCCCGGGGCGATGTCGGCCTTGTCGGCAAGGTCCATCGAGGACGCCAGGCCCCCGATGTGGATCTGCTCGCCCATGATCAGTTCCCACAGGCGCCCTTCCGGGCCGCTGTAGACGGCCTGCACGTCGCCCAGCCCAATGCCCTGCGCGGCCTTCATGCACGGTTCTCCTGTTGTGGCCAGGCGTCCGTTCGGCCCCGGCCGCCTGACGAAGAAGCCGAAAGTCTACACGCGCGCGGACGCCAATGCCATGGGAGCGTGCTCGGCCGGAGGTCCGTGTCCCCGTCCACAGCACTGCTTGCCCGCGGGCCCACTGGCGGCATACACTGGAGCGGGACCGGCCGGAACAGCCCGAATGCCGGCAGTCGTGCCATGCGAGACAGATTCCGAAAGCTGACAGCGCTCCTGGCCGCCCTGCTCCTGTGCTACGGCGTGGCGGCGATCGGCGGGCTTCTCGGCGCCCGGTCGGGCGCCCGGTGGTACGCCGATCTGGAAAAGCCTCCGTGGACCCCGCCGGCGTGGGTATTCGGCCCGGTGTGGATGGTCCTTTACGGCATGATGGCCGCAGCCGTCTGGCTGGTCTGGCTGCAGCGCCGGCGGCGCCGCGCGGCGCCGATCGTTGCGTTCGGGGTGCAGTTGGCCCTCAACGCCGCGTGGACGCCGTTGTTCTTCGGGCTGGGCCGCGTGGACTTGGCCCTGATCGATATCGTGCTGCTCTTGCCGGCGCTGGCGGTGACGGTGTGGCTGTTCTTCAGGCATCGCGCCGTGGCGGGCCTGCTGCTGGTGCCGTACCTGTTGTGGGCCGGCTTTGCCGCAGCCCTGAACTTCGCCATATGGCGCCTGAACGCCTAGAGGCATACCGGAGCCCCCCCATGGAATCAGACCCTTCGGCCCGACCGCAGGAGCACCCCCAGGCCCTGCGTGACATTCACGCCATCCTCGAGGCCCGGCGCTTTGCCGTGCTGTCCACTCACGCCGACGGGCAGCCGTACGCCAGCCTGGTCGCACTGGCCGCAACGCCGGACCTTCGGCGGCTGCTCTTCTGTACCCCGCGCGCCACACGGAAGTACGCCAACCTCTCCCGCGACCCGCGGGCGGCCATGCTCGTGCACACCGGCCGCAACGAAGCGGCCGACTGCACCGAAGCCATGTCCGTCACCGCAACCGGCGCGGCGGGCGACGTCCCCGAAGCACGCCGGGACGCCGACGCGGAGGTCTTCCTGGCCGTGCATCCCGGGCTGGCCGAGTTCGTCGGGGACCCGGAGACCGCCTTGATGGCCCTCGAGGTCGACGAGTACCACCTGGTGCGCCGGTTCCAGGACGTGGTTCGGCTGCCCATGGCGCAGGCGGTTGACGCATCGCCGCGCGAGCCCGGCCGGACCGCGCCCGCTGCCCGGACGGCGGTCATCCTCCTGGCGCACGGCAGCCGGGACGAGGCCTGGCGAGCGGGATTCGAGCAGTTGGCTGACGCGCTGGCCGGGTCGCTGGGCCGGGGTCGTGTCCGCCCCGCGTATCTCCAGCTTGCGCCTCCGACCCTGCTCGATGCCGTGACCGCCGCCGCCGAAGAGGGGTTCAGGCGGATTGCCGTGCTGCCGCTGTTCATCGCCGCCGGCGGGCACGTCATGCGGGATGTCCCCGAGCAGGTCTCGTCTGTCCGGAAACAATGGCGCGATCTGGAGATCACCGTCCTGCCGCGGATCGGCCAGGCCCCGGGATTCGCCGAACTGGTCGAGCGGCTGATCCGCGAGGCCGCCGGCTCGTTCGGCACGCCTCGGTCATGACGAGATCGCCGGGGAGTGCCTTCTCGAGCCGCCTCCCCGCGGTGTGCAAGGAGACCGCCGGATAACGCCGTTCGGGACACCCAAGACCACGGTCCCCCAGAGGGGCTCTAAGGCTTCCGGGCCGGGGTCGCCCATCGCCAGCACGAGATCGCCTTCAACTCGCGAACGAACACCTGGTTGCCCGCCACCGCAACGTGACCCCACGTCTCCTGTTGGGCCACCTTGCGTCGGCCGAGCAACTCGAACGTCGCGGGGTTGGCCTTGAACAGGACCAGTTCGGCTCGCTGATCCAGTCCCAGGATGAGTTTGCCGTTGCTCGCAAGCGACATGTACCGGCCGAACCGCTGCCGCTCGGGCCAGGTCTCCCGCCCGGTTTTCAGGTCGATACACGTCAGGCGCTGATTGCGGAGCAGGAGATACGCATGCCCGGAAATCACCACCGGGGTGCACATGTACGCCTGGATGCCGTTGGTCCATGCGAGTTCGGCAGCGAGGCCTCCTTCGGGCGTGTTCGTGATGTCCAGCGCGACCGAGCCCCCGCCATAGGCGCTGGTGAAGATGCGGCTGCCGGACGTGACCGGGGTCAGGATGTTCATTCCGCGAAAGGCCTTTATCGGGTGGGACCAGAGCACGTTGCCGTTCCCGTCATCGACGCCGGCCAGGACGCTGCGGGTCTGTACGAGCAGTTGCCGGCGCCCCGCGACGGTGGCCGGGCAGGGCGAGCTGAACGCCGACCCCCACATCCCCCCGGAGTCCTTTAACGTTCGCCAGATGACCTTGCCCGTGCGCTTGTCGAGTTTGACGAACGAGGCGGCGGCCTGGACGTAAACGTGGTCGCCCATTACGAGCGGGGAGGCCACGAACCCGAAACTGGGCAGCGGCGTGCCGAACCGCTTGACAAAGTCGACTCGCCAGACCTCCTTGCCCGTCCGGGCGTTCAGGCAGACCAGCACGTCCCGCATGCCGGCCACGTAGAGGCGCTGGCCGTC
>Ga0180432_10007901_pt1 | contig 13406 bp, 17 predicted proteins | sample SS_ome_10_FD_132414 | JGI IMG/M metagenome (GOLD analysis project Ga0180432, IMG submission 132414) | Hypersaline lake sediment archaeal communities from the Salton Sea, California, USA - SS_1_MS_2 metaG | ecosystem: Environmental > Aquatic > Non-marine Saline and Alkaline > Hypersaline >...
AACAACAAAATCACTGTTACTTAAATTCCAATCATCACTAGATGTGAATGGAAGATGATTACTAGAACCATTGAAGTAATAAGACCCTTCAAAATTTGCTCCTGCGCCGTGGTTTGCGGACATAACCATATTTTCGCCACTAACCCATCTAACGTTATGATCATATTCTGATGCGTCACCATCCCAATGTACTAATAGTTTTGTATATGAATCTGATGTGTATTGTTCAGTAGGTAATGTAAATGAAGAACTATTCCATCCTCTGTCTGTACCAACTGAAATTCTTGTTTCATCTATATAAGCTTTTAGATATTGACCAGCAGACCCAGTATCAATACGACAACCAATGTTTAACGGAATGTTTGAGTTATAAATGGACCCTGATATTGTATGTGTAGTACCATGTCTAGTACCGTCGATATAAAGATATAGATTACTGCCAGTTCTTACAATAGCAAGATGGTACCATTGACCCCATGTTGGAGTAAATGACCAAGTTTTTGAATTTGATGTTGCTCCGTCAGGTGTCCATTGAAAATAAACATTGTTGTTATTTGACCAGAACCATCTAAAGTTTCTGTTGTTACCAGAACCGTCATACTTCGCAATGATTTGCTGATCAGATCCAGTTCCTGCAGATATGAAATTAACTCTAGTTTCTAGAACGAAATTACTACTGCTTAAATTCCAGTCAGAGTGATTCGCTGCTTGCCAGTAGTCAGCATTACCATCTAACTGCATAGACGAGTCGCCAAACACTTTTTCAGTATCTATGTGTCTTGGGTTCCCATACTGTGTTAAATTATGCCCTGTATTTCCAACATCACCATTAGCATGGAGGAGTAGTTTTGTATAACTATCAAGCCCACCAGTTCCTGACTCAAGCGTGTGAGCTATTGGTTCTGCCTGACCAAATGAGAGCTCTGCCGATGTCGACGACTGAATAACATTAGTTGTTGCCAACAACTCTGTATGTCCAATTATCAGAGTAGCAGTAGGAATTGTAGAAATTATATTGATAGTGCTTGAAAGCACTTCAGTAATACCAAGAATTAAGAATGCGCTGATTGATGATTCTATATTGATTGTAGAAGACAATACAGCAAATTCACCAATAGTTAATTCTGCATCTGCCTCTGAGGTAATAGCAGCAGTTGCAGTTAATATCTCAGTAACACCTGCAAGAAGTAGTGCGTCGACTTCGGATGTTACTGCACATGTGCTTGAAAGAACTTCCGTAATACCCAAATCTAGTGTAGCAGTTGCAACATTAGAGTTTATGAGAGTTGAATTTGATAATGGTTCATCTTGACCAAGGTCAAGAGAAGCATCAACAACAGCGGTGTTTGTACTTGAGGATGCAAGTATTTCAACAATACCTAGTGCAAGGAGACCAACAGCTGTTGAGACTACATTATCTGTCGCAGAAAGAACAACATCTACACCAAGAGTCAGTTCTCCTGTCATGTCGGTATTGATTGTACTAGTAGCAGTTAGTACTTCCGTAATACCAAGAGTCAACACTGCTGACAGGACTGATGTATTTGTAGAAGTAGAACCTAAAACTTCAACAATACCAATCCCTAAAAGACCATCAACTTCGGTTGTGACATCAGCAGGGGCTGTCATCAATTCCGATGCGCCGATTGTCAGGAGTGATGCAACGGCTGATGCGTTACTTGACGATGATGCAAGAATCTCTACCACACCCATCGTGATGGTAGCGTCAACAACGGACTGTACCTGACACGTCGAAGATAAATCGACCGCTATACCAAGGGTTACGAACCCTGAGGTAACACTAGCTATCGAAATCGACGATGATAGCGGTTCTACAATTCCAAGAGTAAGGTCCGCCTCTGCCACTGAAGCAGTAATAGCGGTCGAACCTAAAACTTCAGCAATACCTGTGACGAGTTGACCAGCTTGGGCATCAGCGACCACAGCACAAGTGGCTGTAAGTTCCTCTGTGACACCAAGTGTAAGAATCGCACCGCCTGCTACTCCTTGACCACCAACTTGTGAAACAAGTAGGGTGCTCTTGAAATCGCGATGCCATTTTACATCAACCCGATTCCTATATTCAACATCAGCCATTTTAACAGCCCTCCACGTTCAACGTAAAATGCTCCAGTCGCCTTTTTAAAACATGTGGGAAAAGGTACGATGGGTAGGACAGACGGGAAGGGAATCTCTAATCATATATGCAGGCGGAGCGTGTTGTTGGATCGACGTTCCAACGCACACATGAATGAGAGATAACCCTTCGTAATCTGACTTTTCTGAAGCTATTACGACATGAACGATCTTTATTTTTTTAGTAGTCTTTACTTCAACTGTGACTTCAACTGAGCCACATAAACAGAATAAAATTCCAACGTTAGACTCGCTTCTTGATGTGATGGCAGAGCCACCAGATAATCCAACTTGGATCATTAAAGAAGCGTTTTGTTTCATTTTAGAATTCTATCCATGTATTTGTTCCGTCAGAAACTAAAGTGACGGACTGATATTCATCCGTAAATTGGATGTTTACGTTCCCTTCTATGGTGTCCGAACCAGCTCTTTCAATTGTTAAAGTATTTGAATTCGACTTCTTCATAATTCTTACTCTGTCTTTTGCATTTGCAGCTGGTAGAGTAATTTTCACGTTGCCACCTGCGCAGTCGCCAATGATAATATCGTCAGCCGCTGTCATTGGGTAATCAGCTGCCTTCGTTGCAAGAGCAAGGTCATCTCGAGTGATGGTCATGACATCAGCAGCACCAGAAACAGTAATACCTCCAGCACCATTCACTGTAGTTACGTGTGCAGATGGTGTTACAGTTCCAGAATCTGTTGAATATGTCTTTTGAACATCGTCATCGAGATAAGCGACTTTACTAGTAATGGTAAAGTCCTCTGCAGCAAATACATCATCAAGAACATCCAACGCCTTCTGGACACTGTCTTCAGCAGAAGTTAAAATACCATCGAAGTCAGTCGTGTCAACATCAATATCATCACTTCTCTTATAGAGAAGGATCCATCTTTTGTCACCAGGGTTGGCGTCAGGTGCAATTACGTCAGGTGAGCTTTCTGAGGCGCCACTGTTTTCATCCAGTGTGTACATATAAGATGTAGTAGCTGTGAAAACAATAGCAGCGTCCTGATCATTCAGGTCTGCTCCATCAATTCCGTCGAGTGCTCCGAAACCACCACCAGTAAGGGCTATAGCTCCATATACATAATTAGCCATGGTAGTTACCTCTTACTTGTGAATTTGAGGGGGACCGAAGTCCCCCTTTTATTGCAGATAATCCCGAAGGATTAGTCCATAGTAATGTCGAGAGCACCGTCAGCAAATGAAGGCGTATCGTTCTGACCAATGTTTCTGGAGTTGTCGAGCGCTCCGTAGAAGGTCATGTTTCCACCTGAAGAAGCGTCTTGCATGAAGAAGTGAGTTACTGTGCCCCATGCTGCAGATGCTTGTGGGAATGTGATCGCGCCGTTATTTTCTGTTGCACCGCCAGAAGAAACATCCCAAGTGTTGTGTTGTACTCTAGCATAGTTATTGCCTGATGGCTCGTCTACGCCTGAAGCATCGTCAGTTGGGTTTGCTCTTGAAAGGGCCACATAAATATCAGCTGTCGTGTCATAAGCAGTATTCTTGAAGATATGGTCAAGAATCTTGTTGGCGAAGTCTGTGGAGATACCGCCAGTGTTGAAGGACACGTCAATAGCGCCGTCTTGGAAGGAAGCGTTATCGCCTGAGCCGATTGTCTTAGAAGCTGAGAGAGCACCGTGAGCTAGCATGTTGCCGCCTGTGGATTGATCGCTCAGGAAGAAGTGAGTAATTGTTCCCCAAGAGCCAGTTGCTTCAGGGAAGGATACTGTACCAGTGTTTTCAGTTGCCCTTGCGGAAGCGGCGTCCCAGTTGTCGTGTTGTACACGGGCGTAACCGTTTCCAGCAGGTTCTGCAATACCAGTAGCGTCGTCTGTAGGATCAGCAGTTGAAAGACCGACATAGATCGCAGTTGGCTGCGCCCAGTCTGCTGTCTTCAATACATGATCCAGAATTTCATTTTCTACATAATCTGATAAAGAACCCATAATTCAAAATCCTCCTAATTGTGGTGTTGGTTTGTGATGATTGGTACTACACAAAGGTTTGGTATTTATAATATGTTCTTGAGGATTTTTGATTTAGTACAGAAACTGACTGACATTACCGACGGAAAATAGGAGGGAAGACTAAATAATCTTCCCTCCTATGAATCCTTAAAATGGTATGTCGTCTACGTCGGTTTTAAGAGCATCAGCAGTGCTGAGCATATCCAAGGTATGAACAAACATTGCTATTGGGTCTCTATCGTTAAAATTAAACTTCTTTTTGCTCTTAACGTCCGTGCTCCATTGCCCACTATGGAATCTAACTGCATCCTCCAAGATTCCAACTTGAGACTCTGTTAATAGCTTTTGGAATGTTTCTTTATTATCCTTAATAAGATTTCCAGCAGCCTGGTCATGTTTGTAGTCAGTGTGTTGTCTCTTTCCGTCCTTTCCATACTTTAGAGAATCGTGGAGAGCAATTGCCAACATCAACATGTCCATCTTTGGTGTCTTTGGAGCAATGTTAAACATCCTTGACACTTTTGAAGCAGCATATAACATTTGATATGTATGCTCCGCCTGATCTGGAATTGTTCCATCAGCCTTCTTATGATACTTACCAGTTGAAGATGTAGGTCTTTCCCAGATGTTTGGTAAACGTTCACTCAATGCTTTCCAAAAAGAAAACCCCTTAGCCGTCATGTTCTTCTCTAACAACTTTTCAATTTCCTGTGCGTGCAAAATCATAAATGCTAAATCTCCTGTCCGTAAAATTCGAAATTCTAAATATATTAATAACTAATGAGGATAATTATTGACTTTAAATATTTGGAGGACGTCATGACTGAAAATCCATTAAAAGAGTTCCTTTCAGAAGGTCCTGTCCTTGATTATTGTGAATCAGTAAAACGTAGTCTTGATGATAACCTTGATAAGTTTCCTCCGGAAACGGTTGCCCCTATTTTGAATCTCCTATCTGGTGAGTTGGAAAAACTCGATGATTTACAAGCCGATCAGACAAAGGGAGCTGAGATGTTTCCAGAAGCCCTTCAGGATTTCGAGACAAAGTGGTGTCAAGTGCAAGCCATGAAAAATGAGATTATGATACTTATCTCAATGTTTAGGGAACATTTCCCAATGGCTTTTCACTAAAAATAGGGGAGGTTTCGGCCTCCCCCATATTTTTTATTCGTCTTTTTTGGCTCCTCCAAATACGGGTCTATCCAATAATTTATCCATTCCTGAAAGCTGAGGGTTTTGATCCAGACCTTTCGCCTCCAACCCTCTATTAATTTCTGGTAGTACTTCCCTCCATGTCAAATTTGGGTTCTTCTTGAGCGCTTTGACTAGATAATATGACAAACCACCATGCCAGTATCCACCGTCAAATACAGCACTCCAAGATACTTGATCATCTCTACAACCTGACAACAATACATGTCGTTGGTCTGCCGACTTAATCTGACCCTCTTCAGATTTTGCCCCAAATTTATTAACAGGTAGTTCTACGTCTTTAAACCTGGCTTCAAGGTCAAATGGTGGATACACTACTCTCTTTTGAACTTGCAGTTTCTTAGGATTTTGTTTAGGTGGTTTGATACTCCTTGTCATTGTTCCACTGTGACAAGAATCACAAATCATAGTCAGATTAGCACCTGGTGCAAGATCCTTGAAAATATCATAAAGATGATCATCAATAATATAATGTGTTGTATCCCATGTAAAATCATGAGGTAGGACAAATTCGTCCATACCATCATCAAGTTCATCACCATCACGATCCCTCAACTGACTACCATGACCTGAGAAGTAGAATACTAATTCATCTCCAGCTTCAGTGTTACTTAGTAGCCATTCTAGTCTGTCAATGATATGATGCTCTTTTGCTCTTTCATTAACAAGAACCCTCAAGTTTTCCTGAGGAAAACCATAGACGTCTTTCAACAAAGTCCAAATCTCTGTAACATCATTTTGAGGACCGTGGAGATCCATACTGCTATCCCAATATTTACTTACCCCAACAATTACAGCATACTTATTTGGTTGTGAGGGAAACGGATCACCAGGTGGGTCCGTAATCACAACATCTGGTGGCTTTCCATCTCCAGCCGTACCACAATCCAAACCAAAAATATCACATAATAGATTTGACAACCATTTAAAAAAATTCGTAATCCAACTCATATATTATACCTCCTTAACCTGGCAGGAAATTTATAATTTGTTCTAAATATATAACCATAATTACATAAATGTAATTTTAGAGTGGGATATCTAGTGAGATACCAAACAGAGTAGACTCATCGCTGTCGCTACTAACGCCAATAAATGGACCGATAAATGTGTTATCAATTAAAGGCAACCAGTGTCCAATATTGTACTGAGCTGGAGAGAATGTAAAGTATGTGTTGTCACTATCTACACCGATCCCAACATCTAAAATCCTCCAATCCATGTCAGTTTTTGTTCTACCATAACTCCAAAAACTCACACCTAGTTGAGGAAACATTTCACTACTAAAGGCTGCACCAAGAGATAATCTTGGGTTGAAGAACCATTCTTTGTCAGTCTTCTCTCGCTTTACCCATTCAGCAGACTCAATCTTGAGAGGGAATTCTCTCTCCTTATAACCTCGCTTCTTGACCTTTTTCCAAGCCTCTACATAAACATCACCACGCTCATCATTTTCAGCCAACACGATTTGTTGATGAATCTCAGAGGCGAATGTGCCAGATTTCCATTTTTTGTCCTCAGGGTTATTTGGATAAAACATAACCCACGCTATTGGATACTCATTTCCTTCTGCATCTTTAGCCATTATCTCTTTATAATATTGCTCAAACTTTCCTTTGTATACATGTTCTGATTTCCTGTTAACTAAATCTACAGACTTTTTCATACTAACAACTGTCTTACCAATATCTGTGATTTGTTGATCTCTTTCTTTGACAAGGGCAGTAATAGATCTATCTAGGTCACTAATCTTCTTCTCAAGAGCCGCTGTATCAATCTGAATGCGATTGCTTACAACACTCTCTTTCAATACGACCATCTGCTCTTGTATCAATTTATTCTTTAGAGCAAAGTGATTCATAATTTCTTGGGCGCCGACATAAGCAGCACCAAGGACTGCAATGGCTATTGCAACCAAGAAAACATTCTTGGCAGTTTCGAACTTCATAGATATTTTCATAACAGTTCCCTCCTTATTTATGGTTTGTTCTATTATATATATTACTTATTGAATACGTCAAGGAAAGGAGAATTGTTTTGAAATCTATACTAATGTCACATCCGACATCATTCGGTTTGACAATGGTAGCATTCATAAATTTTGGTTGTACATTAGGGAACGGTTGGGAACTCAACTTATGTATAGCCATTGTATGTCTGTATTTCCGGATGGTGTTAGTAAAAACTTGGAGGGAAAAAGATGGAACCGCAGAGTAACTTATTTATGACTTGTGGAGAACACTCAGCAAAACCCAACCCGAACGCAGTAAACTACCCTCCAGAATGGTATATTGGAAAGTGGGTAAAGTTGGGTTTTGACGCTCCACCTGAGAGCGGAAATCGGAAGGAACATCTCTGGGTTAGGGTTCTTGAAAAATCTCAGAGGTCTGATTATGAACTCAAAGGAGTAACTGATAATGACCCCGTCGTCGTTGACATTCCATGTGGAACAGCAATTGATTTTACTCGAGATGAGGTTGAAGCCGCATTGAATGAACAGGGTGAATGGATAAATTTGTAGGAGGAAGGGAGAAATGTACTACTTGATGTTGGGAGTCTATATGTTCCTGATGACTGTCGCTGTTCTCTTAACCTGCATGTATGTTCACATGCGCAGGCAAAGAAGAAGTCGGTCAGTAGCTTTATGTCAAAGGAACTATTACAAAATGGAGAAGCAAAGGATTTTGAGGAACAAACGGGATTTCCTCGAACGAATATTAACCGAAAAAGCAAAGACAAGAGTCCGGTGGGAGCTAGTTCATATCTGTAACTTCGGCAACGTGCCGTTTAAGAAATTGTTTCCACCAAACTACAAGGACAGTATCAAACCTTTAGAAGAACACAGAGATGGTGTGATGAGACCAAAGAACCCTCTTAAAGGTTTGATAACTCATTAGGAGGAAATATGGGTGAACTATTTCCGGGAGCTAAAGAATGTGTCGGGTGTGGATATTGCTGCATCAAAGCAACATGTTCTGCCGGGCAAAGATTGTATGGTGAGACTCGACCTTGTCCCGCGCTGAGATGGGATGAGGTCGAGAATCGCCACTTCTGTAAGCTCTGTGAATTTGGCGGGATCCTTGGTGAAACATACAGAGAAGAACTGGCTGTAGGAGCAGGATGTTGTATGAGCCTGTTCAATGAATGGAGAGAAAATCTTCAAGACCGTACGAAGGTTGTCCTTGAGGACAGCCTTGTCAATCCTCTGCCATCTATATTCCAAATGTTTTTGAAATGTTTGGGTGCCGAAAGGATGCTGAGTCCAGATCTAATGTCGTTTGTTTTCTCCAGATTTGTAATGGAGTTACAATTAGATGGTAGAGATGAAAAAACAGCAAAAGTGGTAGCTCGCTGGGCGTATCGTTGCATGCATCAAAATCACGATGGCTCGATGGATTCATTTATGGGGAAGATGAAAGAAGACATATTTTAACAGGAAGGGAGGAGAATTAGCATGGAAAAGGAGATTATCCCGGGAAGTAAAGTACGGGACAAGATTACTGGTTTTGAAGGAGTGGTGGTTGCGGTGGGAACCTGGATGGAAGGGTGTGCAAGGGTTCTGGTTCATCCTCAAACTCTCAAAGATGGGAAACCCGAAGAAGGTCAATGGTTTGACTTGACTCGGACTGAATTTATTGAAAAGACGCTCCCTTACGAGGAAATACCTTGTGACTTCCAGTTCGGTGATCAAGTTACTGACCCAATTTGTGGTTTCAAAGGTATTGTTACTGGTCTCACTGTTTGGGTCAACGAGCGTGTCGAGGTTGGAGTGACAAGTCAAGAGATGCATGATGGCAAACCAATCAAGGAACTATGGTTTCCCATGAAAAGACTTGAGACTGTCAAACCCAAAAAGATGAAATCGAAAACCTCTACAAAGAATCCAGGTGGACCGAGAGATGATGCACCGAGTACGTATATACGTTAACCTTAGAGGTCATGAGAGGGGGTGACTGGTTTGGTGAAGGCATCATGGCCGAAGGAGGATAAGGATATCAAAGCTAAACATATGTGGATTGTGATTGTTGGTTGTGTTGTTTTGTTTATTGGATTCACTGGTTGGCTCGATCTCATTAACTGGGAAAAGATGTGGGAGTCCGGACCGCCGATTGAAGAGCAGCTTGGGGCAGAGAAAATGAACACCAACGAGTTTATGTTGGAGTTTAAAGACTACGATCTTAGTATGCAAATTTGCGACCACCAAGTTCGAATGGGTCAGTCTGACGATACGAAAGACAGTCTTTTTGACGAGAGGTGTGTTGTAGAACTCGAGATCGGAAAGTATAAGAACAAAGTTCAACACGCAGTATACGTCAGAGAAGAAGAACAACCGTACTCCTTATGTGAGGGGTTATACGTTATATATAACTCTGACTGCGAGTGTAGTGGAAACAAAGGCGACTACTACATGTTTTATGTCACAGACAAATTCAGGAGATATCTTGTTGACTTCAATCCCAAGGAAGTAGTTAAGGGAATCAAAGAATCATTAGACGTCGTGACTCCTGAAGAGGGTGAGAACACCAAACTTCTTATGAAGGTGAAGGGTGAGACAATCGACGTTGATATTGATAAACTCACCGGAGCCAAAAAGGAACGATACCTCTATGCTAAATTTTTAGAAGGAGAGGCGGGAGGTTTCCGTATTGATGTTCCAACCTGGAACAAGGCAACACATGAGGATTCCAAGGGCAGGAAACTAAAGAAAATCGGCTCAATATGGATGACGCCAGAAGAGGAGAACAGGGAGTATGAGTTCTACTATGATGAAGGTATCCTCGAAGACCATTTTGGTCATATTAACAGTGATGTCTATGATAACCTCTTAGAGAAACTTGGGAAGAACGCGGCAGCTAAAATTGTCGAATCTCAAGAAGAGGTAAAACAACAAAAACAAATAGAGGAAGAAGGAGATTGGACTATGTTTGGATTCACATGGTGGCAAATATTTGGGATTATTGTGATCTTCGTTATCGTCGATAGGATCAGCTATAAGTTGATAAGGAAATCCATCATCGTTTTCGCGAAGACGATCTTTGTGAAAGTGATGCAGCATGTTGGTCTGTGGAAGAAGGACTGGGAAGATATCAAGGTTGGTGAGGAGAAACAGGAGGTATAAGAGGGAGGTGCGCCGATGGCAGAAGAGGATTTTCAAGCACCTCCAGAAGGAGATAAACCAAAAGGCGCGTGGATTGTAATCTGCGCATTTTTAATAATTGGGGGGTTGTTAGTATGGCAGGCTGGTAGTTGGTTTTATGACAGATACCACTCTGCTAATACAGTGTCCAAACAACCCCTTCCAACCAGCAGTACAACTGTCTATCATCCAAAGCGTACGATAGACGTTGGTATAATCCTCTCTGATGGCGCTCTTGCTAGATTGATATTCAACTGCGTTATGGCAGAACCTCAGAAGTTAGACCATCTTGGTAAATTTTTGAGTCCGGATGATTTGATTTCCAATCGTCTCAAATCTCATCTCACCCGTGGCTTCGAAAATTGGGATGTTGATGATTGTCTTATAATCGCAAATCGAAACCAGAAACTGGATGCTGTATTAGGAGAGGTTTTTAAGGAACTCCGTATGTATGATGGCATCTTTCTAAAGAGTATTCTCTTGGAAAGCTGGCAATTTGATCACAAGACCACGGCGTTGCTTGATGCGAAACGAGAAGCTTTGAGTGCAAGGCTACGTGCTGAGCAGCAGGTCGAGCGAGCATTGGCAGAGAGGAAAGTAAGGGAAGTGGAAATGGTAATGAAAAGAGAAGCAGAACTTGCGTATACAGAAATTCAAATCAAAAAGGAGTTGATGCGCAAAGAAGCTGGTCTCCCACCATTGCCACCCAAGAGAGAACAAGAGTATCCGGACCTAAGCAAAATACACGAGATGTATGCAGAGCAGCTTGCGGAACTTAACGAAGAAATAAAAAGACTAAAAGAGGCGGGCGTTGACACCAAACCGCTAGAAGAAGCAACTTTTATTGGTGTCGTTCCATGATAGATGGTGGCTGGATATTTCGGTATCCAGCCACTTTCTAAATAATCCCATAGTGGGGAAAGGAGGTGTTGCCTGAATGAGTATTTGGAAATAGTAAGTCTTCTAAAATATGACTTACTAAGAGAAGCCATATTTTTATAACAAATCACCCAATGAAAAACTCAGAGTCTAAGAAGAAGATGATCAAAAAACTCAAAGAAACTATCAACCAACAATTGGAGACCGGTAGTCACACACTTTTAACAAATAATCCCATGTGGAACACACAAAAAATATTAAATCTGACAGAATGGTTAGTTAATCTTCAGGAAGGCAGCTACGTAGTTGATAAGGAGTTGTCAAACACATTTAGTTACAATGAACCATGGAGTTTAAGGACCAGTATAGAAAGGATAATTAAACGATTACAAATATCTAATATCATCTTAGAACACAACGGAAGAAAGACTTCCAATAGTAGATGGAAAATTGTTGTCTCCAAAACTATGTGAGGTCATCATCACCGTTTGTTTCTCTCAATTTCGTTTTTGCATACATTCTAGTTCCTGCTAACGTCACAAACCCTCCACCTAACAAACTACAACCAATAGATGGTGGTATTTTAGCAACCCATTCATTCTGTATCCACTGACCCTGGAACATGCCGTAAACAACTACTATGAACAAAAAGGACAACCATATAAACTTCATTGAGGCGACGTTTCTAAATATTTTTTGAAGCCATAGGTCCCAAAATTTCCATCCAAGTATTGTTAAATCATTATTCTGACTCATCAGTCTTTTCCCCTTCTAATTTACCACCGGGGATTGATTGCAAGTTCGGAACGTTGCTTTGGAGATTCTCTATAATCTGCTTACGGTAGTGCTTCACATAACCTAATGTATCTAGAATCCCCCTGTGGTTATTCAATGCTCGTTTTGTTAATTCATCCCATCCAATCTGTTCAGCCATTCTAGCAACCATCGACATTGATTGTTCAATGGACCTCATATGATCTACAAATACGGCTAATCTTCCATCAGCATCTTTTTTCTTAATCTTTTTGGGGGATCCGCCGTCAATTACAGTTAGATCCATTGCAAATCCCTCCTAGATTCTAAAAGGCAAATTCTTACATCTAAAGCCAGCAGCTTTTTGGTGCCCACCTCCGCCATGTCGCTTGGCGATAGCGCCACAGTCCACCGCACGATGAGTTGTGTATAAGTGGACGAGCCAGAGAGCATTTCTTGTTCTGCAGAAAGTGACCATAAGATCATGACTTTTCTCATCCCATATTGTGTCGAAGAGTTTAGAATTTGTCATACCGCGATTGCAACATATACAATTATAACCTTCAAACTCGGTGGTAAATGAGTAACCATGTGCATATCTTTCGTTGTCGATCTCTACATACTGTGCTACTGCCCTTCCTGTTGTAGTAACTTGGTCAATAAATAAATCATCACACTCCAGTATTTTTGACCATATCTGAGACGAAGGATCCGTATCGAGTATTCTCATTCCATATTGAAACATCAATACAACACTTCGATCTCCTTGCATTAACCATTGATGATCCCATACATCATACCGTCCTAATAAACTTACCCCGAAAGGAATGTCCTTATTAGGAAAACAATATTTCCAAGTCAACTCACAAGCAGCATATCTGCAATCTCTTAAACCCATCGGGTCGAAACCTCTTTTTTTGGCTTCATCGATTGCTGACTTGTGATGATCTATCCATACAAGATCAGTCCTTTTGTCTAAATCAATCATCCGACTAAATGGTTCTAGCGTGAAATCAACCATATAGACAATCTCATCTCTGAGATGTTTCAGATTTGATTTGTAACCATAATCAATTGGAACTAATTCACAGTCCCTTTCATAGTGTTTAACAATTGCTCCAGAACATCTTCCATCCAGGTCCGACGTATGGTAATAACATTTCATTCAATAAGAACCTTTCTGCGGGGTATTTTATATTTGTTCTGGTATGTCCGTAAATAGTCATTTTCTATATATATTAATAATTAGAAGAAGGAAAAAATTGTTTTCAAAGGAGATTGATTATGTGCCACATTTTAATCATCGACGATG
>Ga0180432_10007902_pt1 | contig 13403 bp, 9 predicted proteins | sample SS_ome_10_FD_132414 | JGI IMG/M metagenome (GOLD analysis project Ga0180432, IMG submission 132414) | Hypersaline lake sediment archaeal communities from the Salton Sea, California, USA - SS_1_MS_2 metaG | ecosystem: Environmental > Aquatic > Non-marine Saline and Alkaline > Hypersaline >...
AAGAAAAGATGGCTGTTATCGGAGACAGACGTACCGTGTGGGACGTGCTGCGGTCCGCAAAGAGTATTATCCTGACGAGCCATGTAAGACCGGATGGAGACGGGATAGCATCCGAGATGGCGCTTTCATCCATAATGATGAAACTCGGAAAAAAAGTCGCGGTGATCAACCAGGACGTTACGCCGGAAATATATACATGGCTCCCCGGTACCGGCTCCATCATTCAGCTGAACAGCGGAAACGGGAACGACGGAGGAATTCCCGATGGCCGTGAGTATGATCTCGCGGTCCTGCTCGACTGCTCCGATCCGTCCAGGATCGGCGGAGTTTACGATATCATTAAAAAGGCAAAAAAGATCATCAGTATCGATCATCATATGACAACGGACCCTCTCGGTGCGGACAGCTATATCGACACTGACGCTTCGAGTATCGGAGAAATCATCTATAACCTGGTGCCGGAGATAGATGCACTGCTTGACAGGGATATTGCGACCTGTATCTATACATCAATTATGACTGATACGGGGAGCTTTGCCTATTCGAACACGACCGCTGAGGTGTTCAGAATCATTTCCCGTATGATGGATTTCGGGGCCGATCCTTCTCACTGCAACTCCATGGTCTATAATAACAGGCGATTGGAACATTTCAGGCTTCTCGGCCTGGTGCTGCAGCTCATGGAATTGGATGAGACGGGGACTATTCTTTATGCCATCCTTCCCCGGGATGTCTATAATCAGACGGGTGCGCGTGACGAGGACAACGAGGGAATACTCGAGATACTGAAGGGGCTGAGGAAAATCGAGCTCATTATAATGCTGCGGCAGCTCGACGATGAGAGACTGAAGTGCAGCCTGAGGGCTATGGGCGGTGTTGACTGCAACCATCTCGCAAAGATGTACGGAGGCGGGGGACATCTGAAGGCGAGCGGTTTCATTATTGACGGCGACGTAAGCACACGCGGTCCGTCGATTGTAAAGAGGATCGTCGAAGAGGTGAAAGTGAACGGATGGCTTTAAACGGTGTTCTCCTCGTTGATAAGGAGATCGGGAGAACCTCCTTTGAGACGGTTCAATTCGTTAAGCGAAGACTCGGAGCTGAAAAGGCGGGACACGCGGGAACGCTCGACAAATCGGCGACCGGGCTGCTTATCGTGTGCGTTGGAAACGGCACCGGCATACAGGATATACTGACACGGCAGGAAAAGAAATATCGCGCGGTGGTGTACTTCGGTATCGAGACCGATACACTCGACCGGTACGGCAGCCTGGTCAGAACGGGCTGCGTCCGGGAGAGAGACGAGAAAAAGATTCTCGAGATCCTGAACGGCTTCAAGGGCGTTATCAGCCAGGTGCCGCCCCTCTATTCCGCGATTCACCATAACGGCCGGAGGTTGTACCAGATCGCACGGAAGGGAGAACCGCTCTCGCCGGAGCCGAGGAAGGTCTTTATCCGGGAGATAGATCTCCTGAAAACGGAAGCCTGCAGAATGACCATCGAGGTAAGCGCTTCAAAGGGGACCTATATTCGGTCGCTTGCACGGGACATCGGTTCCCGTCTGGGTACCTGTGCCTATCTGGAGGAGCTGAGACGGCTGGAGGTGGGCCCCTTGTCCGTCCGGGATGCGTATGCACCCCGGCTGATAGACCGGAACACGCCGCTTATGACCATCAATGATGCGCTTTCATTCCTTCCCGCTCTTCATGTGGACGGCAGGGCGGCTCCTTCCATTCGGAACGGTGTACCGCTGGCAGGTATACTGGATGGTATGGGTTGTGAAAATATGAACGAAGGATACTTCAGGATAATCCACGGGGGAGAATGTATTGCAGTGGGAAGCGGGGGTGAGAAACCTTCATACGTGAAGGTTTTCAGCGGGTAGACATAGACATAGACATAGGCGTAGGCGATCGGATATGTTCAAATAGGCCTGGAGTCGAGTATACGATGCATGTTATTGAAAGTTTACGCAGGGTGGACCGGTTTTTCGGAAAAGCGGGTCTGACGATCGGTAATTTCGACGGATTTCACAGGGGACACAGGGAGATAGTGGACAGGCTCGTCAGGGAGTCGAAGAAGCGGGGCTGTTATTCCGCGCTGATTACCTTCAGGCAACACCCCATGAAGGTACTGGGCATGGATGAACCGACTGCGCTGACCGTGCCCTCTGAAAAGATACGGATGTTCAAAAAGGCCGGCGTCGATCTGCTCCTGTTTGTGGATTTTACTCCCGGGCTCGGGCATATGGAGCCCGCACCTTTTCTCTCACTTATGGAGGAGATCCTTAATCCCCGGTTTTTCTGTCTCGGACGCGGATTCAGATTCGGCAGGGAAAATGCGGGTGATATTTATTTCCTTCAGGCAAACGCGGACAGGACGGGATTCGACCTTATTACGGTGGATGAAGTTCTGTACGGCGGCATACCGGTTTCGAGTACGAGGATAAGAAAGTGCATAGCTGACGGTGACCTCGAATCGGCTGAGCGGATGCTCGGGAGGGCGTACGGATTCTTCTTTGCGATCGGTAAGAACGGATTAAAAGCGGTCCCCCTTTATCAAAACCCGGCCCTTCCCGGCAAGGGGGTATATAGGGGTGAGCTGACGGACCTCTCTACCGGAAACAGGGGAGGGGGGGGAATTCGAATTGAAAACGGGGAGGCATGGATTGAAGACGGCCGGGTACTCCCCGACCGCGCCTACCGGTTTGGTTTCTCGGGGTGATTGACCTTCTTCGGAGGGAAGGAAGGGGACGGTGCGATCCACTCCTACGGAAAAAGGGTTTTGTTATTATGTGGATTCGCAGTATATTAAACTGATGTTTATACCATGGGGAAAAGAATGCCCGATGGTATACGTATCTATGGAAGGCTTATTCGAATTATGCTGCAGTGAATACAGAAGGAGCGGTTCATGTCTATAACGAAGGAAAAAAAAGAGGAGCTCATCACCAGCCATAAGAAGCATGATAAGGACACGGGTTCTCCTGAGGTTCAGATCGCTTTGTTGACAGAGAGGATTACGAACCTGACCGAACACTTCAAGGTTCATAAAAAGGACCATCATTCCCGACGAGGTCTATTAAAGCTCGTAGGGCAGAGACGCAGGCTTCTGGATTATCTGAAGAGTAAGGATATAGCCCGGTATAGAGAAATAATTAAAAAACTTGGAATCAGAAAGTAGGTAATTAATTAATGGTGTTTAACAAAGAAGTTGAAATAGGTGAAGGAAAGCTGGTTTTTGAAAGCGGCAGGATAGCACGTCAGGCCAACGGCAGTGCGCTCATCAGTTACGAAGGCTCAGCAGTGCTCGCAACCGCGTGTACGTCCCGGGACAGCAGGGTGCTCGATTATCTGCCCCTGACGGTTGATTACATAGAAAAGTTCTACGCCGCGGGCAAGATACCCGGAGGTTTCTTTAAAAGAGAGGGGAGGCCCGGTGAGAAGGAGATACTTACCTCCAGACTCATCGACAGGCCGATACGCCCGCTCTTCCCGAAGAATTACAGGCGGGAGATACAGATAATCGCCACCACCATGTCGATGGATCAGATCAATCCTCCCGATGTGCTCGCCATGAACGGCGCATCACTGGCGTTGGGCCTTTCGGATATTCCCTGCCAGAAGCTTATCGGCGCCGTCAGGGTCGGTTTGCTCGAGGGTAATTATATCATCAATCCCACCTTCCAGCAGATAGATGATTTAAAATTGAACCTCATGATCGCAGGCACCAGGGATGCGATAATCATGGTTGAAGGGGAGGCGCTGGAGGCGTCGGAACAGGAGCTTCTCGACGGCCTGAGTTTCGCGGAACCCCATATCAGACGGATCATTGAAGCCCAGGAAGAGCTCGTTTCCGAACATGGAAAGAAGAAGATAGAAGTCGCGGATGAGGAACTGGACGAGGCCATAGTCGAGCAGACCCGGGAAGCAGCCTACCCGCTTTACGAAAAGGCGTGTTTCATCCCTCAAAAGCTCGAGCGGCAGAATGCCCTCGCGGAAGCCGGGGAAAAGGTCATCAGTGAAATGCGCGACAAACTGGGCGATGAAGTCCCCGGTTACCTGTACGAGGTACTCGAAAACGTAGAGAAGGAAATCGTCAGGAAAGCCATACTGGATGAGAAGAAGCGAACGGACGGAAGAGGCCCGAGTGATATTCGGCCCATCACGATTGAAACGGCGATCCTGCCGAGAACACACGGTTCGGCCCTCTTTACACGCGGAGAAACACAGGCCATAGCGATCACGAGTCTCGGCACCGTGGTGGACGAGCAGCGGTATGATAATATCGAGGGCGAGGGTACGAAGGCCTTTATGCTTCACTACAATTTTCCGCCTTTTTCGGTAGGTGAAGTCAAGGGAAGGCTCGCTCCGGGAAGACGGGAAATAGGACATGGGAACCTGGCCGAACGTGCGATCAGGCCCATGATGCCGCAGAAGGAGGATTTTCCCTATACCGTTCGGGTCGTATCGGAAATTACGGAGTCGAACGGATCATCCTCCATGGCAACGGTCTGTGCAAGCACACTCTCGCTCCTGTCGGCCGGTGTTCCGATAAAGAGCTCCATCGCGGGTGTGGCCATGGGGCTCGTTGTCGAGGGCGACCGGTATACGGTGCTGACCGATATACTGGGAAGCGAAGACCATCTCGGTGATATGGATTTCAAGGTGGCGGGAACTGAGAACGGCATAACCGCCTTTCAAATGGACGTGAAGGTCAGCGGTATATCGAAGACCATTATGGAGAAAGCGCTCGAGCAGGCCCGCGAAGGCCGCATGTTCATACTCGGAAAGATGCGTGATGCTATCGCGGAGCCGGCAGCCGAGATATCCAGCTTTGCCCCCAAAATTCTGACCATGAGGGTGCCCCAGGACAAGATCGGTACGGTTATCGGACCCTCGGGGAAGATGATCCGGTCCATAATAGAGGAAACGGGCGCCCAGATATGGGTCGAGGATGACGGGAAGGTCACCATATCCAGTGAAGGCACGGGAGATGCCGAGCGGGCCTTTGATATGGTCAGCAAGCTCGTCGAGGAGGTCGAGGTCGGTAAGGTATACGATGGAGAAGTGAAAAAGATAATGGATTTCGGTGCATTCATAGAGGTCCTTCCCGGTAAGGAAGGGCTCTGTCATATCTCGCAGCTCGAGCACCATCGCGTTAACAAGGTGACGGATGTGCTCAATGTGGGCGACAAGGTCCAGGTGAAGGTTACCGGTATCGACCAGCTTGGAAGGATGAACCTCAGCAGAAAGGTGCTTCTCCCGCGCTCCGGGAAAAAAGAAGAATAATTAAGGGGACAGGTTACTGAAATAGTATATAAACGCTCGCCGGTACTTGCATGCGGAGTTTTGTTAAAAACTGCATAGTCTATTTCTGAAAACTCAAAAATTAACCGTTTATTAACAAAACAGAGGCTGACGTTTGCCAAAAAAAGTGATATATTGTTAATCAATTAACGATGGTATTGATTTACGAAACGTTGCACAGTAGTAACGCAAAGTAAATTGTTCTTTAACAATTTTGTTCTTTACTATTTAGAATCGCTTTATTATCTTCTATTAAAGATAATAACCTCTTACGAGGGCCCCTGGGTTTTACCTCCTTTTCCCAGGGGCATTTTTTATCCCCTTTTCCTCTTAACCGTGAAGACTCGTCCGGTCATTCCGGAAGTTTTCCCGCGGACCGGAGCTTATCCGCCACTTCAGACAGGCCCATACGCTTGAGACCGGCTTTTTCCGGCACTCCGGTTTCGGGGTCCCAGCCGTGCAGAACGCAGTGCCTCTTGAAGAGCTTATCGAGCTCCTTCCTGTCCAGCGCCATGCCCTTGCTCTTACCGTCCGGTATGGGCGTAAAGAACCGCTCCGGAGGGTATTCGTCCTTTCTCTCTATGCCCGCCAGCAGGTTGATCGACTTTTCCACCGTGAGCATCCGTTCCGCGATCTCGATCACCTCTTCCGGGGAGAGGGACATACCCGTGGCCGCCCGTATGAGATCGGCATACGTCCCTATATTGTACCTGTCGATGATCTGGGGTGCGGACCGGTGAGAGGAAAACCAGCAGATACCGAGACAGTCCTGAACAGCGCCGTATTGCTCGGTCTGAACCACCAGGTCCGCCTTGTCTTCGTAGACAGAGGGCCGTGCCGCGTTTTCCGTACCGTAGAGCTCCTTTGCCTTCTCCGGGGTCATGGTCCTGTCAAAGCTGCCGAAGAACGCCCCCAGCGTGTGGCCCGTTCCCCGTGATTCGGTTATGATTCCAAAGGCCATACCCTTGTCCACTCTCAGTTCGTCGTCGATTTCCATTCCCTTCATCTGCATGGCATATTTTTCCGAACCCCTGCCCAGTGTGCGCGAAGCCCTGGCAACTCCCTCTGCGAGGAGATTCCCGAATTTCCCCTCCCTGTTGGCTATTCGTCTGATCGACTCGAGCAGCATCGGACCGTCTCCCCACCGAAGCATGAGATTGTCCGTATCCGATTTGTCAATGATTCCGCGTTCGTAGCACTCGATCGCCCACTGCATGCAGGTGGACCACGCGTGCATATCGATTCCGTACCCGTTACAGAGCTCGAATCCCTTGATGACCGTGGGCATGTCGTCGACGCAGAGATGGGCCATGTTATAGGCGGGAGTCGCCTGCAGAGAGCTCACCTCCGTGCCCGCGTACGGCTCTCCCTCGTCTATCCGCACCAGGCGGTCGCACGCGACGGGACAATCCGATCCACATGATATTTTCTTTTTATAGTATTTCTTCACCTTTTCGTAGCCTATTTCGGAAACCCTGTCAAAGCCCACCTCCTGAAAGTTCTTGATAAACAGCAGGCCGAGATCGTTGTAATTTTCGGTGTCCGTTCCGAGGCCGGAATTCGCCTTGACCTGGAGGCTCGGGTCCTCCCTGAGCACCTTTCGTATTCTGCTCTCGATTTTCCCGAAGTCTTCAGGTTTTGCAACTTCAACGGTTCCCGTTCCCTGTACGGCAACGGCCTTGAGGTTCTTCGATCCCATAATGGCGCCCATGCCGCATCTTCCGCTGTACCGGTTGTCGCAGTTGACGAGCGCGTACCGCACGAGCTTTTCCCCGGCCGGACCGATGGTGCACGTACTCACCGTCGGATCGTTCAGTTCCTCTTTGATGAGGGCGCTCGTTTCAAAGGTGTTTTTGCCGGATAACGATGACGCATCCCGTATCTCTATCCGATCGTCATAAATAAATAAGTACACGGGCTCCTGCGATTTTCCGTTGATAATGATCCCGTCATAACCCGCCTGTTTGAGTTTCGTAGCAAAGTTTCCGCTGCAGCTCGATTCGCCGTAACCGCCGGTCAGGACATTGATGGACACTATTGAGGTCCGAACCGCTCCGGGAAAGCCGGTTCCGAGCAGGAGTCCGCTCCCGAATATCATCACGTTGTCCGGCCCGAGCGGATCGGGCAATCCCTGTTTAATGTGCTGGAAAAGCAGCCAGTCCCCCAAGCCCCTTCCGAGAAGGAACTTTCCAGCTGTTTTTCTGTCGATCTTTTCTTTCGTGATCTTCCGATTCGTCAAATCCACCCTGATTACGGGATTACCCCGGCATCCGACCTTCATGTCCCGCCCCTTTGCATATTTAATTTTTTATATTTTATCATAATATATGAATTATAGGTGAATGCATTCCTGTTCATGGTATTTTGAATATCCCATGGCGATCATTTATCCTTTCACCAACATGCCAAAAAGAGTACAATGAATCACCGTCATGTATCAGATTAAAAAGTACGATTACACTCCCATACTCGGGTGGTCTCTTACCCGCTACGATCTCTTTCAAACGTGCAGGCGCAGGTATTTTTACACGTACTATGCCAAACACGATACACAATACCCGCCTGATAAAATCCGGTTTCTCAAAGAGATGGTTTCCTTTCCCCTGGCTGTGGGAAACATCTCGCACGAGGTGATACGGGCACTGCTGGACAGGCTTCTGAAAGCCGAGAAAGAGATCGATCGTGAGCGGTTCTTCGATTTTGTGAAGGGACATGTGCGGGAGTACTGTACCGGCAATACCTTCAGGGAAGTGTACTACGGGGAAAAGACGGAAACGGACGTTTCCGGGATCGAAGACGAGGTAAAGCTCTGCCTGGAGAACTTCCTGAACAGCACACGAATGGCCTGGCTTCTGGGAGAGGCCATCGGAACCAAAGGTGACTGGATACTGGAACCGCCCGGGTACGGCGAATCGAGGGTGGACGGGCTGAAGGCCTACTTCAAGGTCGATTTTCTCTTTCCTGTCGGGAAAAGGACCTACATCATCGACTGGAAAACCGGCAGGCCCCATGAGGAGAAACACCGCAAGCAGTTACTGGGCTACACCGCATGGGCCTGCTCTCATCTGCACATAAATCCCGACCTTGTCACTGCCGTGGCGGCCTATCTCAAACCCGGGTACGAAGAGAGGGAGTACGAATTCAGCGAACGAGACATACGGGAGTTCGTTGTGCTGATCAAACGCGAGACGGCGGGTATGTACGAGTACTGCACGGATGTTGAGGAGAACATCCCGAAAGAGAAGGGAGCCTTTGAAAAAACGGATAACCTCGAGACATGCAAGCTGTGTAATTTCAGGGAGCTGTGCTTTTAGAACGGGACATTCGATTCACCAGGAGGTGTAGCCCCCGTCGATGACGAACACCCCTCCGGTGGCGAAGCTCGAGGCTTCGGATGCGAGGTAGAGGGCGATACCCTGGAGCTCCTCGGGTTCGCCCGGCCTGCCGATCGGGGTCATTGAGAGCCACTTATCCACCATATCCCCACCCGCGGCAAAGAAGTCCCGTGCAACGCCGATCCGCATGTATCCGGGAGCGATGGTATTGACGCGTACATTGTACTCCGCCCATTCGGAGGCGAGGCACTTCGTAAGCAGGATCACGCCGGCCTTCGAGGCGCTGTATGCCGACTGTGTCTGCGGAGTGTTAACGATGATGCCCGACATGGACGATATGTTGATAATCGATCCTCTTCTTCGTTCGATCATGCGCCGGCCCACCGCCTGTGCAACGAGAAACACGCCGTTCAGGTTTACGTCCATTACCGCAAGCCAGTCTTCATAGTCCATCTCCTCGGCCTTGATGTGTTTGCAGATTCCCGCATTGTTGATGAGAACGTCTATCTTCCCGAAGCGATGAATCACTTCCTCGACCATTGCCTCCACGTCTTTTTTTTTCGTGACATCGGTCCGGACGGCAAGGGTATCCACTCCCAAGGCCTTTATTTCCCCGGCGCTTTCTTCGGCCTTTTCAAGATTGATGTCCGGAATCACTATGGCGGACCCCGCTTCCGCGAGACCGAGCGCCATGTACTTACCGAGACCCTGCCCGCCGCCGGTCACGATCGACACGGAGCCCTCGAGATTGAATTTGTCGAGTACCATGTTCCACCTCCCCTTGTTCCGAAACAAACATGGACGATGAAAGGTAAGTGCCGGGCGGTTTTGACTTCCTATGCTTGTGTTTTCAGTCATATAATTGTAAAATAATTTGACATTATTTCAATTAAAATTGGAGCGGATTCATGGAAATTCTTGAAAAGGTATGCGCTTATATTGATCAGAAAGAAACGGATATTAGTGATTTCCTCTGTACGTTCATAACAAAGGAGTCGATTAGCAGGGGCGTTGCGGGAACAGGTGAGGAATTAAAGGCCCAGGAATGGGTGAAAGGGCAGTTTGAAAATATCGGTTTCAGTGATGTGGATTACTGGTTTCCCGATGAAAAACAGAAACGGCCCAACGTGGTCGGCACGATGAAGGGCAGCGGGAAGGGCAGGTCGCTCATTCTCCAGGGGCACGTGGACGTGGTGCCGGTCCCGGAATCCGAGCTGGAACTATGGAAATCCGATCCCTGGAAAGGCACCGTGCGTGACGGAAAAATCTACGGCCGCGGGTCGAGCGATACCAAGGGAGGCCTGTCCGGCATGATCTGGGCGGCCCGTGCGGTCAAGGAATGCGGAGCCGAGCTGGCAGGGGACCTTCTGGTTGCATCGACTATCGGCGAGGAGTCACAGGAGGGGGAGACAATCGGGGCGGCGGCGGCCGTGAAACGCGGACACGATGCTTCCTTCGCCGTTGTCGCCGAACCCACCAACTGCGAGATCCATACCGAATCCGCCGGTGTGTTCATGTTCCAGCTTATCGTGCAGGGAAAGAGCGCTCATACCGCGGCCCGCAACCAGGTCATCTTTCCGCAGCGCTACGGAATCGATGCGGGATCCGTGGTGGGTGTGGACGCGGTATCCAAGATGAAGCTCTTTCTCGATCTTTTCGAGCGGCTCGAGCGGCAGTGGAACCACCGGTGGAGGAGCAAGGTTCTCGGGAGCGGGGGATACCCGATACCGCTGGACAGGCAGGGGATCGGGCTGTTTACCATCAACCCGTCCCTTATAGAGGGAGGTACCTACATAGGGTCGGTACCGGGATCCTGCACCCTGACCTGCAATGTGTGGTATCCGAGCTGGCTCGACGTATCCGAAGTCATAGACGAGCTCGGAGACAGAATCCATGCGCTTTCACAAACCGATGACTGGCTCAGGGAGCATCCCCCGCAGTTCAAGGCGCCCGTATTTCAGAGCTGGCGTCCGTTCAGGGTCCCGGTCGACCATGAGGGAGTGAAAGCCCTGGCGAGTTCCTATGAATCGGCGACCGGGGAGACGGCGATACACAGCGGCTTCAAAGCCACCTGCGACGCCACGTGGCTGAACGAAAACGGGGTCCCGGCCGTCACCTTCGGTCCGGGTGGGCTCGAGATGGGTGTGCACGGTGCAAACGAGTACGTTCCCATTGAGGAGTTTATAAGGTGTACGAAGGTCTACGCAGCCATGATACTGAACTGGTGCGGAGTAAAATGAGTCACCGTGCGGATCCTCGGAAAAATACTCGCACAAGACCGCCCGTGAACACCATGCGCTTTTTTAGAAAAGGCCCTCTTTTTTCATTTCCGAGAACACCTCGTCCATGGCCTTGAGCGTGACGTCGATATCGTCCCGCGTGTGGGCGGCGGAGATATATATCTCACCGAAGTGCGCGGGCCGGATGAAGACGCCCCTGGGCATGAGCTTGTTCCTGAAGGTCATGAACAGGTCCTTGTCCGTTTTGCAGAACTCCGGATAGTTCCTTATGCGCTCGAGATCCGTGAAGTGTATCTGGAACATGGGCGGGAGCCCCTGGACGATCGCGCGTATTTTCCGTGCGCTTATGATCTCCCGCATTCCCTCCATCAGCCTTCCGCCCACGTCGAATATGTGCTCGTAGACCTTCCCGTCGTCCTCAGCGAGGAAATCGAGCGTGGCATGCGCCGCTGCCATGGCCACACGGTTGGCATTGACCGTTCCCGCGCGAAACACGGCGCCTTCGGCCATGAGGTTCATGATCTCGGCCTTGCCCCCGTACACGGCAACCGGGAATCCTCCGCCCACCGCTTTCGCCATGGTCGTCAGGTCCGGTGTGACGCCGTATTTCCCCTGGGCGCTCCGCAGGCCCACGCGGAAACCGGTTATCACCTCGTCGAATATGAGGACTATGCCGTGTTTCACGGTCAGTTCCCGTATTGCCTGAAGATACCCTTCGTCGGGCAGGATCACGCCTGAATTGCACATGCAGGGATCCACGAGCAGTCCGGCCATTTCCTTCCCGTGCTCCTCCATCGCTCTTTCCAGCGCGTCCACATCGTTCCACGGGAGAATCATTATGTCCTCGTACGCCCCCTTCGGGATACCTGAACCGATCGTCTGTTTCTTTTGTACTCCCGCCTCGGCATCGACTCCCAGCGAGGGGTGCACGCTGTGTGCCACGCTGTCCACCCATCCGTGATAGGCACCCTCGAATTTCCCGATGATGCTCCTGCCGGTGTATGCACGGGCAAGGCGCATGGCCATCTGGACCACCTCGGTACCGGAGTTCATGAAGCTCACCTTCTCGAAGCTCGGCACGATTTGAACGAGCTTTTCGGCAACCTCGATCTGAAGCTCAAAGGGAAGGCCGTAGGTGGCCCCCTTCCCGATCTGTTCCGCCACGAAATCCGTTATCCTCGGATTTGCGTTCCCGACCAGGGTCGGGCCCAGGGCGAGGAGGTAGTCTATGTAGACATTGCCGTCTACGTCGTGGAGCTTGGAACCTTCCGCGTGATCGATGAAGAGGGGGTAGGGCTTGTACCCCTCGAGCGGCGTTCTCGATGCGCTCGACGCGCCGCCGGCAATGGACTGTAAGGCACGTTTGTAGAGCTGTTTCGATTTCTGCGTCGAATAATCCATATCCTTGCTCCTTTTGTCGTGTTTGTCGGGGCAAAATCCAGGCACCGGGCCTTCCATACAGCGCGGGCTTAACCATCCGAACCCCGATATTTATAGTAGAGCCGGGCCTGTACACACTTTTTTCATACAGTGCCCAGAAACAGCATCGCGCACGCAGTATAGATTTTCGCGGCCTCCAGCAAATCCCCGGTGTCGACCCACTCGTTGTAGGTGTGCGCCTGCCTGATGCTGCCCGGTCCGAAGGCCAGCGCAGGAACTTTCGCGTCATTGACAAAGAAGGGGGAATCGCAGGCGTATCGTGTTCCTCCGATGGGCAGGGGTTTCCCGCGTACCGCTTCCGAAGCCTCGATCATCGACTGAACGATCGGTTCGTCCCGGGATATCTCGGTCGGGTCGAGCTTGGGCCTTCCCGGTCCCGAATCGGGAATGGGCCATGTCAACGGCTCGTCGTTCCAGTCCAGTATATCGTACGCGAATTCGGGGTCGTCCTTTTTTATGTCCTCGAGGATAACGCGTACCTCGGACAGTCTCTGCCGGGCGGTTTCGCCCGGAACGAGGTGCGTTGTTATATGCAGATTGCACTTATCCGCGCCGATGACGCTGCGCCATCCTCCGTTTATAATGCAGTTGACGAAAGCGGGTTTTCCGGTAAGGGGATGGGTCCGCGTTTGCAGTTTCTCCCTGTACGCCTCGAAGGCCGTGAGCACGCGCGTCATCTTGTCGATGGCGTTCGTTCCGCTCTCGGGCATGCTCGCATGGGACGATTTTCCGGTAATTCGGACCCAGAAGGTGGTGATGCCGTTGCATGCGGGATTGATCGACATTTCGGTAGGCTCCCCGATAACCGCGGCGTCCCAGTCCTTTTTCTTCACCATGGATTCCGTTCCCCAGCCCCCGGACTCCTCTCCCGGAACAGCCGCTACGGTCAGGGAACCCTTGAGGGTTGTCCCGCTGTCCCTCAATGCCTTTGCGGCCATGATCATGGCGCCGAGGCCCCCCTTCATGTCGCAGGCCCCCCTCCCATAGAGCTTCCCGTCCCTTACAACGGGTTCAAAGGGGGGCGAGTCCCATTTATCGGGGAATTCCACGGGGACCACGTCCATGTGTCCGTTGAAGCA
>Ga0180432_10007905_pt1 | contig 13400 bp, 19 predicted proteins | sample SS_ome_10_FD_132414 | JGI IMG/M metagenome (GOLD analysis project Ga0180432, IMG submission 132414) | Hypersaline lake sediment archaeal communities from the Salton Sea, California, USA - SS_1_MS_2 metaG | ecosystem: Environmental > Aquatic > Non-marine Saline and Alkaline > Hypersaline >...
AGGGCTGAGCCTGTCATGGAGATGTTGTACTCCCCTGCGCCGCTTACCCAGAAGTCCCCCCTGTCACCATATCCCGTGGCGCTGGTGTACATGTAAGGGTTGCAGTGGTCCGTAAGGCTGCCTGCGTCAGGGAACCGTATGGAGTAGTGGCCGTTGGCGTTTGTGGTCACATTATAATAGTATGTGTTGCTCCAGTTGAGGAGGCTGGAGTTGTCGCCGCTCCTCAGCTGTATCACAGCCCCCGTTATGTTGTCGGCCCCGTTCCTGCTGCTGTCGACCACATATCCGCTCAGGACGCAGGAGCCCTTCAGGGCTATCGTGATGTTCTTGTTGGTGCCCTCCATTATGGACTCCTGGGTCACGGAGGTGTTCTTCCCGTAGCCCGGAGCCGATACTATGAAGTCATGGGAGATGCCCTGTGGATACATGCTGCTGTTGGCAGGGACCTCCAGTATGGTCCAGCCGTTAGAATCGGTGGTCCTGGAATGGCTGCTCGTGGCCCAGGATATGTTCACGGTGGCTCCGGGTATGGGCCTCCTGTTCCACCAGTCCACCACCGTGACGTTGTAGCTCCCCTTGTTGTCGGTGTATATCGTGTAGTTCTGCGTGTTCGCCCCTGCGCTCAGCGTCAGGCTGACGTTTATCCTGGATATCAGGCCTGAGCCTGTCAGGTTGATGTAATACGTGGTGTCGTTGAGCTGGCCGAAGTAGAACATGCCGTTGGAGTCCGTCAGGTTGGACGCTATGAAATCGTCAGTGGTGTTCCAGAGGCTCACGTTCACGTTGGGTATGTACTGTGTGCCCTCTATGTTGGTGACCCATCCCGTAAGGGTGCTTGAGGCGGCGCTGACATACATGTATATCCCGAACGAGGCGGCCAGGAAGACCGCAAGCACCAGGATGGCGTTCAGCTTCTTCATTTGTCCCTCCCCTCCACGACCTGGTACACGTTGGCCCTTCCCACCTGTATCATCCTGAGCTTGCCCCTCTCCCTCATGGACTCCAGGTAGCCTGCCAGGAAGTCCCTTCTCATCTTGAGCTTTCGTGCAAGCTCTGATACAGAAATAGGCCTGTCCTTCAGAATCTCTATAATCCTGTGTTCAATCTTACTTACACTGCTGAGCATCTGTTTATTTATTACTATGTGGTATACTATATATATGTATATTTTGTTAAAAATATAGTTTTCAATATATATTTCTTAATTGTATATTATTTTGAATACCGTTCGAACTACTATTTTTTATACCAGTTGATTTATTATATAGTTTAATTAATGGTTATATAATGGTTTTTGTCTGTTTTCTGTTTGATATACAATATAGTTACAATAGAACATGCTCTTATAGCGCTTATATACAATATAAATAATCCGGGCGGGGGTTCCCGAGCGGCCAAAGGGGCAGGACTCAAGCCGGGGCTTGAGTTTCGAGGCGCAAGCCTGTGAGAGATCCTGTGGCTAAGTGCCTTCGTCGGTTCGAACTGCCCGTTCGCCCAACGGGCTCGAAAATCCGGCCCCCCGCATAAGACAAAGACATTTAAATAAAGGATGTAAAAGTAGTCGTATGAAAACCAGGGAAAAGGCCCCCCAGCTGAAAATCCTCATAGAGAGGCTGGACAGGGCAGGCATAGAGAAGAAGGCCCCCGTCTGGAGGGCGGTGGCCAGGGGCCTGAACAGGCCGAACAGGAGGGGCTACAAGATGGGCCTGTACAGGCTGGACAAGCTCACCAAGGACAAGGAATCCGTGGTGGTGCCCGGGGCGGTGCTGGGCACAGGGAGCATGAAGAAGGCCCTCACTGTGGCTGCGCTCAGGTTCACCCCCTCCGCAAGGGAGAAAATAGAGGCCGCAGGCGGGAAATGCCTGGGGATAGCGGAGATGCTGGAAAAGAACCCCAAGGGGTCAAAGGTAAGGATAATGGGATGACATGGAAACGGTAATAGACGCTTCGAATTGCATACTGGGCCGGCTTGCCAGCAATGTCAGCAAGGAACTGATTAAGGGCAAGGCAGTCAGCATAATAAACGCCGAGAAGGCGGTCATAAGCGGCAACCCGAAATATGCAGAGAAGATCCTGAGGGAGAATGTGAAAAGGGGAGACCCCTACCACGGGCCGTTCTACCCCAGGGAGCCGGACCAGATCATAAAGAGGGTGGTCAGGGGCATGCTGCCCAAGAACACCAAGGGAAGGAATGCTTTAAAGAAGCTTAAGGTATACATATCTATACCCGAAAGCCTGAAGGACAAGAAGGCTGTCCGCATAGGGTCAGCCGAGAACAGGCTTGAATGCAAATACACCGAAATCGGGAAGCTCTCTGGAAAGCTGGGGGCAAAGGTCAGATGGTAAGCAAGAAGGCTGAGAAGGCAATCTTCACGACAGGGAAGAGGAAGAAGGCAGTAGCCAGGGCAAGGTTCAGGGAAGGGAAGGGAGTGGTCAAGGTGAACAAGAAGCCCCTTTCCCTCATGGCCAATGAGATAATAAGGCTCAAGATGCAGGAGCCCCTCATACTGACGGGAGACGCCTGGAAGAAGTACAATATAAGCGTGAACGTGAAGGGCGGCGGCATGATGGGCCAGGCAGAGGCTGTCCGCCAGGCCATAGCAAAGGGGCTGGCACAGCTCCTGGGAAAGGCCACGAAGGACATGTTCATGGAGTATGACAGGAACCTCCTGGTGTACGACCCCAGGAGGACAGAGCCTCACAAGCCACCCCATTCAAGTTGGGGGCCGAGGCGGTACAAGCAGAGGAGCAAGAGGTGAGTCATGGAATTCGCAAGGATAAAGCTGGCTGGAAGGAACTACAAGGAGGTTCTCCAGATATGCGACCAGATAAAGGACATTGCCAAGAAGTACGGCAGCACGGTGAGGGGACCCATACCGGTCCCGACCAAGAAGCTCAAGGTTTCTACCCTCAAGACGCCCTGCGGGGACGGGACGGGCCACGGCAACGCCACCTGGGACAGATGGGAGATGAGGATTCACAGAAGGATAATAGACATAGGCGCCAATGAGCGGGCCCTCAGGCAGGTCGTGAGGATACCCATACCTGAAGGTGTCAAGATAGACATAGAGCTGAAGGACAAGTAATCACCTGTGCTGTTGCTGCAGCTTCTCGAACTCTTCTGACAAGGAACCGATCTGGCCTGCCACGTTCATCAGTTGGCTTTCCAGGTTAGCTGACAGGTCCTGTATCTCCTTGACCCTCTCTTCCAGGAGCTTGGTGGTTTCGGGTATGGGCTTCTTCAGCATGATGTTGGCCCCTATGTTTACCAGAAGCTCGGGCTGGCCGGCCGATTTTCCGGCCATGTAGCATCCGCTCCCCAAGGGCACAAGCAGCTCCTTCTCGTCCTTCCCCCTGAAGTCCCCCAGCGCGTTCCTGGTGGTCTCGAACTCCAGGAACCTCTGCTCGAGGAGGGCTTTCTGCTGCCTAAGCTCCTCCATGTGCTTTTGCAGGAGCTGGTACAGAACCACCTTCTGCTGCATCTCTTGTTCTTCCGTCATGTTTCCTCCTATAACATCTTTAGGTTTCCTGTTATTTTATTGATTTTGGTCTCCCTGTCAGGGCCTATCCCCAGCGCGGTGATGGTCCCGGCAGGCACCTCAGTGTGCCCTGCGTCCCTTATCAGGGCGACAGGGAGCCCGTCTGCCTTTGCTTTCCTCATTATTTCCAGCATTTCCCTCGTGTTCTCGACCCTCAGCACGACCTTCTTGGAGCCCCCTGACTCCCACTCCCCTGCCAGCCTTGGGTTTGCCTTCCTGAAGGCCTCCAGGGAGGCATGCGCCACCTGGGCAGCCAGCTTGCCCTTGCTCAGCCTGAGGTTGCGCCTTATGACTATGACCTGCTTGCACATAAGATAAGAATTGTCAAGGGTCGTTATAAACCCTATGCCCCCAGGCCGGTCATCTGGAAGTAGAGGAGGCTGTCCAATGTCCCGGGGCATCGGCTCGACCTGACTTCCACCTTCTCCAGGTCGTCGGAAACGTCGTTTATCACGAACTGCTTGCCAGTCTCCGAGCCTGCCTTGAGCTCGAAAGCGTCCTTCAGTATGACTACCCCTCCGGGGTGCCTGGTCTCGTTGCTGTACGTGAGGGTAGTGGTGAGGGTGAGGTCTGTCTTGCCCTGGTTGATGACGAATATCGTCAGTGTGCTGTCATCCGGGTTGTAGACGCCCCTTGTCAGGAATATCTTGGAGTTCAGGCAGACCGTCAGCGTTTCGCTCTGGGTCTCTGCGAACTGGGTCGCCCAGCCGGCGAGTATGCCGGCGATGATAAGAGTGAAGGCTATCAACATTATAACTGCGACCAATGGTGATATACCCTTCCTTGCCATGGTTCTCCTAATACTGGGTAATGAATGTGGTCTTGGCAGACACAGCATTGCAGGCGCTGTTCAGCACCCTGACGTCTGTCAGGGAAGCCCCCAGGCCGGTGTAATTGCCGGTCATGTTTACCGTCACGTATGACGACTTCTCCCTCCTGAGGGGACTCGACTTGGAAATCCCTCCCTGGTCTATCCTCCAGTTGGTCGAGTTGACGTCAAGTATATACGTGCCGTTGTCAAGCACAGCGCTGAAGCCGTGGATGTTCTCTGCGCCCTTGTTGGTCACCTTTATCAGAAGGAGGTCCCCGCCGGTCTTGTTGTACTCGACTGACTCTATTATGTAGTTCGTATTGATGGCGCATGTTATCGGCTGGGAGCTTATCTGAGTCGAGGTCCAGTGCGTTATCCAGGTAGTGACCAGTATGCCTATGGCTATGGCCACAGCAATCAAGAGAACTACAGCAACAACAGGTGAGACGCCCTTCCTAACCATAACCCTACCCAATTATATTATTGTCCAGAACGCCTTATAAATCAGAAAATGCTTATCGGGAATTGCGACGCAAAAGAGAACACAGTGTAACCGACCGCAATGAGCAGTATGCTGTGTTTTATGCCGGCCACTACGGAGCCCTCCGCCATCTTGCCTGTCACCAGGCCGGCAAAGAAGCCCTGTATTATTATGAAGTTTATGAAGCTTGCGCTGTATGCCTCTGTCTCCATCGGGGTGCCCCCGGAGAAGGTGGACGTGCCTGACTGGGAAGGCTGCACCAGGGCGGGTATAAGGAATGTCTGGAGCACTATCAGGATGAATATGAACACGAAGAATATCAGGTAGGATGTGACTATCTGGGCATGGACTGATGCCGTCCTCTCCTTCTTTATCTTGTCTATCGCCACCAGGGACTGGCCCACTGCATTCAGGGTGTCCGATATCTTGCCGCCCACCTTGTACGTCTCTATTATGGTGGTGACCGCCCTGCTGACCGTCGGGATGTTCACCCTCTTCGCAAAGGTCTGGAGAGCCGTCTCGAAGGGTATCCCCCAGTTCACCTGGGATGCCATGTCGTTCACGTGCCTGGAAAGGGAGAGGTATTTCCTCTTGGCGCAGTACTCCAGGGCTACCGGGAGGGTCATCCCGGTGTTTATGGAGTCAGTCAGCTCCTTTATGAATACCAGGAACTGGGACTCCATCTCCTTCCTGCTCCTGTACTTGCTGTAGAATATCAGGGAAGGGGGAAGGACGGCTATCAGGCCCCCCACCACATTGAAGATGGGGATGAGGAACGGGATGGTTGCAGAGATGTAGACCTGGCCTATGAGGACTATCATCACACCGACCAGTATGGACAGCATCTCGTAAAAATACTTCAGCATGATAATAATTTGGCTTACGGGCTATAAAACAGTTGGAATCACTTCGCCTTGCCCTTGAGCTTGGGGAGCCTCATGAGGAACCCGCACTTTGAGCACTTCACCGAGAACGGCCTCTTGAAGGGGAGGCTGGCGCTCTCCTGGTGCCCGCACTCGGGGCACTTGTAGACGACCTCGGCTGTGTCCGAGTCGTTCGGAACCCTGGCCCTCACGAAGCCCTTGTTCTCTTCCCCGGCCTTGTTGGGGATTGTCCTGTTGGTTATGTACTTGTACTGTCCCATACTATCACTATCACTATTCTGAATAAAAAGGTTTCGGCTTACTTGGCTTTCCTTTTTAAGCTGACCTTCATGTAGTCCCTCGCTGCCACTGTCTTGGGAAATATCTTCCTGGCCTCGTCCACCAACGGGGAGACGTCAACGTACCTCCTGGAGAAATGCGTGAGTATGAGCTCCCCGACGCCGGCCTTCCTGGCCAGCTGGGCGGCCTCCTTGGCACCGGCATGCATCCTGGATTCCTTCTCCTCCTCGAAGGTGGCCTCGTGTATGAGCAGGTCAGCGCCCTCTGATATGGTCTCCATGTTCCTGCAGGGCTTGGTGTCGCCGGAGTAGACTGCCTTGACCCCCTTCTTCACTATCGCTATGTCCTCCAGCTTGATGGTCTTGCCCTTGTAAGTGACCTTGCCTTCCTTCTTGAGCTTCCCTACCATGGGGCTCTGCTTGAGCCCGTAGAGCTTCTCTGCCTTCTTTATGTCCACGTTTACCGCGCCCTTCTCCTTGAAGGCGTAGGCGACCGCAGGCACGCTGTGCTTGACCGGTATGGAGAGTATCTCATACTCCTTTGACTTCATTACAGGCGCGACATCATCGCCTTCATAGGGCACATCCTTGGGTATGACCCTGAACCTCGGTCCCCAGTACCCCAAATCAAGGATATCGGACACGAACCTTTCGGCCTCGGGGGCGTGTATGAAAAGGGGCTCTGTCCTGCCCTCCAGCCCCATGGTCTGCAGGAGCCCTATCAGACCGAGCCAGTGGTCTGCGTGCCAGTGGGTTATGAAGATGTGCTTGAGCTTCATGAAGCTCAGCCTGGCCTTCATTAGCTGCCTCTGGGTGCCTTCCCCGCAGTCGAAGAGCATGCAGTCTCCCCCATACCTCATCCATATTGAGGGAGGGTGCCTGCCCTTGGTGGGGACACCAGAGCCTGTTCCCAGGAAAACTATCTCAAGCATAATAATAATTGTCAGGGTTAAACAAAAAGGGTTTATCTGAAGGAATCCTTGCAGTTGTGGGCGTTAATGTTCATCAGGCCGCCGTCCAGGCTCCTGAGCTCCTTGTCCAGCATCGCAAGCTTCTCAGTCATATGTCACACCGAATACCTTAGTTGGACCAAGTGCTTAAAAAGCTTCCTCCTCAAGCTAATCATGAACATCGAGATAAGGCCCTATCAGCCTGGCGACGAGGAAAGGATTAGCGAGATAAGGGGCCGGAACATGGACATCTGGGGCGAGAAGGGCATATGCACCCAGGAAGAGTTGGATGTGCTCAAGACCTGGGAGGTGCCTGAAGCGATAAGCCGCATAACATCTATGAACAGGAGCATGTTCAACAGGAGCACTGTAGTTGCCGTATATGATGGAAGGATAGTCGGAACAATGGTCGCAGGTGAGCCAGGAGAATCCATCTGGAAAGGCGAGGTTGAGGTGGAGATAACAGGCATGTACGTTGACCCAGACTACCAGGGAAGGGGGATAGGCACCGCCCTGGCTGAGAGCTTCTTTGAGCACATGAGGGAGACAGGATTGAAAAGGGTGGGCGCTATAGTTTTGCCTGAGAACACCAGAGTGATAGAGAGGAACAAGGGAAGAGGGTATGTGCTCGGCGATGAGATAACGTTCCCTATAACCAGCTATGGGCCCCCGCCCAATAAGACAGCCAACTTTAGGTTCTACAAGATGGTAAAGACGTTAGAATGAGACGGTCAGCTTGTCAGCGTATTTTATGGTCTTGGCGTTGTGCGCCCTCTTCATGTCAGCCTCTATGGGCCTGAAATTCTTCGGGACAGCCAGCCCGAACAGCTCTGCCTTCAGGGAGAGGCCCCTGTCCTTCTTGGCCTTCCATACCTGGCCGTTCAGCTCAGCCAGGCTGTCCGCAGTGAAAGCGGGCTTGGGGTGCCTTTCCGGCTTCGGGAACCCCAGGACATGTACGCCCCCCTTGCCGTACATCTCCCTGTACACATGATCCGTGATGAAGGGTATGATGGGCGCCATCAGCTCCAACACCGTCTTCAGGCAGTGGTGGAGCGTCCAGAGCGCGGCTTCCTGCTCCTCTTTCGTGGCGTCTGTCCCGTATGCCCTGGACTTGGCCATCTCCAGGTAATGGGGGGCGAACACGTTCCAGACAAAGTCCCTGCATTCCGTCGCGGGGATGAAGAAGTTGAAGTCCTCATATCCCTTCAGGGATCTCTCCGCCACGGAGGATAGCTCATGGAGTATCCACTCGTCCAGGGGGAGCAGTGCGGGCTTCTTCTTGGGAACGGGGAAGGATGAGATGAACCTGCACACGTTCCACAGCTTTGTCAGGAACTTGGCAGCAGGCTCGAAATAGCTCTCCGAGCACCTTATGTCATTGCCCAGGGAAGCCTCGAAAGCGTTCCAGAACCTGAAGATGTCGGCCCCGTACTTCTCCAGCATGGGTATGGGGTCCAATACATTCCCCTTGGACTTGGACATCTTCTCGCCCTTCTCGTCAACGCCGTACCCCATTATCCAGGCATGCTCGAAGGGCTGCTTGCCTGTCAGCTGGTAGCACCTGAGTATAGTATAGTAGAGCCAGGTCCTGACTATGTCCTTGGCCTGGGGCCTGATGGCAGTCGGGAAGGCCTTCTGGAACAGCTTGTCGTCCCGCCTGTATCCGGCAACGAACATGGCAGATATGCTCGAGTCCATCCAGGTGTCGAACGTCCTGGTCTCCCCTGTGAAGCCCTTTGACTCCCCGCAGTGCTCGCATTTAGTGAATGGGGGCTTGTCCCTCCAGGGCCTGTAGTAGGGGCCTGTTTCTGGCAGGCAGGGCTTGCCGCACCCCTTGCAGTACCAGATGGGTATCTCAGTGGCGTAATACCTCCTCCTGGATATGGGCCAGTCCAGGGTGATGGAGTTCATCCAGTTGTCCAGTATCTGCCTGTGCCTTTCCGGATGGAACCTTATCTTCCTGGACGTCTCCCTCACCTTGTCCTTCATGTCCAGCTGGCGGAGGTAAAACTCTTTCATGGGTATTATCTGTATTGGCGTGTTGCTCCTCTCGCAGACAGGCGTCCTGTGGTTGAGCTTCTCCTTGCTTTTCACCAGGCCCGCCTTCTCCAGGTCCTCTATCACCTTCTTCCTGGCCTCCCCTATCTTCATGCCTGCGTACGGGCCTGCTGCCTTGGTCATCCTGCCGTCCATTCCCATGGCGATTATCTCCTGCAGCCCCAGCTCCCTGAATATCCTGACGTCATTGTAGTCCCCGTACGAGCACATCATCACTATGCCGGAGCCGAACTCAGGGTCGACGTACGGGTGCGTGATTATCTTGACCTCCTTCCCGTACAGCGGCGTCACGGCGTGCTTGCCGACGAGCGCCTTGTGCCTGTCGTCATCAGGGTTCACCATGACCACCTGGCACGAGCACAGGAGCTCTGGCCGGGTGGTGGCGATTATCAGGTCCTTCCCCGTCTCCTTAACCTTGAACTTGACGTTCACCAAGTGTGTGGGAAGCTCCTTGTACCCTATCTCCGCGTCGGCTATTGTGGTTCCGCAGTCCAGGCAGTAGTTGTTCGGCCTGGTGTCCTCGTATATCGTGCCCCTCTTCCAGAGCTCTATGAATGTGGCCTGTGTGACTGCCCTGTATTCGTCAGAGTCGGTCCTGTAATAATGGTTCTTGGAGTCGAACGACATGCCCATGGACTTCATGATGCCTATCATCTCGGCCTCCAGCTCGTCTAAAGAGCCTTTGCAGAGCTCCATGAACTTCTCCCTGGTCATGTCTGTCAGCCTGACCTTGTGCTTCTTCTCTGTGTATATCTCCACAGGCAGTCCGTTCCTGTCTATCCCAAGGGGGAACAGGACATTCCTTCCCATCATCCTGGCTGTCCTGGCTATCATGTCTATCTGGGAATAGTGTGCCGCAGCGCCTATGTGCCACGGCCTTCCTGAAGGGTACGGGGGAGGGCTGTCTATCGCAAACACCTTCCCCGGCTTCTTTGGGTCGAACTCGTGCAGCTTCTCCTCTTCCCACTTCTGGTAAAGCTTGGGCTCCAGCTCCTTGTTCCACCTCTTGTCCGCAAGCTTTGGCTCCATCCTGCCAGCCATAATATCCCTTTTTATCTTGAACTCTTAAAAATCAGAGATTGACTTTAAAGATGTTATCTTCTACATGAAGGATTCCAGTAACTGTGATACTGGCCCTTCCTTCTGCCCTGTGGATAAAGGCATCGTCATATTCCAGTCTGTTCAGTATGACTTTGACATTTCCTTCTTTGATTCTCGGGGCAGCCCACTTCTTTATATCACTTATGGCCGCCCCATTTTCGCCTGATTGATAAATCCAAAGGAGCACTTTCTCCTTGGGCTTTAGCTTGGGGTTCAGTATCTTCGGGAAGCCGTCAAAGTCCTGTATCATTGGCGCTCTTCTCTTCAGGAGGCCATTGACTGTGTCCTGTGCTTCTTCCATGTTGCACTTGTAGTGGAGCCTGAAAAGCTCAGCTAGAACCCAGGATGCACAGGTAAACGCGAGGATAGCGTCAGGGTGGTTCTCGTCCACATCACCTGATACATGACCTACCTTCCTCTTGTTCCTTATTGTATGAATAAGCAGTATGGTGCGAGGTATCTGTATTCTAAGTGAAATGTGACTATTACCTTTTAGGCTCCTCATTATATCATTGACCACCTGGTCAAACTTTATTTCCTCTGTTAGCGGGGTTAATGTGCCCAGTATCTTCTCCTGGAGCATCCTGGCAACGACCTCTGAGAAGTGGGCACACTCAACCGCACAGGGTCTGTGTCGCCCACACAAAAAGTACTCGCTGGCCTTTCTATATGTTTTAAGTAGCTCTGTCACAAGATCAGAATCAAACTCCTGCTCTAGGGTCTCCTTTACTTCCTTGTAAAGTACTTCCATTTTCCGCCTACCTTTTCCCTCGCAAGCATCAGTTTGGAGGGGCTGACTGCTCTTATCATGGCATTACTAAGCGGGGTGAACGAATATCTGCGAGCATCCTTTTCTAGTTCGGTCTTTACCTCTAGAACATCCCTTGGCGTGTCAAAGAATCCACGATCAAAGAGCATTCTGACTCCACCAGCCGGCCCAAAGTATTTGTCCTTGGCTGCCCTTACTACCTTTTGGGGTCTAGAAGTCTGTACCTTCTCCAGCTCAGAAACTCGCTTTTCGAGATCATCAACCCTTGCTTTTATGTCTTCCATTTTTTAAGTTCCTCCTTCCGTTTATTTTATTTAGCATTTCCTGGACCTTGTCTTCCCGTATTCTGTACAGACCCCTTCCTGTTTTCCTTATGAGATGGTTATCAATCAGGTGCTTGACAGCAGGGTCAATAGTGCCTCTTGGGAGGCCCAGTTCTCGGACGAGTTCCGGAATGGCCACTGAGTCATTCTCTGAAAACTCCGCCTCCTTTGCGTACGCCTTCCCCAGAAGATACAAGAAGACCTGTTCATGGGCGGATCCCTTTCGAAGTTTAATTTGAACGAGCCCTTCCTTTGTAACACCGATAAATTCCTTTGCTTGGTCGAAGTGCTGGTCAAGGACGCTTCTTCTGTCAACAACCATCTCACCCAATATTCTGTCCTTCAGTTCAGTCATCCTTCGCCCCCCTGAGCAAATTACCTTCAACATAGTTTGCTCCGCTTCTTGTAATTCTCCAGGCCTTTAGGTTGTCACAAGTCCCATCCACGGTTAGAAGCCCTCTTCCGGTCAGGGCATTAAGGATGGAATTTATGTTGGCCGGCTTAGGTTCCATGCAGTCCCTGAAAAGTTGTAAGACGTCTTGTGCTGTCAGTTTTTCGTGCCCCATCCTGTGCCGCCAGAAAGCAAACAAGAGGGCCTTCTCACTACCAGACCTAGCATTAGAGTCCCTTAGAAACTCTTGGACAGATTCCTTCAGCCCGAGAGGTATAGACGGTTCACTTGTTATAGGTACAGTGCCTTGGTTAGGAATGTTCAAAGATTGGATATCAATGGCCTCCGCCTTCTTCTTGAGGTCTTCGAATGACTCTGCCCGTATCCTTAATTTGGCCCCTTGCCCCACTTCAATTTCAAGTTCAAACATGATAGTAAGAAATATAGCATGATTATTTAAATACGTTATACGAGGCTATTTTACATATAGCCTGATTACCACCACCATTACTTCTCCAGGACCACCATGCTTTCCCTTAGTGTTCCTACCTTCCTGGTCCTGCCCTCCAGGGCCGGCCGCTTGTTCAGGACCACTACCTCCCTGGCCTTGAAGCCCAGGTCCTCTCCCATCTTAGCCAGGATGAGGTCGACGTCGACCACCCTGTCAGGGAAGTAGGCGTTGCCCACCACTATGCCTGCCTTCGCTCCGGGCTTCATGACCCTGTGCATCTCCTCCAGGGCCAGCCCCATGTCCTCGAAATATTTCTTCTCGCCTTCCTTCCCTTCAGAGAAGCCGAAGTATGACCTTAGAGGAGCGGGCTTGCCCTTTCCTGCGAACCAGTTCTCTATCGCGTACACCTTGGTGTAGTCTATTATGTTGAGGTAAGGTGGGGACGTTATGACAGCGTCCACCTTGTTGCTTTCCAGCCAGACGTTCCTGGCGTCACCGACGGAAGCGTTGGCCTTCCCTCTTCCCCTGAAGGCCTCGCCTTCCCTTATCATCCTGTAGATGATCCTCCTGAACAGGTGCCTGAAAGGCGGCACGGGGTGCTTCCTGACCTTCAGGACAGAGCCGTCCTTGTAGGCCCAACTTGCCTTCATGCTGGTCCTGACAAGCGCCAAGGTGAAGAAGTCCCTGACTTCTTCGGGCAGGGCTGCCACCTCGCCCCTGAAGAACAGGACATCGTCAAGGGTGTGCTTCTGGAAGAAGCGCTTGAGGTTGCCTGGGAAGTCTGACTGCACGAAGCGGAACTTCCTCTTCAGCATCTTCTTGGCTGTTTCCCTCAGCATCTCCCAGCCATAGTCTGCCGTCTTGGCCCTGGCAGCAAGCACTGACATGGGAAGCACGTCCAGCCCGACAGAGTCCACGCCTTTCTCCTTGCACGCAAGAAGCGTCGTGCCGCTGCCGCAGAAGGGGTCGAGCACCATTCCCTTCTTCACACCGAAGCTCTCCAGGCACTTCAGCACCAGCTCCCTGGCGAAGCCCTCCTTGTAATAGAACCAGTTGTAGACAGGGGTGTCCTTGTTGGGGACGAACGTGGCGAGCTTCCCCCATTCCAGCCTATCCTTAAGGAGACCGGAGTAATCCATAATCAGTAAGCCCTGGCGAAGTATGCTTCCTCTTTTGCGGGCTTGCCGCACTTGACGCACTTGCCGCTGACCTTCTTGGGCTCTAGGGGCAGGGCCCTGATGTCAGCCGCAGTCATGTCCTTTATCTCTTCCTCGCAGCTGCCTTCCCCGCACCACTTGGCCTTCACCATCTTCCTGTCCTTTATCGCCTTCTGGAAGTCCTCGAAGTTTGTGGCCTCCCTGGTG
>Ga0180432_10007906_pt1 | contig 13399 bp, 11 predicted proteins | sample SS_ome_10_FD_132414 | JGI IMG/M metagenome (GOLD analysis project Ga0180432, IMG submission 132414) | Hypersaline lake sediment archaeal communities from the Salton Sea, California, USA - SS_1_MS_2 metaG | ecosystem: Environmental > Aquatic > Non-marine Saline and Alkaline > Hypersaline >...
CGGCTGGATGGCCGGCGTTGCAGGAGGCCAAGCACAGGGACAGCGCCATGCCGAATGCCACAAGTGACGGGCCTGCTTTCACCTGCCGTCTCCTTCCCTTGCTCCACAGCAACTCTGGCCAAATGTCATGGGCGTACGGTGTTGTGTCCCCAGTAGCTGGTGATGACATCGATGAGTCCGCTGGAGGCGACGTCTCCCTGCTGGTCGGGGTCGGGACCACGACGGAAGTTGAAGGCATCCACTTCCTCCGCATAGGGCTCCCATGACGTCTCCCACGACCACAGGGCGTGGTTCATGCCCCGCTGCTCGAAGAGGCCCATCTGATCGTCCATGAATTCGGCAGCGTTGGGTACCCAGCGCATAGCGCCGAATTCGTTCACCGCAACCGGCACGTCATACGCTGCGGTGAAAGCATCGACGGTCGAAAGCAGGTCCTCCAGCCAGGCTCGGTTGAACTGTTCATCGCTGCCGTCCCAGTCTGTGTCACACATCCCTGGATACGTGCACTCCACCGAGTTCCACCATTGATGAGTGTATTGCATAGGCGCGTATTGATGCACGGTGTAAACGGTGCGTCCATCAGAGGTCGGTTCCAGATAGGGCAGCCAGTCGACGGCACTGTAGCCCATGCTGCCGACGAGGATCGGCGTCTCCGGGTCGACTTCGCGGATGGCGTCGGTGATCTGAGGATACAGTTGGTTCCAGTCGTACAGCGTTCCGCCGTAGTCGGCGTAGAACTCCTCTTGGTCCCACTCGTCGAGCCAGACTTCGTTGGAGTTGGGCTCGACCATGAGGTCATAGCCGACGACGATAGGGTTATCTCGGTAGAGTTGAGCAGCGTGGCGCCACATCTCCGCCCAGGCGTCCTGCGCTGCTTGCTCTCGCCACACGTCATCGTTGAGATAGCTTCCGTCGAACCAGTCGCCGACCTCGTCGAAGAAGAAGGTGAACTCGCTGCGTCCCGGGCCGGTGCGAAAGCTGATGACGGCGAACATGTCGGCCTCGGCGGCCATGTCGAGCAGGCTGTCCAGATTGGCCTGGACTTCCTCATCCACGTCGTAGGGTGGGGTCTCGCTGAACAGGCCCGGGTGGGAGACATTGACGTAGTTGGCCCCCAGTGCTGCCAGTCGATCGAAGTCGTGCTGTGTATATGGCGGTCCAACAGGTCCATATCCCATGAAGTCCGGGCCGTCAAGCTCGGGGTAGACGCGACGCTGGTATATGTTGGCACCACGCAACTGTGTGTCCCCTACCCACAGGCCCCACTTCTCCACTGATGAGCCGCCGGGCACTGCATCACCTGTAGGCGCTGGCGTGCTGGCTGGAGCGGGAGACCTTTTCTCTCCGCTGCCGCAAGCCACGACCGACAGCAACATGGTCGCCAGAAGCGCCGCCGCCATGAGTCTCCTGGTTCTCACGCTACCCATCCGCCTCCGGGTCGCTGTATGTGGCCATGCCACGCTGTGGGTTGCGCCTATAGCCGCGGGCGCCTTCTCCACCCAGGGTTGTCGGCGGGCCGAGGCTCACTGTGTTGCAGTGAAAGGCACTCCCTTGGAGTTGTTCCACGGGTCTGCCTCGTCGAAGTGGGGGGTAATGGTTGCGTTCACCTGGTAGCTGCCCGGTTTCGACACCACCGCGACGTCTGTGGTGAACACAGGTACGTCGTCGCCTGGCTGGAGCACGTCCTTGCACTCAAGGCCCTGGTAGTAAGCGGGCAGTTGGGAGGGCACCTCGATGACGATGACCTCGAGAAGGAAGTCGCCCGATGGAGCATCCCCTTCGTTGCTGACATATACATCTATGTAGAAGCTGGAGCCGGCCTGTGGCTGAGAAGGATAGACGTTGATGTCGGAGATGTTCAAATCGGGCAAAGCTGCCGGCGCGGCCGGCGTCACTGCCGGCGTCTCACCTCCCCCGCCTCCTCCACCCGCGGCACCTCCACCCCCGCCAGCGCCGTCGCAGCACGCTGCAGTGGTCAGCGCCGCTCCCAGCAACAGAACGAGCACTGCCGATACAATCCTCCTCATCACCTGCGGAACCTCCTTTCATGGCGTTGCACCGCTGAGCTGCCCGCCTTGATGCAGGGGCCGGGGCATCGGTGAGAAATGAGGCAGCTCGATTCACATCGCTCGTGCACCCTAAGAGTGAGGGCCTAGCGAGTCCAGGACGGGTACCCATCGGGTGCGGGGTCGTTGGTGAGGTTGACCTGATTCGAGCCATCGGCGTCCATGGCGTAGACCTCCAGGTCGCCATCGCGGTCAGTCTCGAAGGCGATCCAGCGGCCGTCCGGCGACCACGAGAAGACCCCCTCCGCCGCCGGGTTGTTCGACAGATTGGCCTGATTCGAGCCGTCGGTGTTCATGACGTAGATCTCATGGTTACCGTCGCGGTTGGTGCTGAAGGCGATGGTGGAGCCATCTGGCGACCACGCCGGAATTCCATCGTTGGCGGCGTTGTTGGTGAGGTTGGCCTGGTTCGAGCCGTCGGCATCCATGACGTAGACCTCGGTATTGAGGTCTCGGTCCGTACCGAAGACGATCCTGTCACCCTGCGGCGACCACGAGCAGACTCCGTCGTCGCCGGGGTCGTTGGTGAGGTTGGTCTGGTTGGAGCCGTCGGCGTCCATGACGTAGATCTCCAGATTGTCGTCGCGGTTGGTGGTGAAGGCGATGCTGGCGCCGTCGGGCGACCAGGCGGGAGAGACGTCGTCGCCGGGGTCGTTGGTGAGGTTGGTCTGGTTGGAGCCGTCGGCGTCCATGACGTAGACCTCCGCGTTGCCGTCGCGTTCGGAGGTGAAGGCGATCTTGGTGCCGTCGGGTGACCAGGCGGGGTTCCAGTCGGTGGCGTTGGTATTGGTCAGCCTGGTCAGGTTGGAGCCGTCGACGTTCATCACACAGATGTCGCTGCTCTCGTATCGGCCGGTGGCAAAGGCGATCTTCCCCTCCAGCGGTGTTGCCGTGGCGGTAGGTGTTGATAGGGGTGTAGGTGTAGGGGTAGGTTGTGCGCTGGGCCCCCCACACGCCATCCCCATCAACAGTATGGCGAGCATGAGAAGCGCTGCAAGCGGTAGCCTACTTCGAGCCTTCGTGGTTCACCTCTGGTCGCACTGATTGCACCGGCATTATAACCCCTTCAGGTGGGGCAGTCCAGCGCGGAGGTGGTGTGACGTGACGGTATCGCCAGAAAAAGCGGGGAGGGTTGCGTTGCGACGCAACCCTCCCCCCACACCACACCACGTCCTCAGCACCGGCTGGGTGCTAACTGAGCTCGGCAAAGGAATCGGGGAAGTACTTCCCGGCGTACACCGCCTTTATGCCGGTGACCAGGTCGGAGCTTGCTGCCTTCTTTGGTACGAAGCCATAGGCCCCCGCCCGCTTGGCCACGAGCATGTTCTCTTCCTCGTCGTACTGGGTCAACATGAGCACTCTCGTCTCCGGCGATTCCTTGGCTATCAGCTTTGTCGCCTCCAACCCGCTCATCGTCGGCATGAGAATGTCCATGAGCGCCACGTTGGGCAGGAGCTGCCTCGTCTTGTCAAACGCATCCTGCCCGTTGATGGCCTCGCCGACAACCTCGATGTCCTTCTGCAGCGCCAGCAGGGCCGATATGCCATGCCTGACCATGGTATGGTCGTCGGCTACCAGCACTCGAATCCTCCGCAGCGCCTCCGCCAGCAGGGTCTGCACTCGGAGAACAAGTGACGCCGGCTCCACCGGCTTGGTCACGTAGTCCTCGGCCTCAAGCTGCAGCCCCTCAAACCGTCGCCATCCCCTGGTCGACCTTTCCTCGTAGCGGGCATCCACCACCAGAATCGGTGTGTCTTTGTACCGGGGATGCTGTCTTATCCACTGGCGAGTGGCGAATGACTGGCCGGCTGGAGCCAGAGTGCCGAGGACAACGACGTCAGGCTCCTCACTCATGACCTCCTGGGCCTGGGCCTTGCTGTCGGCGGCGAGCACGTCAAAGCGTTTCGCGCGGAATGTCATGCGGAAAGCCTCAACGAACTCCGGCTCGTCGTCTATGATCAGTATCCTCTTCTTGTCTGCCATTTCACCCACCCCCAACGTTGTGATTCGACCATTGCCAGAACGCCTCTGTCTCCCATTCTGCCTACCACCTCCCAACTCCAATCCGGTGAACGTGCCCGGCCCGTGGTCGTCCTGTTGCCGCACGCTGTCCTAGCCACGTGCGGCTACCGTTTCGGCGGCTTCGAGAATCTCAGGAACAATCCCCTCGTTGCCCACCGCCATGATGTGGACGCCGTGGCCCAGGTTCTCCTCCCTTATCGTCTTGACAAACCTCGCCGCGATCTCAGCACCCTTCTGGAGCCCCTTGCCCTTCTCCGCAGTGGCAAGCTCGTCGATGATGGCCTGGGGCACCATTATGCCCGGGACGTTGTCGTTCATGTAGCGCGCCATCCTTGCCGATGCCATGACGATGATGCCCGCCAGGATCTTGACATTGAACTGCGAGGCATACTGCATGAAGCGGCGAAGGCTCGCCAGGTCGAAGATGCCCTGCGTCTGGAAGAACTGCGCTCCGGCAGTCACCTTCTTGTCGAACTTGACCAGTTGCGGCTGGATGATGTCCGCTTCGGGGTGGACCGAAGCGCCGCGGCAGAAGGCGGGAGCACCCTTGATCTCATTCCCCGCCATGTCGGTCCCTGATTCCAGCGTCCTGATCGTCTCCAGCAGTTGCACCGAGTCCAGGTCGAAGACGGGCTTCGCCTCCTTGTGGTCGCCCACGTCAACACAGTCTCCGGTGAGGCACAGCACGTTGGTGACGCCCCTCGAATAGGCCATGAGAAGGTCGGCCTGAAGCGCCAGACGGTTGCGGTCGCGGCAGGTCATCTGGAAGATGGGCTCGCCGCCGCGCTCCTTGACCAGGAGACAGCCACCTAGAGAGGGATAGCGCATCACCGAGCTCTGGTTGTCGGTGATATTGATGGCGTCGACCTTGTCCCTGAGCAGGTCGATGTGGTGAAGCATCTCCGAGATATCGGCGCCTTTGGGCGGGCCGATCTCCGTTGTCACCAGGAATGCATCAGAGCATAGCTTCTCTTCAAACAGTGAGTTAGGCATCGTCGCCTCCTGCCTCGATATTGGCTCTAGTGACTATCCGTTTCGGTCGGGCGATGGTGCGGAAGTTCCTCGGCGGGTAGTAGCGCCGCATCCTCTCCAGTTGCCCCTGTGCCTCCAGCCGCTGGTAGATGAGGACCCAGGCGCAGTCCATGTCCTTGCTTGCCTCGCATTTGCCGTTCTTGGTGCCGGCGCACGGCCCGTTGAGTATTCCCTTGGTGCACCTGGTGATGGGGCAGATGCCGGCGGTGTCCTCCAGCCGGCAGTCGCCGCAGGCGGCGCATCGCTCGTCCCAGACGCCCTGTTCCCGGGCCATTCCCATGAAAGAGGTATTGACGCCGGGCAGGACGGGGATCTCGGGGAATCGTTCGGCTATCGCCTGCACCCCAATGCCGCAGCCCAAAGAGAGAACGGCGTCGACATCGGAAACCCTGTCGGCGAGAAGCTCGATGAACTCAGGGTCGCACTGCCTCTTCACCGTATACTCGGAGAAGGCGTGAGCGCCGTTGCCGCCCCTTGTCTCCGCCAGTCGCAGCGCCTCGTGGAGGTAGGAGACCTCGCGCTCGCCACCAGCGCCGCAAACGGTCATGCAGGTGCCGCAACCGACGATGAGCACTCTCGGGTATCGGTCAATCATCCGTCGTATCTGGTCCAGGGGTTTCTCCTGTGCCACTATCAACTCTTCACCTCCTCCATTATCACTGATGTCAGGTACAGCGCACCTATCCGTTCGGTGAAGCTGTCCAGTTCATCGCCCAGGTCCCCGCTGTCGCCTGGAGCGATGGCCTGGACGCGCTCCCGCTGCAGGCCAATCTGCTCCAGCGTGTCTCTCACCTTCTCGACGCGCTGGCGCACCCAATGGGCGGTATTCTCCCGGGAGCACTGCTCGCCGCATCCGGCGATGAAGACTCCCTCGGCGCCAGCCTCGAAGGCACGCAGTATGTGCTCAGGTTCTACCTTGGCCACGCACAGCACCGGCACAATCCACACGCCGGCCCTGGCTCCCCGCCAGATCCCCGCCAGAGTGCCGCTGCCGAATAGCCCGTACTGGCAGCAGAAGCCGACGATGACCGGCTTGGACCTGGCTTCGTCTGCGGAGCGGAGGATGTGCTCCAGCTCCTCGGTGATGTGGCGCCGGTCGTGCGGCTTGCGCAGGACAATCGCCCGTGCCGGGCACTCGGCAACGCATATGCCGCAGGCCTGACACTGGTCGGGAGGTATCTGGATGGTGCCGCTGGCGTCCACGTAGGGCAGGTGATAGGGACAGACCCTTATGCAGGTGAGGCAACTGGCGCACTTGTCCTGAAACAGGATCTCCGCCCCCATACCGCAGCGCAGGCACCTTCTGGCCTCGCTGGTAGCGCTCTCCCAATCATAGCCGAGCTCCACCGGCGTGAAGTCCTCGGCTCGCGCCTGTGGCGTGAGGGTTGGCGGATCAAGTCGGCCCATCTTCCGTATCAGCTCCACCGTCTCGGGCCACAGCGGGCCGATGGGGCTTTCCTTCCCGGCATCGCTCACCAGTGGATACTTGCTCTGAAGGTAGTCGTCTATGCGGGAGGCTGCCAGCCTGCCGGTTGCCAGCGCCTGAGTCACCGTAGCCGGGCCGGTCACCGCGTCGCCGCCGGCGAAGACGCCCGGTCGGTTGGTGGTGAGCGTCACCGGATCGACCTGTATGGTGCTGCCTTTGCCTATGCGGAGGCGAAAATCATCCGGCGTTTGCGGCGATTGTCCGATGGCGGTGATGAGGGCGTCGAACTCCACGGAGAACTCGCTGTCCTTGATTGGCATTGGCTGACGCCGGCCACTGGCGTCCGGCTCGCCGAGGCCCATCTTGATGCAGGCCGCCTTGAGCCGTCCGTTTTCCCTGCTTACTCGAGCCGGCGCTGCCAGAAATACTATCTCTATGCCTTCCTCCTCCGCCTGCTGTATCTCCTCCGGGTCGGCGGGCATCTCAGCACGGGAGCGGCGGTACAGGATGGTCACGTTGCGTGCCCCCAGGCGAACCGCGGTGCGGGCGGCGTCGATGGCCACGTTGCCTCCGCCCACCACGCCGACACGCTCTCCCAGTGACGGCCTGAGCCCCAGGTTGACCTCGCGAAGGAAGGTTGCCCCGTCTATCACGCCGGGGCTCTCTTCGCCCTCAATCCCCATTCTGAGGCTCTGATGGGCGCCGATGGTCACGAAGACGGCCTTGTAGCCGATGTCGAACAGCAGGTCGAGGGACACCACCCGCGTGTCGGTGCGGATTTCCACCCCCATCTGAGTCAGCCTCTGGACCTCGGTATCGAGCACTTCACGGGGAAGGCGGTACTGGGGAATGCCAACGCGGAGCATTCCTCCCAGCTCCGACTGGGCCTCGAAGACGGTGACCGGGTAGCCGAGCCGCCTCAAATAGTAGGCGCAGGCCAGCCCGGCCGGTCCGGAGCCGATTGTGGCTACCTTGTCGCAGTGCTGTGTCCTGGCTTCCACCTGGGTCATTCTGTCGCCGCCGAACTCGACGGCGAATCGCTTCAAAGCGCGAATGGCGATCGGCTTGTCCACCTCGCCGCGCCGACAGGCCTCCTCGCACGGGTGGGTACAGACATGGGCGCATATGGCGGGGAAGGGGTTGTCCTTCCTGATGACGTGCAGCGCCTCCATTGTCCTTCCCTGCGCCAGCAGGTCGACGTATTCCCGGATATCCATGTGCAGCGGACACGCAGCCTGGCATGGTGGTACCAGGCTGTGGTCGACGGCAGACCTCTCCGCTCGCCTGCTGTGGGTATCGCTGGTCGACTCTACGTACATGGGACACTCCTTTGGCCGGACTGGTGGCACTCCTGCCAGTATTGTACCTGGCGGTTTCACCTGGTCTATGGGGAAGATACCGGGATAGGGCCGGTTGTATGGATGGGATTTCCACCGGGAAAACCACGGTTTATGCCGGGGTAAGTGCTGGGAGGGGGGCGTGAAGGTGAGCGGGCGCGGTCAGATGGTTATCAGCGCCTTGCGTATGGCGTACTTGATGAGGTCGGTCTTGTTATGGATGTCAAGCTTGTTCATCAGGCTGGTCCGGTACCACTCCACCGTCTTGGGGCTGACCACCAGCATGTCGGCGATTTCCCTGGCGGTATGCCCGTCGACAACGAGCTTGAGCACCTCTCTCTCCCTGTCGGTCAGGAGGTCGTAGGGGTCCTTCCTGCCGTCCTCGGAGGTCTTCTGCTGGCATTCCTCGACCAGGGCCGCCGCCGCTGAGGGTGACAGGTAGGAGTCGCCTTTGGAGACGGCCTGAATGGCCGATGCCAGCTCGGAGAAGGCCGCCATCTTGGTGATGAAGCCGCGGGCGCCGGCCTCGATGACCGGGATTACGTAGTCGCTATCGTCGTACTGGGTCAGCGCCAGGACCTTTGTCTGGGGGAACTCGCGGCGTATTCTGCGGGTGGCGTCCAGTCCGCTCATGGCGGGCATCATCAGGTCCATGAGGACCACATCCGGTCCGAGCTCCCCCACCTGCTCCAGGGCTTCCTTTCCCGTTGCCGCCTCGCCCACTACCTCGATGTCCGCAGCCAGCGCCAGCAGGGCACGAATCCCGTCTCGGACAAGGGTGTGGTCATCAGCTATCAACACCTTGATCTTCTTCATGAGGCACGTCCCTCGACAGCGGGACATTCACTACCACGCTGGTGCCGTGGCCCGGCTGGGACTCAACGTGGCACCTGCCGCCCACCAGCTTCACCCTCTCTTTCATGGTGAACAGGCCGGCGCCTCGACCGCTGGATTCGACTTCGGTGAGCTTGCTCACGTCAAACCCTTTGCCGTTGTCCTGAATCTGCAGGCTACACTCGGTCTCGGTACACTCAAGATTGATTGTCGCTCGTTTCGCCTCGGAGTGCTCCAGGATATTGCCGATCGCCCCCTGGGCGACGCGGAACAGCGTGACCTCGACCTCCAGGGGCAGACGCTCGTCGGTGCCCTTGAACTCGGCGGACACCTGAATACCGCTGGGCTGAAGGGTATCCTTGGCATAGCGGTGTATGGCGGCGGACATTCCCAGCTCGTCGAGAAGGGTGGGGCGCAGCTCCTTCATGAGCTTGACGATCTCGTTCCCGGTGTAGACCGCCTGTGACTGTGTCTTTCTGAGCATGTCCATGAGCTCAGGGTCCTCAATGCCCTTCATCTCCGCCATCCCGATGACGGCCTGGAGGCTCAGAGTCAGGCTGGTCAGCGCCTGGCTGGTCTCGTCGTGCAGCTCCCGGGCGATTCTCTTTCGTTCCTCCTCCTGGGCGGTCAGGGCATGCTTAAGAAGGGCTTCGTATCTCTCTCCCGCCCTGGCCAATCTTTCGTACAGTCTGGCCTGCTCGATGGTGGTGCCGAGGTAGTCGCCAATGGAGTTGAGCAGGGAGACATCGTCCGCACCGAACCTGCCCGCTACCGTGCTGGCCACGTTCATCACGCCCAGGACCCTGTCCTTCACCTTCAGCGGGATGCTGACCACCCCTTTGATACCGTGAGCGCTGACCAGGTCGGGGCGAACGGTGCGGGGGTCTTTGGAGATATCCTCCAGCAGCAGAGGCTCGCCGCTCTGGGCCACTCGTCCCGCCACCCCCTCGCCCAGCGCCATGCGCATCTCCTCAGCGTACTTGGGGGACACGCCGCGGTACACCCGGTAGTACAGCGTACCGCTGACTTCGTCAAGGAGCAGGATCCCCCCGATAGCGCCGTTGATGACCTCAAGAACGCTGTCCAGGGCGATTCTCAGGATGGCGTCAAGGTCATACAGTCCGCTGATTGCGCTGGAGATCCGGCTCAACGCCAGAAGCTGATGATGACGTCTCAATATCTGCAGTTCGAGGTCCCTCTCGGCGGTGACGTCTCTCCTCAGCTCTACCACCGCGTCGATTCTGCCCTCGCTGTCCCGCAGGGGATAGACGCTGACCTTGAGGTACTTTTCGGCTTCGAGGACGCGGACAGGATGAATGGTGGTCGAGACGCTGCCGCTGCCCATCACCTGCCTCAGAGGACAGTCCCACAGCGGCGGACTGCACGGTTTGTCCCTTTGATGCAGGACCTCGTAGCAGAGGTGGCCGATGGGCCAGTCCCCTGCGGCGTTGGACCTGCCGCGCACTGCGGAGTTGGCGAACCTGATGCGGTGCTCGGCGTCGATTACCAGCAGCTCATCCTCCACGCTGTCCACCACATCCTGGAGGATAATCTGGGAACCTGCCTCTGCGGCGGGGCCGGTCGGCCTCTCCTCACCGCTCATCTCCGCCTCCCTGCGCCTGGGTCTTGGTAAAATAGAACAACGGGGGGCCTTTGTCAAGTGTCGATTGACCTGTGGCGTCGGGAGCAGGGTTTTATTTGACATAATATGCCGGAGGGGCCAGTCCATGTCCCTGCGAGGCGCGGGCGCACGGTGTGCCGGGACCGGGGCTTTTGACGGGGCGGCGCGATGCTGCTACAATCGAGTCCTTGACGGCTGGCGATGGGCGTCGCTGACGTGTCCGTTGCCGCGCTTGTACGCTGGTCGTGACAGGGGCCGGCACGGGGCCGGCGACCCATCTTTGGAGACGGGACTCATGTCGTACCACCTGGGACGAATAAGCCACTTGCCAATCGGCCGGCTCATCGTCGTCTCCAACCGCCTGCCCAATGTCCTCATGGATGAGGAGGTGGGAGCATGGCGGGCCCATCCCAGCTCAGGCGGCCTGGTGACCGCCCTCTCTCCCGTGTTGGAGGAGGTGGGCGGTCTGTGGATAGGGTGGCGCGGGACAGCAAAGGGGGCCCGCTCCGAGGAGCCGGTAGCCATAGGGAGTAGTGGCGCTGGCTATACGCTGAAGTCAGTCGGGCTGACCGCGGAGGAGATTGACCGCTACTACTACGGGTTCTCCAACGAAGTAGTGTGGCCGCTGTTCCACGACCTTCAGTCGCGCTGCAACTTCGACCCGGCCTACTGGCACGCCTACAGGGCGGTCAGCCGCAAGTTCGCCCAGGCGATAGCGGAGAGCGCCACGGAGAACGACCTTGTCTGGGTGCATGACTATCACCTCATGCTTGTGGCCAGGGAGCTGCGCAATATGGGGGTGAAGGCCAGGGTGGCGTTCTTCCTGCACATCCCCTTTCCTCCGCTCGATATGTACATGAAGCTTCCGTGGCGGCAGGACATTCTCGAAGGTCTGCTGGAATACGACCTGGTGGGTTTCCAGACAGTGCGGGACAGAAACAACCTGACCTACTGTGTGGAGAACCTCATGAAGAGCCGCCACATCGACGTGAGGAAGCGAGTGACCACCATCACCATGCCGCATAGAGAGGTCATGGTAGGCGCTTTCCCCATCAGCATAGACTTCAGGGGATTCGCCCGGCAGGCGGGACAGGAGGCGGTCACCAGGAAGAGCCAGGAGCTGCGCCAGGCGATGCCCTATGGTCAGATACTGCTTGGCATCGACCGTTTGGACTACTCCAAGGGCATCCCCGAGCGGCTGCGCGCCTTTGGGAACGCGCTGGAGACCTTCCCTCAGTTGCAGGGCAAGGTATCGCTGCTCCAGATTGTGGTACCCAGCCGTGAGGACATACCGGAGTACCAGGAGCTGAAGGCTGAGATCGACCTTCTTGTGGGCGAGATCAATGGCAGGTTCACTCGTCCCGGCTGGATACCGATTCACTACATGTTCCGTGGCCTGGAGCGCACCGAGCTTCTGGCGTACTATCGGGCTGCCGACATCGCCCTGGTCACGCCGTTGAAGGACGGAATGAACCTGATAGCCAAGGAGTACTGCGCCGCGAATCTGGGGGGGAACGGGGTGCTGATACTCAGTGAATTTGCCGGCGCGGCAACGCAGTTGGGGAGCCAGTCTCTGCTGGTGAACCCGTACGATATTGAAGGGATGGCCGGCGCAATCTGGCGGGCATTCAATATGGGTGGGGAGGAGCGGCGATTGCGGATGCGGAGACTGAGACAGTCCGTCGGGAGGCGCGACGTCTTCTGGTGGCTGGACAGCTTTCTGCGAAGCGCGGTCGCCGGTGGACGCCCCGGTGAGATGGACTTTCCTGCCCCGGGCGTCCTGTGATGGCCGCGTTCTGCCTGGCCGCACCACCAGCCGCAGCGCCACGATTGGTGCAGCCCCCGCGCGGCGGCGCACCTGAAGTCATCCTTCTTTCCTGTCCTTGTCTACCCTGAAGTGGTCGGCTATGCTGCTGCCGAGGTCTTCGGCGGCTCTTCCCACGTCGCGGAACTTGGCTTTGACCTCCTCGTCGTGGAACCTGCCGGCGACCGCCTCGGCCGACTCCCGTGCGCTCTTGCCGAATTCCCTCGCCCGCTCCTTCAACTCGGGGTCTTTGAATATCTCGCCGATGGCGTTGGCCAGCGCCTCGAACATCTCGCCCAGGCTCTCGCCGGCGCCTTTCTTCCCTGAGTCCCTTTGCTGCGACATAGCTCTTCGCCTCCTCGCCGGATTCGGTCAGATCAGATTATGGCCCCTTCCTCCTTCATCTGGGCAATGTCATCCCAGGTATAGCCCAGCTCCAGCATCACCTCCTCGGTGTGCTGGCCCACTTCGGGGGCCTTGCCTCGCACGGTGCCCGGCGTCTTGCTCAGCTCGACGGTGACGCCAGCCACCTTGACCTGGCCGACGTTGGGGTCGTCCAGGCTCACGATATAGCCATTCTCCAGCAGTTGTGGGTCGTCGGCCAGCTCGGTGAAGCGCCTCACCGGCGCCCAGGGGAACTGGCAGCCGTCGAAACGCCGGACCCATTCGCCGTAGTCTCTGGAGAGGAGGATCTCATCGAGAATGGCGAGCAGGGCGGCGTTGTTGTCCCGTCTCGCCTCAGCCGAGTTGAAGCGGGCATCGTCGATCAGGTGCTCAACCTCCGCTGCCCGGCAGAACTCGGCCCAACTGCGTTCGTCGTTCACCAGCGCCAGTTGTATCCATCGGTCGTCCCTGGTCTGGTAGCAACTGTAGAAGGCGCCGTCTTCTTCGTGCGGCACGCCGAGCATGTCCTGGCCGGCAACGAGGGAGATGTCGAGACAGCAGGAGGCGACGGTGACCATGCTGCCCAGCAGGGATACGTGCACCATCTGTCCCTCGCCGCTGCGCTCGCGGTGGAAGAGGGCGAGCATGACGGCGTAGGCCAGGAAGGTCGAAGCGGTATAGTCCCCGGCGGCCGGCGGACACAGAGGCGGGCGGTACTGCGGTTCGAGGACTGTCGACGTGAGGCCGGAGGCGGCCAGGCCGGTGGCCTCGAAAGCGCCCCGGTCACGCGCCGGTCCCCGCAGGCCCCAGCCGGTGCCGATAGCGTAGATGAGCCGGGGGTTCATCGCCGACAGGGTGTCGTAGTCCATGCCC
>Ga0180432_10007908_pt1 | contig 13394 bp, 8 predicted proteins | sample SS_ome_10_FD_132414 | JGI IMG/M metagenome (GOLD analysis project Ga0180432, IMG submission 132414) | Hypersaline lake sediment archaeal communities from the Salton Sea, California, USA - SS_1_MS_2 metaG | ecosystem: Environmental > Aquatic > Non-marine Saline and Alkaline > Hypersaline >...
ACGGCGGGTTTATCTATGAGACGGGGCATTACAAACCTGAACGCAGTATCTCTTACGGTTCTATGACTTATGCAGGGCTTAAGAGTCTGCTTTACGCAGGTGTCGACAAGAATGATATCCGTGTTCGTAAGGCTTATGCGTGGGTTTGTGACCATTATACTGTTGATGAAAACCCTGAATTCGGAAAAACTTCGCTGTACTATTATTTCATGACGGCGACTAAATGTCTGACGGCTTTTGGCGGGGATACTATCGTTGATGCTAAGGGTAAGAAGCATTACTGGCGTGAGGATTTCCTCAAGAAGATCATTTCGCTGCAGAAGGAAGAAGGGCACTGGGTTAACGATAACGGTCGTTACCAGGAAAACATCAAGGACCTGGCAACTGCTTATTCCGTAATCGCGATCAAGTATTCTTTGATATAAGCATATGGGCCTTACCGGGTTGCCGGTAGTGTTAAACGAATAACGAACTTCGACCCACCATTGGATTTCCTCTGGCGGGTCGAGTTATATCTACAGATCAAGTGATTTATAAGGAGAGTGTTGATGAATACACTAAAGAATGGGGTTCTGATTGCTGTTTCTATGGTCTTATTGTTTTGTGTCTTATCGTTTGGGCAGCAAGTCGACAATTCTAAAAAGACTGCTACGTTTGATTCTCTGTTCAGTAAGCAAAGTCCCATGGTCGAAAGGCGCGGGGTTCATATGGACCTTAAGGGTTTGCCTCCGACTGCGGACCGGTTTGTTGGATTGCTGAAGATTTTTGCGGCAGCGAGGTATAATGTTGTTCTGGTTGAGTGGGAAGACTCTTTTCCATGGACGGTTGATAGACGTTTTCGGAGTCCGGCGGCTTATACTCCTGATGACATTAAGCGTTTTAACAGAGTTGCAAAAGAAGTTGGAATTGAGTTGGTCCCGCTTGTTCAGTGCCTTGGACACATGCAAACACCTTTGAGTGTGCCGGGATACGAGAAGCTTCGTGAAGTGCCGGACAACTCCGGATGCTTATGCCCGGTTGCACCGGGTTCTCGTGAGCTTATCCAGGGAATGGTCGATGATGTTCTTAAGCTGATGCCCGATGTTAAGCACTTCCATCTAGGTGGCGACGAGGCATGGCAATTGGGTCAGAATCCCAAGTCAAAGACCTTTGTTGATAAGCACGGTAAGGGTGCTCTTTATTTACATCATGTAGAGCCAATTCTTGACAGTCTTAATGGACGTAATATCCGTCCGATCCTTTGGCATGACATGATGATCCATTGGGACAGTAAGGCGTTGAGGTCGCTTGCCAAAAAGAGCGATCTTATGACGTGGGGGTATGGGGGCGACCCGATGACACAGAAGAAGCACTGTAGTCCGAAGATTTTTAAGCGGTTTAGTGAGCATGGTATTACCCTGTGGGGAGCGACTGCGTACAAAGGAGCGGAAGGGTATAATGTTGATTTGCCGGATATTCCGGAACGTGCGGCGAATGCAAAAGCATGGACCCGCGTTACTAAGCATTTTAAATACAAAGGAGTGGTAGCAACAGCTTGGAGCAGGTATGCTACGGATACCGTTCAGTGTGTGCCTATCGATTCGGCGTTGGATTCGGCGATCAATGTTGGTGTTATTTTGCATGATGGTGTTGAGCCTGCCGGTGGTTTGCAGGCATGTGTCGACGCGTTGGAAGAACTTGGCGAAAAGAAACGGTTCGAGGCGTGTAAGAAGGCTATGTACCGGATGGCAAAAACTCGTAAGCGTGCATGGCAGCTTGTGCAGCAGAACCGTGAGCAGATCGCTTTGATCAATGTCGACCCACGCAGGGCAAGTGCAAGGCAAAAGGGTAAGACGTGGCTGCAGTACCTTAAATGGACGGTTGAAAAGGCTGAACGTGTTGGCGGTGAGATGAGGAAGAGTTTTGGGGGGCTTATCCCGGATGTGTTTATTGAAGAGTATATTGCGTCTAGAGTTGGCCCGCTTGTGATAGAACTTGAGGATATCAAGGCAGAATACGAGAAATTGAATTGATTTTTGGCTTAATATCGACATTTTTGGGGTGAAATCCATAGACCATGGCAGAATTTGTGTGTATAATGGTCGGGCTGTAAATAATTGCATGTCTAAACTGGAACATTGTTAAGGATGGAGTCAGAAATTGATTGATAGCATTTTAGCTGAAACCAATTTCAGCACGATCGACTGGGTGATAGTTATTGTTTATCCGATGATATCTCTTGGTATCGGGATTTTTGTCAGCAGGTTCATTAAGAATATGAACGATTTTGTTTGTGCGGGCAAGGGGCTTGGAACGGCGCTCGGGGTTGCGACCTTGACGGGAACCGAGCTTGGGCTGATCACGGTCATGTACAGTTCGCAAAAGGCGTTCGGGGGCGGGTTCGCTACTTTTCATATCGCACTTATCGCCGGTGTGGTGACTTTCTTTGTCGGGGTGAGTGGGTTCTTCCTTTACAGGCTTCGCGAGATGCAGGTGCTTACGATCCCGGAGTTTTATGAACGCCGGTTTGATCGCAAGACTCGTATCCTTGGCGGAATTATGATGGCTGCGGGTGGTATATTGAATATGGGGCTGTTTTTGAAGATCGGTTCTATGTTTATTGTGGGGATCACAGGTCTGTCCGAGAACAGCTGGGCACTGCCTGCGGTTATGGTGTTTTTGATCTCTTTGGTTCTTGTTTATACTTGTCTTGGCGGGATGGTCTCTGTTGTTATTGCTGACTATGTTCAGTTTGTTGTGCTTTCGTTCGGGATGATATTCGCTACTTATCTTTCGATCAAGAATTTGGGTTGGACCAATATTTTTGACTCGATAGTAGAATTGAAAGGTGAAGCCGGGTTTGATCCGACTATCAAGGATGCCAGCAAGGGGGTTGGGTTCGGTGTTGAGTATATTGTTTATGCCGCATTTGGGGGTTTGGTTAGTTGTGCCATCTGGCCGACATCGGTATCCAGAGCACTTGCGGCAAAATCACCTAAGACAGTTAAAAGGCAATTTACTTTTGCGTCAGTATCTTACATGATCCGGTTCCTGCTTCCGTATTTCTGGGGGATATGTGCTTTCGTTTGGATTATGAATGAAGGCGGCGAACTTAAGGAATTATTCTTCCCGTCAGTGGAAGGCGTTGAGGCAAAAAGCGATCTTTACGCAATGCCTATGTTCTTGGGCAGTATCTTGCCTGCCGGTGTGATCGGACTTATTACGGCGGCGATGCTGGCAGCGTTTATGTCTACCCATGACAGTTATCTGCTTTGCTGGAGCAGTGTGCTCACGCAAGATGTCATTGCACCGCTGATGGGTGATAAGCTCTCGCCGCAAAAGCGAATTCGTATCTCTAGAATTCTAATCGTTGTGATCGGTATTTATGTTCTGGGGTGGGGACTGTTGTATAAGGGAAGTCTTGCTATATTTGATTATATGGCAGTAACCGGGGCGATCTATTTTGCAGGTGCATTTGCTTTGCTGTTTTGCGGTTTGTACTGGAAGCGTGCGAGTTCAACTGGCGCATTCTGGGCGTTGATAGCCGGTTCGTCAGCTATACTTGGACTTGATCCTGTACAGGCTTTCCTGAGGATCAAGATCGCTCCTGAACGTATTACCCTGATGAGTGTGCTGCTGACAACGATCGTGATGATCGCGGGTTCGCTTTTGTTCCCTGATAAAAATAATAAGGCTGCGGCTGTTAAAGAATTTTCTAGTGAGGTGTAAATATGGAAGCATGGATGTTACTTTGGAAAATAGTTTTGATCGCCGGGATGGTACTGTTTGGGTGTATGGCTGTGTGGGTTACTATCTGGGGTGCTTTTGATGTTAAGAAGATGCTGCAGTCGATCAACTCTGAGCATGAATCGGGAGCTACTAGTCCGGATGAGATGGAAGAAGCAATAAACAATTAGCTGGTAATTTTTATATGTTCATGGGGTTTTTATGAGATATGTTTGTGTTGTCCTGTTTTCGTTAGTTGTAGTTTTTGTTTCATCGTGTAATGCCGAGACGAAAGTCTATCCCGGTGCCGATGAGCGAACTCCGTCTTATTCGCAGTACTTTTCGTGGATCAACAACACCAATGAAGGCAGTACTGAAGCTCAGACTATGGCCAATCTTGAGTTCTTTGAGTGGCTGAATAAAGAGTATGGGATGGTACTTGATATTTATGTGATCAGTGCGGGGATGATCGACAAGGCTGGCAGGTACAACTCAATGGAAACTGAGGCATTCAAGAAGCAGTTTCCTAATGGGCTTGAGGCGATCTATGAAAAGGCTAAGTCTATGGGTACGCGTTTGGGTACATGGGGCGGGCCGGATGGGTTTGGTGATACACCCGAAGAGGAACAGGCACGTATTGATATGTATGTGAAGCTTTGCAAAGAGTATGAGTTTATACTGCTTAAGTTTGACGCTGTTGTAGGTCAGCTTAGAACCGAAAAACGGGAGGCCTTTATCCGTCTGATGACCGAGTGCAGGAAGCATTCGCCGGATTTGATTTTGCTTAACCATCGTCTTAATCTCGGCGAGGAAGGGCAAAAGCATGCGACGACTTATCTTTGGGGTGGGGAAGAGACTTATATTGATGTTCATATGATAAACAAACAGACTGCACCGCATCATCGTGCGGGTGCGATTTCTCGAGATGTTGTGCCGGGACTTAAGAGGCTTACTGAGGACCACGGGGTTTGTATTTCGTCTTGCCTTGATTACTGGGAAGATGATCTTATTCAGCAAGGGTTTAACAGAAATTTGATTCTTGCTCCGCAGATTTATGGCAACCCGTGGCTATTGGCCGATGACGAGTACCCGAAGCTTGCGAGGATATTTAACCTTGCCAGGAAATACCGCAATATTATGGTTGACGGTATTGTTCTGCCAGAAGAAGGTTATGGCGACAAGGCAGTGTCTCGTGGTGATGGGGCAACTCGGTTGATTACGCTTAGGAATGTCAGCTGGGAGCCGATCACTTGTAAGATCAAGCTTGATGAAGAGATCGGCTTGACGGTCGAAGGTGCTGTTGAGCTTCGTCGGTATCATCCGTCTGAACGTGTGTTCGGTACTTTTAAGAAGGGTGCTGTTGTTGATGTTGAAGTTCAGCCTTTCAGGACCTGTTTGCTTAAGGCGACAACCAAGATGGATGAGTTCGGCTTGAAGGGCTGTGATTACGAGGTGGTTCGTGATGTGCCGGGTAAGCCGGTTGTTGTCAAGCTGTTGGGCAGACCCGGCGAAAAACATAATATTCAGCTTGTACCGGGTAACAGAAAATTCAAGTCTGCTGGCCTGGCCAACCTGGGAATTGGTTATTTTGCTAAAGGCCAAATGTGGGATTTTACTTTTTCAGGCATGTCGCTTAAAGAGAAGTATCATCGCAAGCTTGGTGATCTGACTGAATGCAAAGTACCCGCTGATGCTGAGTCACTTTATGAGGCTACCTGTTTTGCGGCGGACAATAATGCTCTTGAAATTCGTGAAATGGAACGGTCGGGGCCGACGAAAATACCTGCGGTTCAAAGGGCCAGAGATGCTTTTCTTGAGCAGCCTTTGCTTGTTGATCGCGGTCTGTGGGACAGGAATATGTTTGACGGCGATGACGATACTACTTTTTATGTTGCCCGCAGGGTTGGGAATTCTCCGCTTCACGGCGGTTCGCTTCGTGTTGATTTTGGAGAGGTGATCGATATCGACAAGCTTATCGTTCGTTGTGGAAGCGAGCAGGCTATGGGGCCTTTTAAGTATGACGAGACGGTCGTGGCTTATGTTTCGGCTGATCTTAATAGCTGGAAAGAGGTTAAGTCGATGGCGGACAAAGAAACCGTTGTTGATCTGAGCTCAGTTGGAAAAATACGTTATGTTAAATTCAGAGGTACACCGGAACTGGTTCAGGAGGTCGAAGGCTACATTGGCGGTAAAAAGCTTGATCGGTCAAAATGGCGTGGGTCCAATCTTTTTGCCAGATATTCACGGGTAAGGGCTAAGAAGGCCTGGGGGCATTCTTTTGTGCTTAACGAAATTCCCAAGGGCAGTTATCTTGCTATTGCTTTGAATGGCGAGCATGGTGTTGAAGGTGCATATGCGGCGATCCGTGTTGACGGTAAGCCGGTCGGTGCTCCTGACAGGAGTGTTTCTTATCCTTCGAATTCGTTTGAGTATCCTCCACGCAAAAGATCGTCGAATTATACTTATTATGTTCCGCTTACTGAGGACATGGAGGGTAAGAAGATCGATGCGGTCGTGCTTGGGCTCAGACACGGTAAGGTTGACTTTAAGCCTGAGGTGTGGGTCACGGCGTATCCTACGCCTTACAGCGAAGAGGTTATCACACTAACCGAATAGTTTTTACGGGATGATCATGAATAGAAAATTTAAGTATATTGTATTGTTATGTGTTTTGGTCAGTTCTGTTGTCTTCGCGCAGCCGAAGAAGGATTCACTACGAATTGTCAATATTGTAAACTTTATTCGTCAGTGCGAGCCCCGAATCGACTGGATAACTGAAGATGTGCTTTATGAGACTGTCGTCGAGCAGGTCAAGATCATGAAGAAGTATAATTTGAAGGGTACTTTTCTTCTTCAGCATGATGCTCTTGTCGATGAGCGTTACCAGAAGCTTTTAAAGTCATTACCTAGGGATATGTTTGAGATCGGCGGGTGGTGGGAGATTCCGCAGACGCTGGTTGAGAATACCGGGATGAAGTGGAGGGGCAGGTTTCAGTGGGACTGGCATGCTGATGTTGGATTTGCGACTGGGTATACGCCTGATCAGCGGATCAAGCTGGTCGATACATATATGGCTGATTTTAAGAAGGTATTCGGTTACTATCCGAAGTCTATCGGGTCGTGGTTTATTGATGCGGTTACGCTGAATTACATGCATGATAAGTACGATATAGTCGCATCGTGTAACTGTAAGGACCAGATCGGCACTGACGGGTATACGATGTGGGGTGGTTACTGGAGCCAGGGGTATTATCCGAGTATGAAGAATGCTTATATGCCTGCACAGAATGCGGCGAACCAGATCCCTGTTCCGATCTTCCGGATGCTGGGCAGTGACCCTATTCATCAATACGACAAGGGCCTTGGTACGGGCGTGCAGAAGGTTGTTTCGCTGGAGCCTGTTTACAAAGGCGGCGGCGGTGACGCTAAGTGGTGCAAGTGGTATTTCGACGCTTTTGTTGATGGTGCGGCTATGGCATACGGTTACACTCAGACGGGTCAGGAAAATTCGTTTGCGTGGAAGCGAATGAAAAAGGGCTTTGAGATACAATTGCCAATTATCAGGAAGCTACTGGATGAGGGTAAAGTCACAGTGCAGACGCTTGAGGAAAGCGGCAGGTGGTTTAAGAAAAAATTCAAGGTTACACCGCCGACATCTGTTACAGTTTTGAATGACCACTCCGAAAAGGACCAGAAGACGGTGTGGTTTAATTCCCGTTATTACAGGGCTAACCTGCTTTGGGATAAAGGGACAATGCGATTCAGGGATATTCACCTGTTCGATGAAAAGGTCGAGTCGGATTATCTGAAGAAGCAGGGAAAGACTAGCCAGTGCAATTATTATGCTTTGCCTGTTGTTGACGGGTTCAGGTGGAGTTCAAAAGACAAGGTCGCCGGGCTTCGGTTTAAGACTTCGGATGGCTTAGAGATTAAGGGTGGGGCGCCGGTGGTTGATGACAGTGTGAAAGGCGAGCTTTTGGTTTCCTGGTATACTGAGTCGCGCAAAGGTAAGATCGTTATGAAGTTCACTGAGAAGACGTTGGGTATTGTGGCTGCTGGGGAACTTTTGGGTAAATGGCACCTTGAGTTGACACATGATGATAAAGCTGACTTGCCGTTCAAGAAAGTCATCAGAAATATATTGTCGCTTAACTTTAAACAGCATGGTTATTTTATAAGTGCTATAAACGGCAAAATTTACTCTGGTGACAATTTTGTGATCACTCCAGTAAAAGACATGATTGTATTAGATATGTCTTTAAGGTGATGGAATGCTGAAGGGATTATTATGAAGAGTATAACATTATTTCTTGTTTTGGCTGCGGTTATTTTGCTGGGGTTTGGTTGCAAAACGATTCCTGCGGATGTTAAATCTACTGCGGTAGAAAAACCGAATATTGTTTTGATATTTTCGGATGATCTTTCTTATCATGATCTTAGCAGTCTGATTTGTCGAAAGTTAAGGTCGATTGACCGTCGTTTATTTGTCAGTACGATAGCTTAAATACATATGAGTTTGAAAGGATTTTTGGTGCGTAAAACAAGATTATTTATAAATTCCAGGTTTATCATGTTGGCCGTTGCTATGCTGATACTTGCACTACCGACGATTTCCTCGGCGAATGTCGACTGGGAAAACCCGCAGGTGATCGACATAAACACAGAACCGCCGCATGCTACGCTAATGCCTTATGCCGATATTAAACAAGCTATCGGCGGTGACCGTACTAAGTCTCCTTACTTTAAAAGTCTTGATGGGGACTGGAAGTTCCATTTTGTTAAATGGCCGAAAGACAGGCCTGTCGACTTTTACAAGGTTAAATACGACGATAGTAAATGGGCCACGATCGACGTTCCGTCGTGCTGGCAGATGCGTGGGTTTGGGACTCCAATTTATAAGAATGTTGGGTTTGGATGCGACAGGACTCCGCCGGTTATTCGCGGGGACAACGGTAATGAAACGGGTTCTTATCGCAGAACCTTTGAGCTTCCTAAGAACTGGGACGGCCGTCAGGTCTTTTTGCATTTTGAGGGTGTAAGCTCTGCGATGTACCTTTGGGTTAACGGTAAGAAGGTTGGTTATAGTCAGGAGAGCAGGACGCCTGCTGAGTTTGATATTACGAAATATGTAAAGCCCGGTAAGAACCATCTTGCTGTGGAAGTTTATCGCTGGTGCGACGGGACTTTTCTGGAAGATCAGGACGGCTGGCGAATGAGCGGGATATTCCGCAGCGTGTTTTTGTTCTCAACGCCAAAGGTTCATATGCGCGACTTTTTCGCCTATTGCGAATTTGATGATGATTATAAAAACGCAGTCCTTACAGTTGAGGTTGATGTCAAGAATTACTCTAACAGTAAGGTAGGTTCGCGAGCGATTCAATTTACGCTATATGACAGCGAAAATCACAGACAATCTATTGCCGGAGCTGGCGATGGTATTTTGTCGTTAAATGCTGGTGAGGAAAAAACTTTTAAAATTTCACATAAATTTAAGAGCCCTAAACAATGGTCGCATGAGTCACCAGTGCTTTACCCTCTTGTAATTGTCATGCGCGACAAGAACGCAAATCCACTTGAGACGATAAGCTGCAAATTTGGTTTTCGTGAACTTGAGATTCTCAATAGCCAATTATTGCTTAACGGAAAGCCTGTCGCGATAAAGGGCGTTAACCGTGTTGAGCATGATCCTGTTGAAGGCAAAACTATTCGGCGTGAGATGACTGAGCTTGACGTGAAATTGATGAAGAAAAATAATATCAATACTGTTCGTACATCGCATTATCCGCATGATCCGCATTTTTATGAGCTTGCTGATAAGTATGGGCTGCTGGTTATTGATGAGGCTGATGTCGAATCGCATGGTATGCGGTATGGGGATAAGTGTCTTGCGAAGAAACCTGAGTGGACTAAGGCTCATACGTCGCGTCTGCGAGCAATGCTAGAGCGCGACAAGAACCATGCCTCGGTTATTATGTGGTCGCATGGTAACGAGGCGGGCAATGGGACAAATATCGCTGCTATGAACGACCTTGCTGATGAACTTGACAAAACGCGTCCGACACATTATCACTTCAATGATGAGCCGAGGTCATGCGATATTCTGGGCGGCGGGAAGGATACTGTTTATGGTCGTTATCATTCTGTTGAGCAGCTTATCGAGGTTGGCGAGAATCCTGAAGGTCGCCCGTTTATCCTTAATGAATATGCTCATGCGATGGGTAACGCTATCGGCAATTTGCAGGAGTACCAGGATGTATTCGATAAGTACCCGCATATTCTGGGCGGGTGTATCTGGGACTGGGTTGACCAGGGGCTTTACAAGAAGACTGCCGATGGCAGGGAATATATTGCATTCGGTGGTGATTATGGGGATAAGCCTAATGACGGCAATTTCTGCTTGAACGGGATTGTCTTTTCCGATCGGTCTAAGACTGATAAGCTAAGAGAGGTCAAAAAGGTTTTTCAGAATATTTCCTTTGAACTTCTTGATGCTAAAAGTGCTAAGGTTAAGATTGATAATAATTACATGTTTACTGATTTGAGTAAGTTTGGATTTAAATTCCAACTCCTCGAAGATGGTAAGGTGATCATGGAAAACTCGCTTAAGGTTCCAGCAGTCACCCCTGGCAAATCTACTGTAGTAAAGCTCCCTATTAAGAGGAAATCCATTAGACCAGAAAAAGAATACCTAGCAAATATAATCGCTTTTGAAAATAAACATGGCAAGCATGTCAATGCTGTCGCATGGGATCAGTTTTTTGTTAGTCCCCAAACTATCGTATATGACCCAGGTGATGCTGATCAATGGGGGAGCAAATTTCTCTTGCAAAGAGACTCACAGGTATGTCGCATCTCCGGAAAGGATTTCAGTGTTGTCTTTAGTGAGAAGTCAGGTTTGATAAACACTTACCGTTATAAAGGTGTCGATCTGATGACGTCCGGGCCATCGATGTCCTTCTGGCGAGCTCCGATCTTAAACGATAAGCGAAGGTATAAAAAGCAACTCGAAGAAGCGGGTATTCGTAATCTTCGCAGGAAAGTAACAGCTGTCAGTGTTAACCAAACGGAGCCCAGTCGTCATGTTAAGATCGTTGTCAATGAAGAGCGCCGGAACAGAAGTAAGGCGACCGGGTTTGATGTTGTAAGTACTTACAAGATACAACCGAGCGGACTAATTAGTCTTCATGTCAAGGTAGGCCCTGTAGGTGAGCTTCCAGCTCAATTGCCGCGTATAGGCCTTGAAATGGTAATGCCGGCAGGGTTTGAAGATTTTCAGTGGTATGGGCGCGGACCGGGCGAATCTTATGTTGACCGTAAAACCGGGTCGCCTATTGGTATCTATAGCGGTTCTGTTGACGATCAGTTTGTGAATTATCCTGTTCCACAGGAAAACGGTAATAAGACAGATGTTCGCTGGGCGAAACTGACGGACAATAAGGGCTTTGGTCTTAAGGTATCCGGGAATCAGCCAATACAGACTACCGTAAGGCATTATACGACTGGAAATCTTGAAAATGCTCAGCATACATACGATCTTGTCAAACAGTTCGAGACTTTCTGGAATATTGACTTTGTAAATGCGCCGCTGGGCAATGGAAGTTGCGGTCCCGGACCGCTTGAAAAATATACGATCAAGCCAGAGCCGGTCAGCTTTACTATTTACTTCGAGCCTGTGTCACCTAAATAACATTGAAAGTGGAATTCATGAAGACGAATAATAGTACATTATTGATTTTGACTATTCTGATATTGGCGATATCTTCAGGTGCCTTAGGAATAGCTGCCAAAGATAACGTAGGTAGGCCAAATGTTATTTTGATAATGACGGACGACCAGGGCTATGGCGATCTGGCGTGTCATGGCAATCCGATCATCAAAACGCCTAATCTTGACAAGCTTCATTCGCAGAGCGTTCGGTTTACGGATTTCCATGTTAATTCATTCTGTGCTCCGACTCGGGCGGCTCTTATGACAGGACGTATGTCTGACCGGACGGGTGTTCGTACTACTATATACTCCCGCAATCATCTAAACCGCAACGAAACCACTATGGCCGAGTTCTTCAAGGCGAGCGGTTATCGCACGGGTCTTTTCGGAAAGTGGCACCTGGGACATAACTATCCATATCGGCCCATCGACCGCGGATTCGATGAATGGGTCGGTCATGGCGACGGCGGAACGGGAACAGCTAGCGATTACTGGGGCAACGACAAGATGAACGATTCCTATATGCGTAACGGCAAGTGGGAAAAGTTCAAGGGCTTCTGTACAGATATCTATTTCGATGAAACGATGAAGTTTATCAAGAAATCCAAAGGTAAACCATTTTTTGCCTATCTTGCAACTAACGTTCCGCACAGGCCGTGGAATGTTGTTGATCAATGGCGAAAACAATATCAGGGCATCGATGCTTTGGACTACAAAACGGTCGATTTCTTTGCGACTATAACCCGGTTTGACAAAAATCTCGGCAGGCTCAGGAAATTTCTTGCCGACAATAAACTTGATGAAAATACTATTATTGTCTTCCTGACCGACAACGGGACATCCGGCGGGTATACGATTTACAACGCGGGCATGCGGCGTATAAAGGGTTCGATCTATGAAGGGGGGCATCGTGTTCCGTGCTTTATTCACTGGCCCGGAGGCGGGATCGATAAACCTGTTGATGTCCATCGCCTGACAAACCAAATCGATCTGCTGCCAACTTTTATTGAAATGTGTTCGCTGGGGACTCCTTCTCGCGGGCATCAGAAATTTGATGGCCAGAGCCTTTTGCCTTTGATCGAAAATCCAAAAGCGGACTTTAATCCACCGACGATTTTTATGCATTCACAGAATGTAAGAGAAGTGCCCGTCAAGGGGATGAACGCACTTGTTATGACAGAAAAGTGGCGGCTGATCAACGGCAAAGAACTTTATGATATTAAAGCCGACCCGGGCCAAATACAGGATGTCGCAGGTAAATACCCAAAGGTGGTTGACAATTTGAGCCGTCAATATGACCGTTACTGGGCCGAAGTGGATATGGCAAGTATGCCCTTTGCAAGGCCGATCATCGGCACAAAGCATCAGGCAGAGGCGGCGTTAGTGCCGGACGCATGGGTCATTGACCGCCACCAGAATCATAAGCGACATACATGGAATCAGCCGCAAGTTCTTGAAGCAGTAAAAAATAACGGTTTTTGGCCTGTTGAGTTTTCTAAAGACGGAACTTATCACTTTGAAGTCCGCCGCTGGCCAAAAGAGGTTGATGTTCCAATTACAGCGTCGATTCCACCGGCGGAAAGATCCGATATCTCACTCTGGCTAGAGCCTGTAAAGCATGGCAAGGGCAAAGCGATCGAAGTTGAAAGTGTCGAACTTGTTGTAGGCGATAAAAAGCTGAAAAAGAAATTAAATTCCGGCGACAAGTCCGTTTCTTTTGATTTGAAAATGCCAGCTGGTGAGAATAACGTTCGAGCATGGTTTTATGACAAAAAAGGCAATAAACGCGGCGCATATTACGTCTATGTGAGTGCAATTGACAATTAACAGCGTCTATTTTATTTCAACTGGAGTAAGTTGTATGATTTTGAAGTCCAAAAGTGCATTTGTTAGCTTTTTAACCGTTTTTGCAGTAATACTGCCGTTTCTTGCGGTTACCCCCGTAATCGCTGATGACATTCTTTACCTCGATAAACCTGCCA
>Ga0180432_10007910_pt1 | contig 13394 bp, 12 predicted proteins | sample SS_ome_10_FD_132414 | JGI IMG/M metagenome (GOLD analysis project Ga0180432, IMG submission 132414) | Hypersaline lake sediment archaeal communities from the Salton Sea, California, USA - SS_1_MS_2 metaG | ecosystem: Environmental > Aquatic > Non-marine Saline and Alkaline > Hypersaline >...
AGCGGATTCGCCAGATCCAGACCCGGGCGATTGAGAAGTTACGGACGATGGCCGAGGAGGCTCGGCTCGACCAGACGGTCGGCGACTGGCTGTAGCTCGCCCCGCCGGCGGACAAGTCGAGCCGGTTTTTCAACGCTCCCAGGGGTCTTTTGGAAAGAGAGAATCGTGCAGAGAGTTCTGGTCCTCGGCGGCAGCGGTGGAATTGGCTCAGCGGTTGCCCGGCAGATTGTTTCTGGCGGAGGAAAGATTTTTATCGCCGGAAGAAACAGTGACCGGCTCGCTGCCGTCGCCGCGGAACTCGGGGCTCCCTGGGGCGAGGTCGAGGCAACTGACGCTGCGGCGGTCGATGCCTGCGGAAATGCCGCCAGCGAAGCCCTCGGCGGCCTGACCGGCATCACCAACTGCGTCGGGTCAATACTTTTAAAGCCCGCCCATCTGACACAGCCTGACGACTGGCAGGCAACGCTCGCGGCAAATCTCACGACCGCCTTCAATGCTGTCCGGACAGCAGGCCGGCTGCTCAAAGCCGGCGGCGGGTCAGTTGTGCTGCTTTCCAGCGCCGCCGCCCGGATCGGCTTGGCCAACCATGAGGCGGTGGCGGCAGCCAAGGCCGGCGTGATCGGGCTCACCCTTGCAGCCGCCGCCACCTATGCCCGCTCAGGGATTCGCTTCAACGCGGTTGCGCCCGGACTTGTCCGGACACCGCTGTCGGCCGGGCTGCTCGCCAGTGACCTGGCGGAAAAGGCGTCCGTCGCGATGCATCCGCTGGGCAGGCTCGGAGAACCCGATGACGTCGCCCGAGCGGTCTGTTGGCTGCTCGACCCCGCCAACTCCTGGGTGACCGGACAGGTGCTCGGTGTTGACGGGGGCCTTGGCGACCTGAAGGCGCGGGCATGACAGACCGCTGCGTTCCGGCAGGCGGGTCCGGATTGACGCCGTTGCTCGGGCAACTGCTCGCCACCGGTCTCATGACAGGCCTGATCTGGTTTGTCCAGCTGGTGCACTACCCGCTGATGGACGGCTGGCCGCACGATGACTTTGGCCGCTGGGAAGAGGCCCATCGGGACCGGACCGGGCCGGTTGTTATTCCGCCGATGCTGGCCGAGGGAGTCACTGCGGTCTGGCTGCTGGTTCGTCGGCCCCGCCACGTGGCTGCCTGGATGCCCTGGCTCGGGGCCGGGCTTCTCGCTGGCATCTGGGCAAGTACGTTCCTGCTTCAGGTGCCCTGTCACCTGCGGCTCTCTGCCGGCTGGGACGCGGCGACGCACCGGTTTCTCGTCGAGAGCAACTGGATTCGAACAGCCCTCTGGTCGGCCCGCCTCGGCCTCGCGGTCGCGATGTTCTGGCAGTTCCTGCGCGGGGGACAGCAGGCTAGAGCCGCTCTTGCGTCCCCGACAGCAACTCCCTAGCCTCCCGGCTGCTGCGGTCGGCGGAGGCCGCGGACTGTCCGCCCGCCAAGGGAGGTGCTTTCATGTCGGTTCCACTCGCCGAGATCGCCGAGCTGGTTGGCGGTCGGCTGATCACGCCCGCAGCTGCGGCCCCGGCGGCGGTCACTGCCGCGGCGACGCTTGAGACGGCCACCGCCGAGGCGATCAGTCTCGTCGATGCCCTCGACCGGCTGCCAAACCTCGCCAAAAGCCGGGCGGCCGCGGCGATTGTTCCCGAGGGGGCCGGCCCGCAGGACCGGCCGACGATCGAGGTAACTGATGTCCACGCCGCCTTCGCAGCGGTCGTCAGAAAATTTCGCCCTGCCCGGACTCAGCGGCGGCAGGGCGTCAGCCCTCAGGCAGCTGTCGATCCCTCCGCCCGGCTCGCCGCGGATGTCGAGATTCATCCGCTGGCGGTGATCGGGGCAGATGTTGAACTCGCCGAGGGCGTGACCATCCACGCCGGCGTGCGGCTGGCCGCCGGCTGCCGGATCGGCCGCGGCACAACGATTTTTCCCGGTGCCGTCCTTTACGACGATACGGTGGTCGGCAGGGAATGCATTATCCACGCCAACGCCGTGCTTGGAGCCTTTGGCTTCGGCTACAGACCGGCTGCCGACGGCCTTGAACTTTCGGCGCAGCTCGGCTGGGTGGAACTGGGCGACCGGGTCGAGGTCGGTGCCGGCACCACGATCGACCGGGGCACCTACGGCCCCACGACGATCGGCAGCGGCACCAAGATCGACAACCTGGTGATGATCGCCCACAACTGCCGCATCGGCAGCCACAACATGATCTGCTCGCAGGTCGGTGTCGCCGGCAGCACCAGCACCGGAGAATGGGTGATCATGGCCGGCCAGTGCGGCCTGCGGGATCACATCCATATCGGCGACGGTGCCGTGCTCGGAGCCCGCTCAGGGGTCTCCAACGACGTGCCGGCCAGAACGACGGTCCTCGGCGAGCCGGCGATTGACCTCAAGGATCGCAAGCTCCAACTCGCCTCGATGACAAAGCTGCCGGAGATACGAAAGCAGGTCAAGCAGCTGCTCAAGCGGGTCGCGGAGCTGGAGCAGAACCACTCGACATCGGGCGGCGACACCACGTGGCGGGCGGCCTGACGCGGTGTGGAAAACACCGTTGATGCCCGCTCGCCCGCACCGGCCGGCAAGCAGAACACCGAGGCTGCAAACCGGAAAAACCCGAGCATTTCGCGGTTCATTGCCGCCACCTTCCCCGGCTGGTCGCCCGCTTGAGAGACAACGACGAGGATCGGAATTCGAGCGGCACGTTGATGAACGCTGTGGCACCTGAAGATTCCGTCACCCTGGCTCCGTCGCTCGACGGCGAACTCATCGGTCTGCTGGCCGGCTGGGGCCGCTTCCCGATCGCCACGGCCGAGGCGATCCGCCGCCGCGGCGGCCGGGTGGCCATTCTGACGATCCGCCACCACGCCGAGGAATCGCTCGAACCGTTGGCCGACGTCTACGGCGAGGTCGGCGTTGCCGAGATCGGCAGGGCGATCGACTTCTTCCGGGGCCACGGTGTGCTGCGGGCGACGATGGCTGGCAAGATCCACAAGAAGAAACTCTTTCGCCGATTGGGCTGGCTGCGGCATCTGCCCGACTGGCGGGGGCTGAAAACCTTTTGGCCGCACATGGTCAGCCGCAGGAAAGACAACCGCGACGACTCTCTGCTCGGGGCGATCGCCGCCGCCTTCGACCGGGCGGGGGTGCGGATCTGCCCGGCGACCGACTTCGCCCCGGAGCTGCTGGCCACCGGGGGCGTGCTGGCCGGCCGGCCCTTGTCGAAAAAGCAGCTGGGTGATGTCGCCTTCGGCTGGAAACTCGCCAAGGAACTCGGCCGGCTCGACATCGGCCAGACCGTGGTGGTGAAGAACCGGGCCCCGTTGGCGTTGGAAGCGATCGAGGGAACCGATGCCTGCATCCAGCGGGCCGGGAAGCTCTGCCGCTCTGGCGGGATGACGGTGGTCAAGGTGGCCAAGCCGCAGCAGGACGAGCGGTTCGACATGCCGACGATTGGCATCGGCACGCTGCAATCGATTCGGGAGGCCGGCGGCAGGGTGCTGGCAATCGAAGCGGGAAAGACAATTCTCGTCGACCGCGAGCAGCTTGCCGGCTATGCCAGCCGCTGCCGCATCACGATCGTCAGCTGTTTTGATGTCGCCGGCGTGCCGCTGCTGGAACAGCCGCGGTACGACGCTGCCTGAGTTTCAGGGGCGCTGCCGCCGCATCCGCCGGCGGATTCCCTGATTCACGGATTGGGAGCGGATTGGCGGGCGGGGTTGCCGCGGCAGTAGACTTGCTCGCATGAAAAGTCCCGCCTCTTCAATTCGCTTTGCTGCTGTCTGCCAGCTGGCCATGCTGGCGGGCGTTGCGACTGCCGCCGATCCCGACACGGTCCGTTCCCTCAAGCCGCTGCAGATCGATCTGCAGATCGACCGTGGGATCGAGATCCCGCCGCCGCGGACCCATTACCTCGGTCGCGAGATCGCCCAAACGATGCACTACACCGGGGCGCCGTGGCTGGTACGGGAGAGTCGGCAGCGGGAGGAAGACTGCCGGCTGCTGTTGGAGGCACTGCAGATTGAGCCCGGCCAAACCGTCTGCGACCTCGGCTGCGGCAACGGCTTTTACACCCTCGAGTTGGCAAAGCTGGTGGGGCCGGAAGGGATCGTTTACGCCGTCGACATCCAGCCCGAAATGCTGCGGCTGCTGGTAACGCGGGCCCGGCAGGCCGGGCTGTTGAACATCCGGCCGGTCCTCGGCACGGTGATCGACCCGCGGCTGCCGACAGGCGAGGTCGACCTCGTCTTCTGCGTTGACGTCTATCACGAGTTCTCCCATCCCGAACTGATGCTGGCTCGCATTCGGGAAAGCCTGCGGCCCAGCGGACAGATCGTGCTGGCCGAATTTCGCGGAGAAGATCCGGCAGTACCGATCAAGCCGCTGCACAAGATGACCAAAGCGCAGGTGAAACGGGAACTTGCGCCCAACGGGTTTTCGCTGGTGCGAGAATTCGACAAGTTGCCCTGGCAGCACCTGATGTTCTTCGGCCACACGCCCACCGGACCGACCGCCGAGCAGCGGGGCGAGGGTTCTGCTGAGTAGGCACCCTCCCGCGAGCCGCGGTGCCGCCACCGCCGTCGTTGCCGGTGAGACTCAGGAGACGAACCAGAGCCGATACAGCCTCGGCAGAAACAGGCAGAGGCCTGCCGCCACGGCCGTGGCGGCGGCGAGGAGCACCGCCCCGCTGGCAATATCAAGGGCATCGCGGAGTCTCGGGTGAAATCCCGTGCCAACCGCCCGAGCCAGCGACTCGACGGCGGTGTTGAGCGTTTCGGCCACCAGCACCAGGCCGACCGTCAGGACAAGCAGGCACCATTCGGTTGCCGAAAACCGAAGCAGCACGCCGGCGAGCAACACCAGGCAGGCGACCGTGAGATGGACGGCGAAGCTGTGCTGGGTGCGGAGAGCCCGGCGGAGCCCCCGGAACGCGTGCCCGAACTTTTGCCGCCAGGAATGCGGGCGAAACCGGACCACCATGCCGCCCGCTACCCGACCTGCAGGTAGGGGTCGCCCTTCTTCCAGTTGCAGGGGCAGAGTTCGTCGCTCTGCAGGGCATCAAGGACCCGCAGTACTTCGCTGACATTACGGCCGACCCGGCCCTGATTGACGTCAACCCACTGAATCACGCCGTGCGGGTCGACGATGAAGGTGGCCCGCTGGCAATAGCCTTCGGTTTTTTCCAGGATGCCGAGTTCCGCACCCAGTTTTTGGGCCGCAATCAGGGGATAGTCGAGGTTCTTGAGATCGTCATGCGATCGTCGCCACATCATGTGGCACCACTCGTTGTCGGTGCTGCCCCCGACGACGCTGGTGTCGCGGTCGGTGAAGTTCTTCAACTGCTTGTTGAACTCGGCAAGTTCGGTCGGGCAGACGAACGTGAAGTCTTTCGGGTAGAAGAAATAGACGGTCCACTTTCCCGCGTAGTCGGCCGAGGAGAGCAGCTTGATGTCGTCCTTTTCGGTTCCGACGCAGGCCTGAACCGAGAATTGCGGGAATTCGTCGCCGACTGTGAGCATGATGCTGTCTCCGGAGGATGGTGCTGAACGCGGAATGAGGCCACAGCACATCTGCCGCGAACAAACCTGCACGCCGGCTGATTCCCGCTGCCGGAAGCAGTGTAGAACGAGGGCGAAGGCCATTCAACACGCCCTGTTTCGCCACCCCCATCCTGCCTGCCAATGTCGCACGATCCTCTCGACGGCGGCCCGACGATCCACTGCGATCAGCTCTCCGGCCGCGAGGTCTTCATCGCCCCCCGGCGGGCCGGCCGCCCCAACGATCTGGCGGCCGGCTCAGCTGAACGCTGCCCGTTTTGCGCCGGCAACGAAGCCTGCACCGCCCCCGAATTGCTTCGCTGGCCCGCGCCGGCGGCGGGTCGCTGGAAAGCGCGGATCGTGCCCAACCGCTATCCGGTGGTCGAGCCGTTCAGCTCGGCCGCCCCGGCACCGGACCGGCGGCCGGCGAGTGTTGGACCCTCGACGACTGCCGCTCACGGGCGGCACGAAGTTGTCATCGAATCACCCACGCATGTCGGCTCAGTGCTTGAGGTGCCGGCGGCAGACTGGCGGCAGGTCTGGGAACTCTGCCGGCAGCGACTCGCCGAGCTGGCTGCCGCGGGTGATTCCTGTTGGGCCACGGTCTTTAAAAATGGCGGCCTCGCCGCCGGGGCGTCGCTCGAACACGTTCACAGCCAGCTGATCGCCATCGATCGGGTGCCTCCGGTAATCGCCGAGAAGTGTCGCCGGCTGTCCCTGGGGAAAACCCGGTTTGCCGACCTGCTCGACGCAGCCGACGCGGAGGACCGCACGGTCTGCCGACGCGGCGGGCTGGCGGCGCTGGTGCCACCGGCGACCCGCCAGCCGTTCGAGGTCTGGCTGGTGCCGGAAACCGTGGAACCATTTTTCCATCGGGCTGGCCCGGAACAGATCGAGGCCGTGGCAGAGCTGACCCGGCGGTTTGTCGCCGCCCTCGACCGCCTGGTGCCCGGCGGCAGCTACAACTGGTGGCTCCACCAGTTTCCCACCGCGGGTGCCGCCGAGATCGAACCGCTGGCCAGCCACTGGCACTGGCACCTGGAAATGCTGCCTCGGCTGGCCCCGCTGGCCGGCTTTGAGCTCGGCACCGGCTGTCACATCGCGACGGTCCTGCCGACAACTGCGGCCCGGCTCCTGCGAGCGACCGGCTGCTGGTGAGCTGTCGGCCGCGACACCGGCAATCTTCTCCAGGCGGCAGAGCCGTTCCAGCCGCCCCCGGTTTTGGCGATCGAGGCCCGGGAAAAGCGGTTCGGTCATTTGGCGCGGCCCCTGGCTGACCCGAGAATCAAAGCCACCGATGCGGGCTGTGGAGACAGTCTGCTGCCGCTTCGATGCAGCGAAAGGCGACCCTGAAGGCCGCCGGCGCTGCCAGGGATGCGGCCTTGGGGTGGAACAGGGCCCCTGAGCGTTTTTTTCACGAACCACGCAGCCTCTCACGAGTCGCCCCGCCGATGAGCAACTCCGTCCGCTTCGTCTTCGTCATCCACGACCATCAGCCGGTCGGCAACTTCGACGGCGTGATCGAGCAGGCCTATCACGACAGTTACCGCCCGTTGCTCGACCTGCTCCAGCGGCATCCCGGCATCCGGGTGGCCATCCACACCAGCGGACCGCTGGCAGAGTGGCTGGATCGCCATCACCCCGAATACCTCGACCAACTCGCAGCGTTGGCGGCAGCCAAACAGATCGAGATCGTCGGCGGTGCGTTTTACGAACCGGTCCTGGCAATGCTGCCGGCCCGCGACCGCGTCGGCCAGATCAGCCGCTACACCGGCTGGCTTGAGCGGCGACTTCGGACCAAGGTCTCGGGCATGTGGGTTGCCGAACGGGTCTGGGATCCCGGCATGGCCGCTGATCTGGCCACCGCCGGGATCGACTGGACGATCCTCGACGATTTCCACTTTCGGGCGGCTGGGCTGCGGGAGGATCAGCTCGACCGGCACTGGCTGACCGAGAGCGACGGCAAGACGCTGACCGTCTTTCCGGTCAGCGAACACCTGCGGTACATCATTCCCTTTGCCGCAGCCGACGCGACGATCGACCACCTCAGGGCGATCGCCGACCGCCGCCACGGGGCCCTCGCCGTGTTTGGCGACGACGGGGAAAAGTTCGGCGTCTGGCCCGAAACCCACCGCACCTGCTTCGCAGAGGGCTGGCTGGAACGGTTCTTTTCATTGCTGGAGGCCAACGCCGATTGGATCCGGATGACGCTGCCGGCGGAGGTGCTGCGCGAGGAGCCTCCGGCAGGCACGATCTGGCTGCCGGAGTGCAGCTATCGCGAGATGACCGAATGGGTGCTGCCGCCCGAGAAGCAACTGGCCTGTATCGCCGCCCGCCGGGCCGCCGAGACCGATCCGGCACTGGCGGCAATCACGCCTTTCGTCCGGGGTGGTTCGTGGCGGAACTTCCGCCACCGCTATCCCGAGGCCAATGAAATGTATGCGCGGATGCTGGTGATCAGCAATCGGCTGGCTCGCCTCGGGGCTGCCGGCCCGGTCGACCGCGAGGCCTTTGACGAGGCGGTGGCGGCCACCTACCGCGGCCAGTGCAACTGTGCCTACTGGCACGGCGCGTTTGGCGGCATCTATCTGCCGCACCTCCGCAACGCCATCTACCGCGAGTTGATCACTGCGGAGAATGCCCTCGACCGGGCCGAGGGCCGCAGCGATGCCTGGGTGGAGGCGGTCAGTTCCGACTACACCTTCGACGGCCGCACCGAGGTACGGCTGTCGAACGAGCATGTCGACTGCTGGCTCTCCCCGGCCGCCGGCGGCATGCTCTACGAGCTCGACCTCCGTGAGCAGCGGCATAATCTTCTGGCCACGCTCGACCGCCGCCCCGAGGCCTACCACGAACAGGTGCTTGCCGGGCCGGGCAAGGCCCGGAGCATCATCGACGCCTCGCAGCTGGCCACCTTCAAGCAGGAGGGCCTCGAGCGGATGGTGCGATATGACACCACCCGCCGCAAGAGCCTGATCGATCACTTCTTCGATGTCGACACCACCGCGGTGGCAGTTGCGGCGGGTGAGGCGTTGGAACGGGGCGACTTCGCCACCGGAGCCTACGAGGCGAGCATCCGGCGGAACCCGGACCGGATGCAGGTGCTGCTCACCCGGACGGGCAACGTCTGGGGCATCCCACTGAAGCTCGCAAAGGCGGTCACCCTGTCGGCCGGGTCTGACACGATCGAGATCGGCTACCGTCTCGAGGGCCTGCCGGCCGACTTCTGCCAGCATCTCGCCGTCGAATTCAACTTTGCCGGCCTGCCGGCAGAGGCCCCGGGCCGCTGCTTCCGCGATGCCGGCGGGGTCGACCTCGGCCAGCTCGGCAGCCGGCTCGACCTCAAGGCTGTCTCCCGGCTTTCCCTTGAGGATGACTGGCTCGACATCCGGGCGACACTCGACTGCCAGGTCGCCAGCAACGGCGGTTTGGCGGGGGTATGGACTTTTCCGATCGAGTCGGTGAGCCAGTCGGAGGGAGGCTTTGAACTGGTCCACCAATCGGTTGTCGTGATGCCTCACTGGATCGTCACGCCCGACGCTTCCGGCTGCTGGCAGGTGGTGCTCACACTCACAACCGGCAGCCTTATCGCTGCCGCATCCCCCGCCGAAGCCACTCCAGCTGCCGCCCGTCTCCGCACCGGAACGTAAGCGGCGTTTGCCGGTCGCGAGATCCTGCAGAGGCAAGTTTTTCTCACGGTCTGCTGATTGCCAAGCAGCCAGGACCGGGCGGTCACTGTTCGCTGGCTTGGTGCCGCCGTCGTGGAACGCCGGGCCGGCCGCCGCGCTCGATCACCCGGGTGCCGTCGCGGCAAGGTCCAGCCAGTTGATCGCTGGTTCGATTCGCTCGGCGGTGTGGCCAAGCCAGCCAATTGGCAGCTCGGGCAGCCGCCGGCCAAGATCGGCCAGCGACTGGCGGGCAATCTCTTCCGGGCTGTCGACAGCAGCCGACAACCCGGCGGCCACCGGAGATACCTCCGAGAGCACCACCGCCGCCACGGCCAGCCCCACCGCCCGGGCGGCGGTGAGCGTCCCAAGCGTCCGGCCGATCAGTCCGATTCGGGCGGCATCAACCACGATCACCGGCAGGCCGAGGTCGCGGGCGAGATCGGCGCTGAGGGTGTTGGGGCCAAGCGGCGAAAAGAGGCCTCCGGCAGCCTCGACCACGAGGAACTCACCGTCGCTGTGTGGGGCGACACCCTGCCGCAGCAGCCGTTCATCAACCCGGCGGCCCTCAGCCCTGGCCGCCTGATCCGGGGCCATGGCCGCCCGAAACACCTGAGGGCAGACGTCGGCAAGACGTCCCCGACAGCCGGTCGCCCGCCAGAGCCGTTCCGGGTCGGAGCAGCCTGGTGTCACCCCGCTGGCCACCGGCTTGTAAGCCCGGCAGTGGTGGCCGGCAGCTGCCACCTCAGAGAGCATCGCCACAGCGACTGACGTCTTGCCGACGTCGGTATCGGTTCCGGCAACGAACAGACCGCGGGGCATACCTGGCCTCGGACTGGGGCGAGCGACTGCGACGAGAAGGCTTCTCTTGTTCCGCCGCGAGCGGAATCCTAAGCTATGGTTATTGAGATTCATTCTCAATTGATCGACTGCCGCCGCCGGGGTTGCCGGGAGATTCGGCCTTTCGTTCGGTCGGTGTCCTGCCGCATGGTGAGCTGATGCGACCCCTCACACAGTTGACGATTGGATCGACCAGCCGGGTGACCGACGTCACCGGTGAGGATGCAACCTCGTTGCGGCTTTTGGAAATGGGGCTGACACCGGGGGTCGCCGTCACGGTTGTCGGCGCCGCCCCGTTGGGCGATCCGCTCGAACTCGAGCTTCGCGGGTACCGCCTTTCGATTCGCCGCAGTGAGGCAGACCGCGTGGCGGTTGCCGGCTGACCGCTGCCCTCCGACTGGAACGGTCGATGTCTTCTGTTGAGGCGCTTGAACAATCCGACCAGCCTGCAGCCCCGACGGGCCGGAACCACTTGACGGTGGCTCTGCTGGGCAATCCCAACACCGGCAAGAGCACGCTCTTTTCAGCGCTGGCCGGGATTCCGACGCGGATCGGCAACTACCCCGGCGTCACGGTCGAAGAGAAAGTGGGCCGGTTCAGTCATCGGGGCTGCGGCATTGAACTGATCGACCTGCCTGGCACCTACAGCCTGGCGGCCAAGAGCCCCGATGAGCAGGTGGTGGTCGATGTGCTCGAGGGCCGGATGAAGGGCGTCGCCAGGCCCGACTGCGTCGTCGTTGTTGCCGACGCCACCAACCTGGCCCGCAACCTCTATCTCGTCAGTCAGGCGGTTGCCGTCGGGCTGCCGGTGGTTGTCGCCCTGACACTCGGCGACGTCGCCGCGGCGCGGGGTATCACCGTTGACACCGCATCCCTCTCCCGGGAACTTGGCTGCCCCATCGTTAGCGTGGTCGCGCCGCAGCGGCAGGGGCTCGGCCGGCTGGCCGACATGCTCCTCGAGGCGGCCGAGTGGCAGCCGCCAACCCTGCCCGAGCGGCTGGCCGGCTGTCTGGCGGCAGCCGACAAAGCCCGGTCGGCGGCCGCCGCCGAAGCGATCGCCCGCTATGCCTGGATCGACGAGGTGGTGGCGGAGGTGGTCACCCGTCAGCCCGACCACCGGCGCTCGGTCAGCGACCGGATCGACAGCCTGCTGACCCACAGGCTCTGGGGCACGCTGGTGTTTGTCACCACGATGCTCGCGATCTTCAGTTCGATCTTCTGGCTGGCGGCGCCGTTGATGGACCTCATCTCGGCCGGTATCGACACCCTTGCCGCCGGGGCCGACGCCCTGCTGCCCGAAGGAACGCTGAAATCACTCGTGGTCGACGGCGTCATCGCCGGGGTCGGCGGCGTGGTCATCTTTTTGCCGCAGATCGCCATCCTGTTTCTGTTTGTCGCCATTCTCGAAGGCTGCGGCTATCTGTCGCGGGCCGCCTTTCTGATGGATCGGCTACTCGTTGGTGTTGGCCTGTCCGGCAAATCGTTCATTCCGCTGCTGTCGAGTTTTGCCTGCGCCATCCCGGGCATCATGGCCGCCCGCACCATTGAAAACCGCCGGGACCGGCTGCTGACAATCCTCGTGGCTCCGCTGATGAGCTGTTCGGCCCGGCTGCCGGTCTACCTGCTGCTCTGCGGGGCGTTTGTTCCAAATGTCGCCGTGGGGGTTTCCTGGCTGCGGCTGCCGGCGGTCGTCCTGGCGGCGATGTATGCCATCGGGGTCGTGGTGGCCGCGGCGGTTGCCTTTGTCCTTTCCCGCACGGTCTTCCGCGGCCCGCCGCAGCCCTTCGTGATGGAACTGCCGGGCTGGCGGTGGCCGCAGCCGGCGGTGGTGCTGGAGCGGGTCCGCGAGGCGGCGGTCTCGTTTCTGAAAAACGCCGGTACCCTGATTGTGGCGGTGAGCATCGTGGTCTGGGCGCTGGGGAGCTATCCGAAGCTCGAACTGCCGCCCGCCGGTGCGGCCGATGCGGCAGTGCTCAAGGGCGAGGCCTTGCGGCAGAGTTTTCTCGGCCGCGCCGGACACTTCATCGAACCGGTAGTCAGGCCCCTGGGCTGGGACTGGCGGCTGGGCTGCGCGGCGGTGGCGAGCTTTCCCGCCCGGGAAGTCGTCCTCGGAACCCTGGGGGTGATCTACAACCTCGGCGACGTCGACCCCGGCGAGGAAGAGGGGGCGAGCCTGCTGATCCGCCAGCTGCGGGCGGCCACCTGGGATGGCAGCGACCGCAAGGTCTTCACGTTGCCGGTCGCCCTCTCGATCATGGTCTTTTTTGCCCTCTGTGCACAGTGCGCCAGCACGCTGGTGGTGATCGGCAAAGAGACCGGCAGCTGGCTCTGGCCGGTGGTTACCTTCGGCTACATGACGGCGCTCGCCTGGCTGGGGGCGTTTGTGACCTACCAGACCGGTACGGCACTGGGCTGGTAGGGCCCGGAACACAAAACTGAACATCAACCACGGCCGCCATGCAGGACCTGCTCGCCATCGTGATCGCTGCCGCGGCCGGACTCTGGCTGGCTCGCCATCTCTGGCGGAGGCTTGCCGCCCCGCCCTGCCGGCCCCCCTCGGCAAGCCCGCCTGGCAGCGACGGGTTTGTGTCGCTGGAGCAACTGCGAGGGCCGGGCGAGTCGGCCAAGGGCCGGTGAACCGTTCTCAGTCGGGCAACACAAACCGGCCGCTCTGGCTCAAGAAGAGTTTGGGATTCTCGAGACTGATCTTTTCGATCAACTGTCGAGAGTGGCCCCGCCGCCGCATCTCGACATGGCACCTGGGCACCGACAGCGGGTCACTCGGCCCCCAGTCTCCGGCGGAGTTGATCCAGAGCCGTTCGTTACCGTAGCACTCGATGATGTCAACCGCCCGCTGGGGCGTGCACTTGCTGTCAGGATAGAGCGTCATGCCCGCCCAGTAGCCGCGGTCGAGCACCTCGGCGACGGTGTGCTCTTCGACATGATCGATCAGCACCCGGCCCGGATCGATACCGGCACCTGCCAGGGCATCCATCGTCAGTCGCGTGCCCTTGAGTTTGTCTTCCAGGTGCGGGGTGTGCACCAGGATCAGCCGATCATGCCGACGGGCTAGTTCAATCTGCTCCTCCAAAATCGTCAGCTCGTTGCGGGAGTTTTTATTGAGCCCGATCTCGCCGATCCCCAGCACATTCGGCTTGTCGAGGAACTCCGGAATCAGCCCCATCACCTCCCGGGCAAAGACCGGGTCTTCGGCCTCTTTTGGATTGATGCAGAGCCAACAGTGGTGGGCGATGCCGTACCGGGCCGCCCGCTGGGGTTCGACCTCGGTCAGCTGCCGAAAATAGTCGTAGAAGCCGGCCGGACTTGAGCGGTCAAAGCCGG
>Ga0180432_10007911_pt1 | contig 13393 bp, 14 predicted proteins | sample SS_ome_10_FD_132414 | JGI IMG/M metagenome (GOLD analysis project Ga0180432, IMG submission 132414) | Hypersaline lake sediment archaeal communities from the Salton Sea, California, USA - SS_1_MS_2 metaG | ecosystem: Environmental > Aquatic > Non-marine Saline and Alkaline > Hypersaline >...
ACGTGTTCGAGGACCTCCTGCGCCGCGTCCTGACCTTCTGCGGGTACCGCGTGAAGCAGGTGATGAACCTCACGGACGTGGACGACAAGACCATTCAGGGGGCGCGGGAAGCCGGCGTGCCGCTGCGGGACTATACCCGGCGGTTTACGGACGCCTTCTTCGAGGATCTCGCCACACTGAACATCGAGCGGGCCGAGGTGTATCCGGCGGCGACGGACCATGTCCCGGAAATGATCGCCCTGATCCGCCGCTTGTTCGACGCCGGCTATGCCTACCGGTCCGACGACGGATCGGTCTATTTCAAGGTCGGCCGCTTCGCGCCCTACGGCCGGCTGGCCCACCTGGACCTGTCGGGCCTGCGTTCCGGGGCGCGCGTGGCGCAGGATGAATACGACAAGGAGCATGTGGGCGACTTCGCGCTGTGGAAGGCGTGGGATGAGCAGGACGGTGCGGTCGCCTGGGACTCGCCCTGGGGCCGCGGCCGTCCCGGCTGGCACATCGAGTGCTCGGCGATGAGCATGAAGTATCTCGGCGAGAGTTTCGACATTCACACGGGCGGCGTGGACAACATCTTCCCGCATCACGAGAACGAGATCGCCCAGTCGGAGGGCGCTACGGGCCGGCCGTTCGTGCGATACTGGGTGCACTGCGCCCATCTGCAGGTGGACGGCCGCAAGATGGCAAAGTCACTCGGCAACTTCCACACGTTGCGCGATCTGCTCGCACGCGGGCATTCGGGAGCGGAGATCCGCTACGTGCTGCTTTCGGGCCACTACCGCCAGACGCTCAATTTCACGTTCGCGGCGCTGTCGGCCGCGCGGGCGGCACTGGCCAGACTGGCCGAGTTCCGGGACCGGCTGCAGGAGACGGCCGGCACGGTGGAAGCGCCGGCGGAGGACCGGGCCGGCGCGCTGCCGTCGTGGGCCGCGGAGGCCTCCGCGCGTTTCCGGGCCGGGGTCGAAGACGATCTCAACCTGCCGGGCGCCCTCGCGGCCCTGTTCGACCTGGTGCGCGAGGGGCACCGGGACCTGGACGGCGGGGGGACCGACGCGGGACAGGCCGCGGCGGTGCTCGGCGAGCTGGACCGTTTTGACCGGGTACTGGGGCTGGCGTCGACCGCGGCGGAAGCGCCGGACGAGGAGACGCGTCGTCTCGTCGCGCAACGGCAGGAGGCGCGCGAAGCCGGGAATTGGTCCGAATCGGACCGGATCCGGGACCGGCTGCGGGAACGCGGCTGGGACGTCCGTGATACGGCCGACGGTCCGAAGGTAAAGAAGCGCACGTGAACGGGGTCTTCCTATCGTTTGAGGGACCGGAAGGAAGCGGCAAGTCCACCCAGGCCGCGCGGCTGGCCGCGCGGCTGGAACGGGCCGGGCTGGAGGTCGTGGCCGTCCGGGAGCCGGGCGGGACGGCCACGGGAGAGGCGATCCGGGACATCCTGCAGCATGACGCCGCGGGCGAGCCCATCGGCCGGGAGACCGAGACGCTGCTGTTCGCGGCCAGCCGGGCGCAGCTTGTGGGGCGGGTCATCCGGCCCGCGCTGAGCCGCGGGGCCTGGGTGGTCGCCGACCGGTTCGCGGACTCGACGGTCGCCTACCAGGGATACGGACGCGATCTGGACCTGGGGATCGTGCAGGCGATCAACGACTTTGCCACCGGCCCGTCGGTTCCGGACCTGACGTTTCTTCTCGATATCGAGGTAGAAGCCGGCCGGGAACGAATGGGGAGCCGGAACCGGACGCGCCGGGCGCGCCACGACCGCATCGAGCGGGAGGCGCTGCCTTTCCACCGCAAGGTCCGGGCCGGCTACCTGGCGCGGGCGCGTTCGCTCCCGGGCCGGTTCCGCATCGTGGATGCGCGGCGGTCCGAGACCGCGGTCGCGGGAGACGTCTGGCGTGCCGTGCGCGAATCGTTTGCCGAGCGGTTGCCGGCCGGCGCCTGACGGCGGGGGGGGGGAGATCGGTTCTCGTGAATCCGGACCAGGCATACGAGCATCTCCGGCACGGCGTGGCATCCGGGCGGCTCGCGCAGGCCTATATCGTCGCGGGCCCGCCGCGCGGGGAGGGCCGCCGCCTGGCGGAACGCGTGTTGCGGCTGCTGTATTGCCGCGAGCCGGACGCGCCCTGCGGGCACTGTTCAGCCTGCGTTCAGGTGACCCGGCATACGCACCCGGACGTGCTGTGGGTGGAGTCCCAGAAGAGATCGCGCCGGATCTCGATCGACCAGATCCGGGAGGACGTGGCGCCGCGAATCTACCGGACGTCCTTCGCGGGCTCCTGGAAGGCCTGCGTTCTGGTGGGGGCCGACCGGCTGACGACCGAGGCCGCCAATGCGTTCCTGAAGACACTCGAGGAGGCGCCGGGCCGCAGTCTGTTCCTGCTGCTCACCGAAAGCCCGCAGTTCCTGCTGCCGACGGTCCGGTCCCGGTGCCAGCGCATCACGCTGCACGGGGCCGGCCCGGCGGGTCCGCCGGAATGGCGTGATGCGCTGATCGAGACGCTGACGGACGAACGCGCGGGCGGGCTGCTGCAGGCGTTCGTGCGGGCCGAGAAGCTGGTCCGGCTCCTGCGCGCGGTGCGGGAAGTCGTCCGGGAAGAGGAGACGGCCGCGTCCGCGGCCGGGCCGCTCGAAGAAGAGGACGAGACGCTGGACGCCCGCTGCGAGGCGCGGTACCGGGAGATCCGGACGGAGATCCTGCGTTTCGTTCTGCACTGGTACCGGGACCTGCTGTTGTTGCGGAGCGGGGGCGCCGAGGCGCTTCTTTACCACCGCGGGGAGGCGGATGTCCTGCGGCGCCGGGCCGCGGGCCTGACCCTTCGTCGGGCCCTGGCGAACGTTGCGGCCGTTGAGGAGATCGGCCGGCGGCTCGAGCGAAACCTGCCGGAACATGCGGTCTTCAGTCTCGGTTTCCGCAGACTGCACTGAGCTTGCCCGCTTGTCCGCCCCTGTGCTATCCTGCATGTGGAGGATGATCCGTGGACCGAACGGCGCAGGTGGCGATCAACGAGGCGGAACGGCTCGAATGCCGGGTTCCGGCCGGTCTGGCCATCCACGAGGGGGACGAGTGTATCGTGGAGGCGGACAAGGTGCTGGAGTACGGAAGGATCCTGACCCTGGTCGACCGGCCCGACGGGACGCCCCCGGGGGAAGGCCCCGTGATCCTGCGGCGGGCGACGCTTCAGGATCAGGCGCGCGAGCGCGAGAACACGCTGATGAGCAAGATGGCGCGCGAGACCTGCCTCGCCCGGGCGGAAAAATACGAACTGAAGATGCGGCTCGTCCGCGTCCGGTACAGCTTCGATCGGAAGGTGTTCCTCGTCGTCTACACGGCGGACGATCGGGTCGATTTCCGGGAGATGGTGAAGGAGCTCTCGGCGGAACTGCGCGCCCGCGTGGAGATGCAGCAGATCGGGGTGCGGGATCAGGCCGCGATCGTGGGGGGGCTGGGGCCCTGCGGTCGGCAGCTCTGCTGCTGCACGTGGCTGCGGGAGTTCCTGTCGGTGAACGTGCGCATGGCGAAAGCGCAGGGGCTGTCTCTGAACCCGGGATCGATCAGCGGAAGCTGCGGCCGCCTCAAGTGCTGCCTGCGGTACGAGCATGACCAGTACCGGGAGCTGGAACGGTTTCTGCCGCGGCAGGGGTCCGAGGTGGAAGTGGACGGCGAAACCGGCTGCGTCGTGAACCGGGATATTCTCTCGCAGCGGGTCTGCGTGCAGTTGAACGACGGACGGACAATGGAATGCGGAGCGGCGGACGTCCGGGAAAGGCCGGAGCGAACCAAGGAGCGGGGAGGCGGGTCATGAGGATCCTGGTGGTGAACGGGCCGAATCTCGACCGCCTGGGCCGGCGGGAGCCGGAGCGGTACGGGCGCGAGCCCCTGGAGAAGATCCTGGCCCGGGTGCGGACCCGCGCCGGGGAGCTGGGCGTGGAAATCGAGGCGTTCCAGAGCAACGAGGAAGGCACGCTCGTCAGCCGCATCAACTCGGCGGGGGACTCGTTTGACGGGATCGTGCTGAACCCCGCAGCCTACACCCACACGAGCGTCGCGCTGCGCGACGCGATTCAGGCGGCCGGGATCCCCTGTGTGGAGGTGCATCTGACGAATCTCTACGCCCGCGAGGCGTTTCGCCAGACGAATTATACGGCCGGCGCCTGTGTGGGGGTCGTGGCCGGGTTCGGCGCGGAGGGTTACGTCCTGGCCCTGGAGGCGCTGGCGGCACACGTGGGGCGCAGCCGGGCGGCAACGGGCAAGAAGAAGCGGGGGAGGGGATGAACATACTACGAAGATGTGTGCGGTTGCTGGTTCTGCTGGTGCTGTGGTGTGCGGGTCTTTCGGTGTTTGCGGCGGCCGGGTCGCCGCGGATTTGGGGGGAAGCCGTGTTCCTCGTGCAGCGCTATCGCGACATCGCCTTCTGGGCCGGCGGCGGGGTGCTGGGGCTCGGTCTGATTTTCGCGCTTCTGGAGCTGCGCGGGCGGCGCCGGGAGCAGTTTCTTTCGTTCGACAACGAAGGCGGGACGGTCAGCATCAGCACGGACGCCATCGCGGACTATATCCTGAAGCTGGCTTCGGAGTTTCCGTCGGTGGTGCGGATGCAGCCGCGAGTCGCGCCGCGCCGCCGGTCCGTGGATATCCGCGTGGACTTGCGGGTCCGGGCCGGTTCACAGATCCATGAGGTGTGCCAACTGCTCCAGCAGCGGGTGCGCGAGAGTATGGTCAACGGACTGGGGATCGCCGAGGTGCGCAAGATCGAGGTCAACGTTCGCGAGATCGTATCGGAGCACCGGTTGAGCTGATCGCCCCGCCGCCCGCGGCCCGGGCTGACGGGTCCGGGCTCGTCTTCTCATGCGACTTGAGGATGCGTTCCTGTATCTGGTTCTGGAGGCCCCCGCCGGGGAGGGCCGCGACGCGGGAGATCTGTGTGCGCGCGCAATCCGCGGCGGCGCGGACGCCGTGCTCGTGCGGCCGCCGGCGGGCGGCTGCCTTGCGCGGGAGGCGGCGCGGGCGGTAGTCGAGGCGTGCGGAAAGGGGGACGCGCTGGCCTTTGTGGGCGACGACCCCGCGCTGGCGGACGCCGTAGGGGCGGCCGGCGTGCACCTCGGGCGAAGCGGGCCGTCCGTGGGCCTGGCGCGTTCCGCGGCCGGGCCGGATTGCCTGGTGGGGGTCTCGTCGTTCTCGGCGGACGAAGCGGCGCTCGCGCTGGAACTCGGACCCGACTACCTGTTGCACCACGGCGGCGCGGCCAGTGCCGGCGTTTTTGCGGGGCTGGGCGGGAGGGGCGCCGGCGTGCCTCTGTTCGCGGCCGGAATCCGAAACATGGAGGAGGCCCGCGCGACCGTGGAGGCCGGGGTGTACCGTCTGTGTATCGAGCCGGCGCTGCTCGGTCCGGATGGGATCGAGGAACGGGTGGCGGACTTTGCACGACTGATCGGAAGGTGCGTATGAGCGGGAAGGCGGCGTCGAAGAGCGGTGTGGAGATGGTGGCGGTCGGGTCGGTGGGACTGGACACGATCGAAACGCCCCGGGACCGGCGGGAGAACCTGTTGGGGGGATCGGCCAGCTATGCCTGCGCGGCGGCGTCTCTCTTCACCCGCGTGGGCCTGGTGGGCGTGGTGGGCGACGATTTTCCCGACGGCCACAAGCGGCTCTATGCGCGGTTCGGCATCAACCTGGACGGGTTGGCCACGGTGCCGGGTCGGACGTTCCGCTGGTCGGGTGCCTACGGCGAGGACCTGAACGAGCGCCGGACCCTTCTGACCGAGCTGAACGTGTTCGCCGAGTTTTCGCCGTCCCTGCCCGAGTCGTACCGGAAGGCGCCGTTTCTTCTGCTGGGGAACATCTCGCCCGAGCTGCAGCTTCACGTGCTGGACGAGGCCCGGTCGGCGACGTTTACGGTCGCAGACACCATGGACCTGTGGATCCGCACGGCGCGCCGGCCGCTGCGGGAGCTGATCGGCCGGGTGGACATGCTGACGCTGAACGACGGCGAGGCGCGCCTGCTCACAGGCGAGCAGAACCTGCGCCGGTGCGCGGACCGCATTCTCGAGATGGGGCCGTCCCACGTCGTGGTCAAGAAGGGGGAGCACGGCGCCATGCTGGTTTCGCGCGAGGGGGTGTTCCTGGTGCCCGGCTACCCGGTGGACGACGTCGTGGATCCGACGGGGGCGGGTGATTCGTTCGCCGGCGGGTTCCTGGGCGCCCTGGCGCGCGGCGGCGCCGCGGAGGAATCCGCCGTGCGGCGTGCGCTGCTATACGGGTGCGTGGTTGCCTCGTTCGGCGTGGAGGCGTTCAGCCTGGACGCGTTCCACGATCTGACCCTGCCGCGCGTCGAGGAACGGCTCACGGAGCTGAAACGGATGCTCTCTTTCTAGCCGACCATGAAGCCGTTTTCGCTGCTCGTCAAGCCCGCCTCGGCCGACTGCAATCTGCGTTGCGCCTACTGCTTCTACCTGGAGAAGCGCCGGCTCTATCCGGATACGGTGCGGCACCGCATGACGGACCCGGTGCTGGAGACCATGATCCGGACCTACCTGGCCACGGACCAGCCGCAGTATGCGTTCGGCTGGCAGGGCGGCGAGCCCACGCTGATGGGCCTGGATTTCTTCCGCCGCGTGACGGACCTGCAGCAGCGGCACGGCCGCGCGGGCGCCATCGTTTCCAACGGACTGCAGACCAACGGGACGCTCCTGACCGACGATCTGGCCGCCCATCTGGGCCGTTTCAAGTTCCTGGTCGGCGTGAGTCTGGACGGACCCGCGCCGGTCCACAACCGCTACCGGATCACGGTTGACGGCCGGGGGTCGCACGCGGACGTGATGCGCGGGATCGGACGGCTCAGGCGGCAGGGGGTGGAGTTCAATATCCTCACGCTGGTCAGCCGCGCCAACGTGGACCGGCCGCGCGAGATTTACCGGTACCTGTGCGAGCAGGGATTCCTGTTTCAGCAGTACATCGAGTGCGTCGAGTCCGATGAGGCGGGGGAGCCGATGCCGTACGCGGTGTCGGGCGAGGAGTGGGGCGCGTTCCTGTGCGGGATCTACGACGAATGGATCCGCTCCGATACCCGGCGGGTCTCGATCCGCCTGTTCGATTCGATCGTGCAGAAGATGGTGGAGGACACGGACAACGTCTGCCAGATGGGCCGCGACTGCCGTCAGTACCTGGTCGTGGAGCACAACGGGGACGTGTACCCGTGCGACTTCTTTGTGGAGCCGGCGTTGAAACTGGGGAACGTGCGGACGGGTTCCTGGGCGGAGTTTCTCGGATCGCCGCTCTACCGGGATTTCGGCCTGCGCAAGGCGGCCTGGAACAGCGAGTGCGCCGTGTGCGAATACCTGCGCTTTTGCGCCGGAGACTGTCCCAAGAACCGGCCGACGCGCGGCCGCGAACCGGGTCGGCTCAGCCGCCTGTGTGCGGGCTGGAAGATGTTCTACCGGCACACGCTGGAAGGATTCGAGCGTCTGGCGGAGGAGATCCGCCGGGAGCGCGCGGGCGCGGCGCGTGCCGCGGCCCTTCGCGGGAAGCCGGCGACCCGGGTGGGCCGCAACGATCCCTGCCCCTGCGGCAGCGGCAAGAAGTACAAGAAATGCTGCGGGCGATTCGCCTGAGCCCGCCTTTTTGCTGGCATGCGCGAGCGGGTGTGGTACGGTGCGGGCGGCTTTGGACGGGCGGGAGTAATTCAGCGGCAGAATGTCAGCTTCCCAAGCTGAACGTCGGGGGTTCGACTCCCCTCTCCCGCTCCAGCCTTCGCGCTGCGCTTTGCTTGTGCTACAGCTGACAAGCCAAGCCCTTGGCACTCCTCACTCCCCGAGCAGTTCGCGGACGGCGGCCTCGACCGCGGCCACGTCCACGCGGGTGTCCCGGCAGGGACCGTGCGGCCTCTGATTGGCCACGGCCAGCACGGGCTTGGGAAACGAGGCGCGGATGCCGTCCACCAGTTCCTTCTCGCAGGCCACGGCCACGACCGCCCGGACCTCGGGTTGCTCGACGTAGTGCAGGGCTTCGCGCCCGCCGCCGGCCATGTGGCAAAGCAGTCCGTAGCGGTCGCGAAGCGCGAGCAGCGCCGCCATGTCGCACTGCCCGCAGCGTCGGCAGCGGTCGAGGTCCCGGCTGACGTTCTGTTGGCACCCGCTGTTCTGCAGGCAATGCGGCACGAGCAGGAGCAGATTGCGGGCCGGAACCCGGACCCGGCGCCGGCGGGTGAGGGCGTTGCTCAGACGGATCAGGAGTCGGCGCATGAGGTGCCGCGCGGTTGTCCGCGCAGGAGCCTTTCCTTGAGGGCGAGGTATTTCCGCGTGTACCGGGCGCCCATCTGCGACTCGCGGTGGTCGAACCCGAACGCACGTCGCTTGAGCGCCAGCACCGGCGGCGCCTGGATGCGCTTGGCCAGCCCCATGCCCTGGTAGAGGTCCCACCAGCGTTCCAGGTCGGCAACGAACGCCGCGGGGTCCGGGAACAGGTCGGTGAGCGATCCCTCGTAGCCCAGCTTGCTTTCCAGCTCTCCGGCCGCGTACCACTCCAGGATCTCCTGCGGGGTGGTCCGGTTCCACCACTCGACCCAACTCGCGAACAGGCGGTCGTGGTAGGGATACACGAGCGGATCCCCCTTGCCCTCGTCCACATTCTGGGCCGGGCTCAACTCCGCCGAAGGCGCGATGCGCAGCGCCTCTTCGGGAATACCGGGTCCGCGCAGGACCTCCCGGTTGAGGTAGCGCGCCAGCTCGTACACTTCGGTTTTCCACAGGTCGGCCAGGTTGGCGAAGTAGCCGGCCAGGTCGCCGTAGAGGGTCGTGTACCCCACCGTGGCTTCGGACTTGTTCGCGTTGCAGGTGAAGACCCCCCCGAAGGCGGCCGAGACCGCGGCCAGAACCCGGGCGGACCGGTCGCGCGCCTGGACGTTCTCGAACAGGAGCGGATCGATCCGGAGTGTCTCCTGCGGCCGCCCGTTCCCGCCGGGGACCGTGAGGCCGTTGACCTGGCGCCGGGTCAGGCTCGCACTCTCGCCGATCGGCACCTCGACGTAGCCGGTTCCCAGACGGGCCGCCAGGCGCTCGGCGATGCGGCGCGTGGTCTCGGAGGTGAACGGGCCCGGCATGCTCACGAGCAGCAGGTCTTCCGGCGGCAGGATCCGGCTGTACACGGCGGCCGCCACGCTGGAGTCAATCCCGCCCGAGACGCCCACGGCCACGCGCCGGACGCCGCACAGTTCCATAAACTTCCGGGTTCCATAGTGGACGGCCCGGTACACCTCGGGCACGCCGTCTTTGGCGGACGGCGTGCCGTCGGCGAACGGCTCCTCGGGCGCGATCTCCGCCGTGTCGGCGGACTCCTCGAATGCGCGTCCGCAGGCCAGCACGCGGCCGCGGCCGTCGTAGACGCACGAGGACCCGTCGAAGGTGAAGACCGTCTTCCCGTTGTTCTGTATGCCCACGTTGTTCACGTAGACCAACGGCCGCGCCAGCCGCGCGGCCCACTGCGAGAAGAGACGGTGCCGCTTGGCGTTCTTGCCCAGGGTGAAGGGTGAGGCGTTGATGTTGACGTATAGGTCCACGGGATGGCGGGAGAGCGCGGCCAAAGGCGAGACGGCGTAATCGGCGTCCCAGGCGTCCTCACAGAGCAGGCAGCCGAGCGAGAAGCGCTCCGTGCGAACGGGAGCCAGAAGCCGTTCCACCGGCTGGTTTTCTTCCAGGGCCAGCTTGCGCAGGTCGCAGAAATGACGGCTGTCGTCGAATTCGCGGTAGTTCGGCAGCAGCGTTTTGACCACAAAAGGGTAGGGGCCGCAGGCGGGTCCGGCCCAGCGCCCGTTCTCGGCCACGAACAGGGCGTTGTACTTGCGCACGCGGCCGTCCTCGTTGCGCCGCTGCCAGTCGAGCGCCACGCTGCCGAACACGGCTGTGATCCCTTCGGAGGCGGCCCGCACTTCCTCGCCGCACTCTTCGCATTCCCTCAGGAAGGCTTCGTGTTCCCACTCGTCTCCGATCAGGTAACCGGGGACGGCCATTTCGGGGAAGACGACCAGGTCCGCGCCGTCGGTCCGGGCGGCGCGGAGGTGCTCGATCATGGCGGCCGCGTTGTCGAGGGGGCGCCCGGGCCTGACCTCCATCTGCACCAGGCGGGTCCGGATGCTTCGTTCGATCTTCGATGTTGAACGTTCGGTGTTCACGGTTCGCACGCGGGCCCCGGGTCAGGGTTCTTCGCCCTTCTTCTTCCCGTGGTGCTGACGGAAGACCTCTTCGCCCCAGAGATCGATCTCGATCTTCCTCAGTCTCCGGAAGAACCAGAAGACGATCACGGCCAGGGCGCCGAGCACGAGCACGCACGCCAGGATCATGATGAGGTACTGCAGCATGCTGTCCCGAGTATAGGCGGCGCAACCGGCCGGGACAACCGCATTCTGGGCTACGGGGAGGACAGCGCGTTGAGCATGCGGATCACGACCCGGCCCACGATCTCGAGGCTGCGGGCGCTGAGCTTGTCCATCGTGTCCGCGTCGGTGTGCCAGGTCGAGTTGTCGCCGGGCACGGGACCGTACTGGAAATCGATGAGGTCCACGGCGGGCATGCCGGCCGCCCGGAAGGGGACGTGGTCGTCGAGGATCGGTCCGTCCGCCAGGGAGAACTTCGCCCGGGCCCCTTCCGCGCGCGCGGATTCAAAGGCCAGCGAGATCAGGGCCGGCGTGCTGTTCCGGGGGATCGTGACCGTCAGATCGCGGTCGCCGACCATATCGAGCACGAGGACGGCCGTCACCCGGTCCGCGCGCCGGTTCTGTACGAGGGTCTTGGCCAGGCGCCGGCTGCCGTGCAGACCGTCCTGGGCGCCGTACGCGCGCAGGCACTCTTCGCCGTCGAAAAACGCCAGGATGACGGCCGGCCCCCGTGTTCCCCGCTGCGCCAGGCTGCGCGCCAGCTCGAGCAGGAGGCCGGTGCTGCTCCCGGAATCGTTTGCGCCGGCGAAGCGGTCGCTGATGCCGGCCTTGGTGTCGTAGTGCGACCCCACGATCAGGGTGCGACCGCTCGTGCCGGGCACGATGCCGAGGACGTTGCGGAAGAGTACGGGCCCGGCCGGCGTCTCGTCCCGGAATTCGTCCAGGAGCGGTTCGACCCCCAGGTCGCGCAGGCGCGTTTCCAGGTAGCGGGCGGCCCGCTCCGCGCCGGGCGTGCCCGAGACGCGCGGGCCGAGGGCTACGAAATCGCGCACTTCCGCCAGTGCCCGCTCACCCGAGATTCCGGCCGGATCGATCCGGCGCGGGGCCGGGGGCGTTTCCCGGCGCGCGCGGCGGACGACCGCGTTCCGGAACACGCGCGTCGCGAACAGTGCGGCCAGCACGGCGATCGCGGCGGTGAGGAGCAGGGGGCGGATTCGCCGGCGGCCGGTCATGGGCTTATTCCGCTTGAATCCCGAGCAGGGCCAGGATCCGGTCCAGGTCGTCGTTCGAGTAGAAATCGATCTCGATCAGGCCCTTGCGTTTCTTGCCGTTGGCAAGGGTGCGGCTGGGCGTGATCCGCACGGCGGTCCCGAGGTGGTGGTGCAACCGGTCCGAAAGGTAGCCCACGTGGCTGCGCGGCATGTCGTCGCGCGTGGCGCGCGGCTTGCGCGGAGCGCGGCGCCCCCGGCGGATGAGCTTTTCGAGATTGTGGACGGACAGGCCGTCGGCGACCGCCCGCCGGGCGTACAGGACCTGCTCGTCCGCGATCGTCAGGCCGCTGAGGAGCTTCGCGTGGCCGGCGGACAACTCGCCGCGGGCGATCATTCCCATCACTTCGTCGGGCAGCGAGAGCAGACGCATCGCGTTTGACACCGTGGCTCGCGCCTTCCCGACACGATCCGCGATCTGTTCCTGGGTGAGCCCGAACTCGGAAGAGAGGAGTTCGTAGCCGTGGGCCTCCTCGAGCGGGTTCAGGTCCTCGCGCTGCAGGTTTTCGACCAGGGCCAGCTCGACCCCGCGCTGTTCGGCTGCCTCCGTGACGATTGCCGGCACCTCTTTCAGGTCGGCGACCGACGCGGCGCGGAGGCGGCGTTCGCCGGCGATGAGCTCGTAGGTGTCCGGGCCGGCGGCCCGCACCAGCACGGGCTGCAGCACGCCGTGGCGCCGGATGGAGGCGGCCAACTCGTTCAGCGCTTCCTCGTTAAACGCGCGCCGCGGTTGTCGCTTGCTGACCGCGATGCGCTCGACCGGGATCCGGGCCACGCCGGCCGTGCCGGTCTCCGCCGCGGGCCGCTGCTCGACCATGCCGTCCTTGATCAGTGCTCCCAGGCCCCGTCCCAAGCCGTGTTTAGCTGCCATGGCGTCTCTTTCTCCCGCTGGCTTTTTTCTTTGCTGCCGGTTCCGGGGCGGCGGACGCCCCGACGTTGAGCTTGGCCTTCAACCCGCCGCCTTCCTCGACCACGAGGCGGGGTGTCTGGATGTCGCCCCGCAGGAATCCGCCGGGCCGCACGCGGATCAGGTTCTCGGCCCGCACCTTGCCCTTGAATTCACCCTCGACTTCGAGGTCCCGGCAGGCGATCCGGCGGTTGATCACAAAACGCGCCCCGCTCCGGACCGTGAGATCCCTCATGCTCAGGTTGCCGAGCTCGAAGGCCGCGCCCGGACAGAGCTCGAGCCGGCGCGACGCGCGGACCGACCCGCTCTTGACGGATCCGGCCAGGATGACGTCGGTGGCGACCAGGTCGCCCCCGTTCACGACTCCGCCGTCCAGGATGCGGATCGTGCCGATCGTCCGGATCATGCCGCGGCATTCGGCGTCGACGACATGATCTCCCACTTCCAGCCAGCTGCGGCATTTCGGGCAGAGCGCCTTCTCGATCCGGCCGCGCAGGGTGAACCCGTACCCGCACTTGTAGCACACGATTTCGTGCGACTCCGGAACAACCGTGTGTCCGATGCGGGAGGCGCCCGGCGCGTCCGTCTTGCGGGGCGGGCCCTTCTCGGTCTTGGGCAGCCGCGTCCGGGACGGTCTGGTCCGCAGCCCCTTGGTTTTCCCCGAGCGCTGGGCGGCCCGCACCGAAGAAAGGCCGTCGATCACGCGCGGGCTGTCGGACTTGGCCACGCTTCTCCTCCCGCTTCGCCGGTCCGGCGCGGCAGCCCGAAGGCGCCACCGCCCGGGGCATGCCGCTTAGACCCCGGCCGCGGGGAACCTTCGTTCGCGGAGGCCGGCTACTTCCGTCCCAAAGCGCCCGACTTCCCCCTGGCGTCGGCCTCCTTGGCCGGAGCCGGTTCCTGGCCGCCGGCCGCCGAATCCGCGCGCGGGGTCGACCGGGAGTCGGCTGAAGCGGCCGCCCCCGACGGGTTCACTTCCGACTTGCCGACAAAGGTGGCCCCATCCTCCACGATGAGCCGCTTGGCCCGGATGTCGCCGATCATGCGGGCCGAGGCCTTGAGCTCGATGCGGTCCTTGG
>Ga0180432_10007913_pt1 | contig 13389 bp, 17 predicted proteins | sample SS_ome_10_FD_132414 | JGI IMG/M metagenome (GOLD analysis project Ga0180432, IMG submission 132414) | Hypersaline lake sediment archaeal communities from the Salton Sea, California, USA - SS_1_MS_2 metaG | ecosystem: Environmental > Aquatic > Non-marine Saline and Alkaline > Hypersaline >...
CGGCAAGGCCGCGGCGATCACGCCCGTCCTGGCCGCCCTCCGCCGCGAGATCGCCCGCCCGGCGGTCGACTTCCGCAGCCTCAGCATCAACCAGACCGTCGAGGCAACCGGCTACACTCGCCAGACGATCCACGCCTGGCGGACCAAGCACGACGCCCCGGCCAACTCCGACGGCACGATCTGCCTGCCGGAGCTCCTGGCCTGGCGTGAGAACTGGCTTGCGGCCCGCAGCGGCGCGGCGTCCGGCCGCCCGGCCCCGGTCAACCGTTTTCAGGACGCCAAGACCCGCAAGCTCGAGCTGGACCTTCAGGTCGCCGAGGGTTCGCTGCTGCCCCGCGACGAGGTCCTCGCCGGTTTGCTGGCCCGTCACCAGGCGCTGCTGTCGACGTTCCGGCGGAAGGCGACCGAGATGTCGGTCACTCTGGCCAATCAGGAGCCAGACCGCATCCTGGCGGTGATGGAGAAATTCCTTGACGAAATCCGCCGGCAGATGCTGGACGTGCCGTCCGAACTGCGCCTTCCGCCGGCGGCGGCCGCCCAGTTCTCAGCCGTCCTGGCCGCCCTGTCGCCGGAGGGTTCCGAATCATGATTTCCGCCCCGGCCCCAGCCCGCGCCGTTTGCGAACAGCTCCCGCCTCCGCTGGCGATCCAGCCTGAGGAGTGTGACGTGCTCGAGCCCCGCGACCGCCTGACCGTCAGCCAGTGGGCCGCGCAAAAGCGGAGGCTTTCGGCCAAGACCTCCGACCTGTCGGGCGACTGGGACAACTCCCGCACGCCGTTTTTGGTCGAGATCATGGACTCCCTGTCGTCGCCTGGGATCCAGCAAGTCACCGTCTGCAAGTGCGCCCAATCCGGCGGCACCGAGACCGCTTTGAACTTCCTCGGCTGGGCGGTCGACGAATCGCCGGGTCCGCTGCTGATGGTTATGCCGATTCGCGACGACGTGGTCCGCCGCATCGGCACCCGCGTCCGCCCGATGTTCGAGTCGACGCCGAGCCTCCTGGCCCACGTTGGCGGCGACCTGGACGCGATCAACATCGGCAAGGAGACCGAGCTCGATTCGATGATCCTCTACATCGGCTGGTCGACCTCCCCCGGCGCCCTGGCCGACAACCCGGTCTGCTACGTGATCCTGGACGAGGTCGGCAAATTCCCGCGCCGATCCGGCGACGAGGCCGACCCGGTCAGCCTCGCCCGCCAGCGGATGCGGACGTTCGCCAGCCGGGCGACGCTGCTGGTCAACTCGACGCCCGTCCTGGCCGGCGACCTGATCGACCGCGAATACCAGCGCGGCGACCGCCGCAGATGGTGGGTCCCGTGCGGCCGTTGCGGCGAATATCACGTGATGGCCTGGCCGAACGTCTCGCTCGACAGGGACGCCGAGCACCTTTTCCTGCCCGCCGACGACTATCTGCAAGGCCGCCGCGCCCGCTACGTCTGCCCCGCCTGCGGCGCCTGTTGGTCGGAGTCCGACCGCTGGCGAGCGGTCACCGCGGGCCTGTGGGCCCCTGCCGTCTGCACCGTCGACCGCAGCGGCTCGATCGTCGGCGACGAAAAGCCCACAGCCCACCGCAGCTACCACATTACGAGCCTGATGCTGCACCCGCACTTCATGACGATCGGCCGCCTGGCGGCCGCCTGGGTCGCCGCCCAGGCCGAATACCGCGCCGGCGACATCGGCCCTTTGCAGGATTTCATGAACTCCGAGCTCGCCCAGCCGTGGTCCGAGACCGTCGAGCCGGTCGAGGCCGATGTTCTCGATTCGCACGTGTCGAGCTACGCGATGGGACTTGTGCCCCCCGGCGTTCAGATGATCACGATCGGCTTTGACGTGCAGATCGACCACGTCTGGTCGATGGTCGTCGGCTGGGGCTGGCTGGGCGAATGCTGGATTATCGACGCCCGCCGCGTCGAGACCGGCTCGACCGAGCACGTCGAGAATTTCGACCCGCTGGCCGACCTTCTGCGGATGACCTGGCCGATGGCCGACGACCCGGCGATGATCGTGCGGTGCCGCAAGGCGGCGATCGACTGCGCCTACCGCCCCGAGGCGGTCAAGGCCTGGTGCCGCAAGCTCGGCGACGTCGACGTGATCCCCGTCCGCGGCGAGTCGTCGGTCAAGAATCTGATCCGCATGGTCAAGGAGTCCGGGCCGTCGGCCGGCGATCCGCTTTCGAAAATACCCGGCGCGACCCAGCGTCGCTGGGACGTCAACGTCGACGCGTACAAGGATCTGCTCGCCCGTCTGATCGCCCAAAAGACCCCCGGCCCTGGTTACCTGCACCTGCCGGCCGACTCGCCGACCTGGCTGGCCGAGCAGCTTACGGCCGAGCGCTGCGAGACGATCCGAAACTCGCGCGGCAAGATGCTCGGCCACAGGTGGGCGCCGAGACACGACCGGATCGACAATCACATGATCGACTGCTGGAACTACGCCCGCGTCGCCGCCGACCTGGCCGGCGTCCGCCTGATCCGCAACCCCGACGCCCCGCCGTCGGCCGCGTCAAGAACCGGCGGCGGAGTGATCGAGAAATACCGGCGCTGATGCGTCGACGACAACAACAACGAATCAACAACAACGAATGAAAAGGATATGAATCATGAAACTCAGCGAACTCATCGTAAACGGAACGCCGATCAGCCCCGAATCCGCCCAGGAGCTGCTGGACGACATGTGGACAGCCGGCTTTCGGCCCTCGAACCGGCCCGCCCCGATCGACTCGACGGCGCAGTGTGCACATCTGGCGGACATGCGTGCGATCGCGTTCAGCCAGTTGAAGATCGACCCGCCGGCAGGCAGCTAATCCTCGCCGCGGCCGTCGCCAACCTGCCCGCCCGCCGGCGGGCCGCCATTCACCGCTTTTCAGCCGAAAGGAATCACCGATGTCCGAAGAAACGCCGATGACCTTGAAGACGATCCCGCCGTCCGACCTGGCGGACCTGAAGGTTTCCGAACTGAAGGCTCTGGCCGCAGATGATGGGATCGAGATCCCGCCGAAGGCCGTCAAGGCCGAAATCCTCGCGCTGCTGGCGGCCCACCTGAAGGCGACCAAGCCCCGCGCCGGTCAGCTTCTGTGCAAATTCAAGGGATGCGGCGCTCCGCTCCGCATCCGCTCGACCCGGGCGCCGGTCAGGACATCGACCGGCATCGAATACCAGACCCGCTACGTCCAGTGCAAAGGCCCCCGCGGTCATCGGTATAAAATCGTGACGGAGATCAGGCAGGGGCCGCCGGCAACGTTGAATGCTGAATGACGAATAAGGATGAATCGACGATGGATGTGATCTACGAACCGAAGGGCGCCGCTGGTGAGTACTCCCCGCTGGCGGCGAATCTCTACCGCGGCTGCACTTGCGGCTGCCGCTACTGCTACGCCCCGGCGACGGTGCGTATGAGCCGCGAGGCGTTCGCCAGGCCCGCGCCCCGCAAGGACGTCCTGAAGGCCCTCGAAAAGGACGCCGGGAAATTCGCAGGAACCGCCCTGCCGGTCCTCTTGAGCTTCACCTCCGACCCGTATCAGCCTCTTGAGTTCGAACCCGGCCCCGGCGGCCTGACCCGCCGCGCGATCGAGATCCTCGACGCCGCTTCGATCCCCGTCAAGATTCTGACCAAGCGTCCTCTTGCGGCGCTGGATCGCGACGCGAATGTTTTCCTGGCCGCCGGGGTTGACTTCGGCGTCTCTCTGGTCTGGACCGCCGAGTCCGACCGCAAACACTGGGAGCCGGGCGCCGAATCGGTCGCCGACCGGATCGTTGCCCTGCGTTTGGCCCATGGATGGCGGCTGAAGACGTGGGTTTCTCTCGAGCCGGTGATCGACCCGGCCCAGGCGATCGGCGTGGTCATGGCGACCGCCGCGTTCGTCGACTGCTTCAAGGTCGGCAAGCTGAACCACGACCGCCGGCGCGAGTCTCAGATCGACTGGCGCGAGTTCCTTTTCCAGATCCTCCGCGAGCTGACCGACTGCGGCGCAGGCTACCGGATCAAGGATTCGCTGTGGACCCACGCCGACCGCGAGATCCGCGACAGATGGCCGAAGGAAAAGGAAACGGATCAACACTCAACCGAGCAACAAGGAACATCCAAACCCGAAAGGTGAAACAACATGGCTGCCGCACAAAAGACACCCGCCCCTGACAACGCCCAGTTGATCGACGACCCCGCCGACGCCCCGACGATCGAGCAGTACCGCTTATTCCACGAGCTGGTCATGGAGTACGCCGCGTCGATCAACGCCGCGGCAGAGCGTGTCGACTCGGCCAAGACCCAGCTCGACCGCAGCAAGGCCGGCCTCAAGGAGGCCGAGTCCGATCTCGCGGCGTTCATAAACGACGACAAGCTCCCGCTGCTCAAGGATCTCGGCGATGAGTGAACGCCCGGCGGGCGTGTCGGGGGGTGGCGCCTCCGCAGTCGTCGCCCCTGAAAAGTAGGTTACAGATTCTGTAACGCTCCCGGTTGCCGCACCGCCCGGGCGGGCCGTAGAGTCAACGTATGGCAGCAACCGCCCAGCAACTGCTCGACGCCGTCAACGACGGGCTCCTGAAGCTCCTGACCCACACGGTCGCCGAGTACAAGATCAACTCGGTGTCCTACACCTACCAGGACATCGCCGCCCTGCGCAGGCTCCGCACGGAGCTGGAGTCCGAGGTCGCCCGCACATCCGGCGACCGCCCGGCGATCGTCCACGCCGACATTTCGCGGAGGCCGGCATGAACGCGGCCGCCGCGGACAAAAGCGCACTCCGCTCGCTGGTCTTCACCGAGATCGCCCGCGGCCGCGGCGTCGAGCTGGGCCGCGCGGCCGACAGGCAATTCCCGCCTACCGCGCTCGACAGACTCTCTGCGATTTCTCCGCGATGGCGGGCCGCCCGCACTCTGGACCGCATGGGCGCGACGATCGTCGCCGGCGGCTACGAGATCGCCAAGCCGTCGCGGACCCGCCGCGCCCGCCGCCGCGGGGCCGACGGCCCGGCCGACGCCGGCCAGGACGACAGGACGCTGTGGGAGCTTCGCGAATGGTGCCGCGACCTCGACCGCAACTCGCCGCTGATGCGCGGGATCATCGACCGGATGCGGGACAACGTGATGGCGCCGGATTACGGATTCCGCCCCGACAGCGGTGACGAGAAATTCGACGCCGACGCCGCGGCCGCTTTGGCCGAGACCGCCCCGACCGCCGAGCACCGCGGCATGTTCGACCTGCAGCAGGTTTTCGAAACCGGGTTCAGGTCGCTCGGCCCCGACGGCGATTTTCTTGAGATTTTTCTGAAAGACAACCGGCTGCAGATAATCGAGGCCCACGATCTGGTCACCCCCCGCAACCGCACCGGCTACAAGGGCCGGCGCGTCGTCGGCGGCGTCGAGACCGACTCATCCGGCCGCCCCAGGGCCTACTACGTCCGCGACCCGTCGTCCGCGCCGCGGTTCGGCTACTCCGGCTGGATCGGCTCGTACAGGGACGCCCAGCGGATCGACGCCGCGGACGTCAACCACGTCGCTGCCCGCACGCGGTTCAGCCAGACCCGAGGCGTACCGGTCATGGCCGCCTCGATCGGCGCGCTCGAGCGGCTGGACGGCTATCTGGAGTCCGAATCGATCGCCGCCCAGGTCGCCAGCCACATCACCTGGTCGATCCGCCGCAACGCCGATCCGGCCGGCCCGTGGCTGCCCGGCGCCGAATTGCAGACCGACCCGAACTCGACTGCCGACAGCCTGTCGACCTACGAGCAGCTTATGCGTTCCGAGCCCGGCGCTGTGTTCGACCTCCGGCCGTTGGAGAGCGTCGAAGTCAACACCGCCGGCCGTCCGACCGACCAGTTCGACCCCTACATCACGTCTATGATGCGGATGGTCGGCTCCGGCGTCGGCCTCCCGCTGGAGCTGGTGCTTCTGGATTTTTCGAAGACGACCTACGCCAGCGCCCGGGCGAGCCTTCTGCAGGCCTACCGGACGTTTCTGTTTTGGCAGCGGTTCGTCCGCGTCCGAATGATCCAGCCGACCTACGACCGCTGGATGGCCGGCTGGATCGCCTCGGGCGACCTTCGCCCGCTGGCCGGCGGCCGGTCGTACAAGCTGAAATTCTTCCCGCCCAGATGGGCGTGGATCGACCCGCTGAAGATGGTGCTGGCCAAGAGCAAGCAGATCTCCGCCGGCGCCGGGACGCTGGAGGACTGGATCAGCGAGGAGGGCGAGGTCGCCGAAACGATCTGGGCCGCCCGCCAGATGGAGCTGGATGAGCTCCGCGCCCGCAGGATCCCGACGACCACCGCGCCTGAAAATCTGAGCGCCAACCAGGAGTCCGACGAATGAACAAGACATCCGCGCCGGTAATCATGGAGGCGATCAGCGCCCTTCCCTGGGCGATGGAGCGCAAGACTCTCACGAGCTTCGCCGACCTGATCTCCCGCCACGCCGCCGGGGTTCGCCTCTCGGCAGACGAGGTCGCCGCTGTCGTCGCCGCCCGCAACCCCGACTCGACCGTCGACCGCGGCTACCGGATCGAAAATTCGGCGGCGATCGTGCCGGTCAGCGGCGTAATCGCCAAGCACGCCCGCCAGGTCAACGGCGCCTCCCAGCCCCGCGGGACCTCGGTGGAGGTTTTGAACAAGGCGCTGGCCAAGGCCGTCGCCGACGACCGGGCCAAGCGGATCGTGCTGCACATCGAATCGCCCGGCGGCTCGGTCGCCGGCCTGGCCGATTTCGCCGATGCGGTGTACGACGCCAACGCCGCCAAGCCGGTGATCGCCTACGCCGACGACCTGTGCGCGTCTGCGGCCTACTGGATCGGCTCGCAGGCGTCGCGTTTCTACTGCAACCAGACCGCGATGGTCGGCTCGATCGGCGTCTACGCGCTGATGCTCGACTCGTCGCGGGCGGCCCAAAACCAGGGCTTCAGGTTCGTCATCGTCCGCAGCGGCCCCCACAAGGGCGTCGGCGAGACCGGCGTCCCGATCACCGACTCAAACGTCGAGGCCTGCCAGACGGAGATCGACCGCTATTTCGCAACGTTCAAGTCCGCGGTCATGCGCGGCCGCGGCCCCCGCGGCCTGACAAGCGGCTCGCTGGACGAGCTGGCCGACGGGCGATGCTTCATCGGCGCCGCTGCGGTCGATTTGAAGCTGGTCGACGGCGTCAAGACCCTCGCCCAGGCGGTCGCCAGCTACGCCCCCCGCCCCAGGGCCGCATCCGAAGAAATCGCAGAAACCACGGCGTCGAGCCGGTCAGCCATTGAAATTGAAAACGACCTCGGACCGGCCGCCCACGATAACCCCGAAATCGAGGTCGATGGAGACAAAACTATGAATAAGGACGAAAAATCAACCCAGGCCGACGCCGCGGCGACAGACGCCGCCGTCGCCGCCGAACGCGACCGCGCCTCGGCGGTATCGAAGATCCTCGCCGGCCGGCCGGAGCTTTTGGAAAAGGCGATCGCCGACTCGGCGTGCGGCCCGACCGAGGCCGCGGCGATGTTGGTCCCGGCCCTGGAGGCCCGGATCGCCGACCTCGAGCAGGCCAACGCCTCACTGCAGGCCCGCCTCGACGAAATCGCCCAGTCCGGCGCCTCGGCGCTGCGGATCGCGGCCTCCGACGACGAGGCCCCGCCGGCGGACGAAAGCCAGGCCCCGACCGGCGACGACGGGAAGTGCGCCACGTACGTCGCGGCTGTCAAGGCCGCGGCCGCATCGGGCAAGACCCTCGGCGACGCCTACGCCGCCGCCGGCGACCGGCTGCCGGAGTCTCACGCGGCCTACATCGCCGCCGGCAGCCCGCGCATCGACCTCGGCTGACCCGCGCCGCCGGCGGGCCTGAACCCACTACCAAAAAACACGAACTTCAGGAGCACTGAAAAATGGCAAGAGCATACAGTAACGAAATTCCGACCTTCGCCGCAGGTGAGGCGTTGGCCGCCGACCGGCTCGTGCAGTTGTCGGGCGGATCGCTGGTCTACGCCGACAGCAACGACGAGCCGATCGGCATAACCGCCAACCTCGCCGCATCCGGCGCGAACGTCGCGATCACGCCGATAAACGCCTCGGGCGTCGTCCGCGTGACGGCCTCCATGGCGATGTCGTCGGGCGACGCGATCTACGCCGCCAACGACGGCAAGGTCGCGTCGCTGGCCGCCGGCCGGCGGATCGGCACGGCCCTCCAGGCCGCGACCGCCGACGGGCAGGTCATCCCCGCGATGATCAACACGTTCAGCGGCGACGAGCTGCTGATCCAGAGCGGCACGATCAAGTTTCAAGAGGACTTCCTGACCGGCAGCCTGGAGGACGGCCACAAGTTTTCGACGACCGCCGACAAGGGCGACTGGGTGGTGACGACAGTCGACGGCGACAGCGACGGCGGCGAGTCGGTCAACGTGGCCGACGACGCCCACGGCGGCATCTTGGCGATCGTCAGCAACGACAAGGCCAACGACGCCGAGCAACTGCAGCTCAACGGCGAATCGTTCAAGCTGCAGTCCGGCAAGCAGCTCTACTTCGAGACGTCTTTCGCCGTCGAAGACGTCAGCGCCACCGACCTGTTCATCGGCCTGGCGATCGCCGACACGACCGTCCTGGGCGGCGTCAGCGATCGGATCGGCTTCCAGATGCTGCACGACGGCAACATCAAGGCCCTGGTCGAGAAGAACGGAACCGAGACGCTGACCGACACCGGCGAGGACATCACCGACGGGACGCTGGCGACGTTCGCGACCAAGTCGGTCAAGGTCTCGATGCTCTACGACGGCGACGCCGACGAGGTTCTGTGCTTCGTCGACGACGTCTACGCTGCGACCCTGGCCGCTGCGAACATCCCCGACGACGAGGCGCTGACGCCGACGATCGCCATGCTGGCGGTCGGCGCGGCCGCCGAGACCGTCTGGGTCGACTACTTCAACATCGCCGCCGAGCGATAAGCCGCCCCCCGTCCGGCCCGGCGGCGAACGGATTCGCCGCCGGACCCGGCCGGAGCACACTGACGAAAATGAAAAAAACCCGGCCCCGGCCGGAAAGCGTAAGGAGACGCAATTATGAGACCCAACGACAGCAACGCAGTCCTCCGTCGGGACCTGGCGCAGGTGGCCAGCGAATACGACGCCGAGGCCGCCCGGCGGTTCGGATTCATCGGCCTTCAGGTCGCCCCGATCATGCCGGTGACCGAGGAGACCTCCAGTTATCCGGTGATGCAGCGGGAGAATTTCCTGAAGCCCTCGACCACCGCCCGCGGCGCCGACGGCAGCTACCCGCGGATCGTCGGCGAGTTCGACACGCAGAACTACACCTGCGAGGAAAACGGCCTGGAGTACCCGCTGGACGACAAGAAGGCCGCCCGGTACGCCACGTACTTCAGCTTCGAGCGTCACGGCGCCCGGATGCTGCGCCACCAGATCCTGTTGGCCCAGGAGATCCGGATCGCATCGCTGATCCTGGACGCCGCGACGTTCACCGCCGCCGACGCTGCTACCGCCTGGTCGACCGCCGCGTCGGCCACGCCGATCGCCGACGTCCTGGACGCCTGCGAGACCATCGAGTCCAAGACCGGCATGCCGCGGGAGATGTTCAGCCTGATCTGTCCGCGGACGGACTACCGCTACTTCGTGCAGGCCGACGACACCAAGGCCCAGTTCCAGAGCACCTACAACATGTCCGACGGAGTGATCCCCGCGCTGCTGCAGCGCAGCCAGATCGCCGCGATGCTGGGCATCAAGGAGGTCCTGGTCGCCGGCGCCGGCTACGACACCGCCGGCGAGAAGGCGGCCGAGTCGCTGAGCCAGATCTGGGCCGCCGGCCACGTGATGGTCGCTGTCCTGGGCAACGAAGGCGACGACCTCGAGGAGAACCCCTCGATCGCCCGCACGATGCTCTGGACCGAGGATTCGGCCGACAACGTGGTGATGGAGTCCTACCGCGAGGACAAGGTCCGCGCGACGATCCTGCGGGCCCGCCACAACACCGACGAGGTGCTGACCGCCGAGCCCGACCTGATGGGCCAGTTGATCGACACCGCCCCGTAGTCTCCGACCATGCGGTGCGGACGGTTTGTCGCCCGCACCGCGTGAAGACATTTCGCCGGTTCCGCCGGCCGGTGTCGGGAATGGAAGCCCGCCCGGCCGGCGAACTGCGAAAACGGCAGGTAAGAGGCCTGCCTGCCGGCAGGCAGGTGAGAGGTGAGGTGAGAACGACTCTAACCTCTAACCTCTAACCTCTAACTTCTAACCCGCCGCACAAAGGAAGGCGAAACCGATGACAAGACCCCATAAAACAATCCTGGCCGCGGCGATGCTGGCCGCGGTTTCGGCGTTGGGCGGATGCGCGATGGCGGTCGCCGACATGGACGTCGACGCCGCGATCGCCCAGGCCGCCATGATCAACGTCGAAAACGTCAAGACCGTTACGGCCGACAAGGCCGCCGCCCACGACCGGGCCGCTGCGAAACTCGAAGACGAACTGACAAAGAGAATCTCGGCAAGTCGCGGCGGCGCGGCCGCGGCGGCGATCCTGGCCGGCTACCGCACGATGCGTGCCCGCCAGGCCGCCGCCCGCTCGGCCGACCTGGCCCAATACGCCGAGATGGTGGACAACGCGATGCTGATCTCCGAGCTGGTCGACCGCCGGATCGCCGTGCGTGCCCGCTGGCGTACGCTGATGGACCGCTACCCGCCCATTTCGCGGCTGCGGAGTTACGCCGAGGTCGAGGCCCGCCGCTACGTCGAGACCCTCGGCCGCGACCACGCGCTTCCGATGGCCGAAACACCAGGTGAGAGGTGAGAGGCCTGCCTGACGGCAGGCGGGTGAGAGGCCTGCCTGCCGGCAGGCAGGTTAGAGGTTAGAAAGCCGTTCTCACCTCTCACCCCTAACCTCTCACCCCTGAGCCCCTACGGAGAACAGATCATGGCAAACGAAAACGCTGAACCCGCCGCCGACGCCCCGACGCTCGACGAGCTCAAGACGTTGCTGACCGACCAGTTGATCTCGGCCAGGGAGACCGCCGCCCGCATCGCCGCGATAGAAGGCGCCCCCCCGGCCGCAGAGGCCGCGGACCCGACGGACTTTTCCGACTGCGCCCCTCCGCCTCCGATCGGCGGCCTGAAGACCGCCCGCGGCAGTGAGTCCGTCCGCCGCGCCGAGGTCTCGCTGACCGCGGCGTTCCGGGAAGTCGGCATAGCCGAGGCTGTCGCGTCGATCGTAGCCGATCTGGGCTCGGCGTTCGGACTAACGATTTGAGGTTAGAGGTTGAAGGTTAGAGGTTAGAGCCGTTTCTCTCACCCCTCACCTCTCACCTGCCTGCCGCCAGGCAGGCCTAACACTGGAAAGGAAACGAAAATGAAATTCCTGGCCGACTTTTTGAAGGGCAAGAAATCGTACCTCGCCGCGGCGGGCATCTTCATCGCGGCGTTGGCGGCATTCGCCGACGGTTCGATAGACTTCGGCGCTTTGGTCAACAGAGCGCTCGAGGCGTTGGCCGTCGTCGGCGTCCGGGCCGCGATCGCCAAGGGCGGGTCGAAATGACCCCCGAAGGCCTGCCCGACAATCCCAACGACCTGCTGGGCCTCGACTCCCCCGTCCGCGTCACATTGTCCGAGGCGGTCCGTCAGATCGCCACCGCCGCCGGATTCGCCGCCGCCGAGAAGGTCATGTCCGACCACGTCCGCCAGTGCCAGCCGCACGTTCACAATCGGCTGGGCGCCCTGGAGGATCACGTCGACGACCTGCGGATCTCGAGGGCGCGTCTGACCGGCATGATCGCCGCGGCGGGCATCCTCTCGGGCCTCTGCGGAGGCGGCGGCGTGGCCCTGGCGGTCAAGCTGCTGGGAGGCTGACGACGTTATGACCATTTACGACATGATGTCCGACGACCTGGCCGCCACGGCGTTCGATGCAACCGACGAGGCGACCCCGTGCGAGGCAATCGCGTACTCCGCGCCCGGCGTCGGCGACCTGACGTTCGACGCCCTGGTCCTGCCGGTCGAGATCGACGACCGCCCGGCGGCCGACCGCGAGGACACCGACGTGCGCATCCGCCGGATCGTTATTTTGACGGCCGACGCCGCGGCGCCCGACCGCACGAAGATCAACCAGGCAACCGTGACGCTTTCGGACGGCTCTGTCTGGAGCCTCGACCGGATCGAGTGGCTGCAGCCCGGCGCGTGGGCCGGCGTGTTCGCGCGGACCTACCGCCGCCGGCTGGCCGCCGGCCGCCCTACGATGGAGGACGTCTGAAATGCCGGTGACCCCCTCGGGCATGATCTCGTTTCCGCTGGCCGCCCTGGCCGAACTGCTCAGCGAGTGCTCTGCGTTCCAGTCGTGGGTCGGCGCCGCCGGCGCCGCCGAGGCGCTCGGCTCGGTCAAATACCTGTCGCAGGACGACGACGCCGACAGCGACTCCGACGACCGGCCTCTGGCGGTCGTCGGCTGGTCTGACGACTTCGAGGCCGTCCGGGACTCCGAGCCCCCTCGCTACGATCACTCCGGCTCGCTCGAAGTGATCTTCGAGGCGATGGCCGACGCCGGCGGCCACACGACCCAGTCCGACCGCTTCTTCAATTTCGCCAATTCGGTGGGCGCGGTCATGGGCGAGCTGGAGGCAAAATCCGGCCGCGGCGGTCTTTTGCTGGTCAACGCGTTTCGAAAAATCGCCGGACCCGGCCGCCCGTCGGCCAAGGCGCTGAACGCCGGTCGGCTCGACGTGATCGGCATGGTCTTCGAGATCGACTGGGCCGAAAGGTGAGACGATTATGGATTGCGGATTTAAGATTTTAGAATGTAGAGTGGACGACGCAAACAACGGCGACGGCGGCGGACGATATGATAAAGCAGATCGACATCACGTACTCCGGCACTCCGGACCTGGAGATCGCCGAAAAGAAATCGCTGACCGAAAACGCGATGGTCGCCGCGATCATGCTGTGGCATCGGCGTTATCTGGCCGGCCACTTCTACGTCTCGGCCGAATCGAAATACGGCTACACCAAACGCAAGGCGAAGTACATCGCGGCCAAGAAAAAGCGGTTCGGCCACACCGACCCGCTGAAAAAGACCGGCAGAATGCAGCGCGAACTGAAGCGCCGGGTCGACACGCGGACGTACAACTTCAAGAAAAAGGGCCGCGCCCGCGGCACCATGTGGGCCCGCGTCCTGAATCTCTACTCGAAGCCCTCGGCCCCTCACGACATCAAGCGCGAGCTGGTGGAGATGACCGATCGGGAGGTCGCCCAGTTGATGCGGACGGTCCGCAAGGGCGTCGAGACCCGATTCAAGCAGTCCAAGAACCGGAAAAAGACGACCGTCGGACGGTAGACAACAGCAAACGACAGGTTAGAGGTGAGAGGTTAGAGGTTAGAAAGTCGTTCTCACCTCTCACCTCTAACCTCTCACCTGGCGACTGAAAGGAGCCCAACCATGGCTCA
>Ga0180432_10007914_pt1 | contig 13387 bp, 15 predicted proteins | sample SS_ome_10_FD_132414 | JGI IMG/M metagenome (GOLD analysis project Ga0180432, IMG submission 132414) | Hypersaline lake sediment archaeal communities from the Salton Sea, California, USA - SS_1_MS_2 metaG | ecosystem: Environmental > Aquatic > Non-marine Saline and Alkaline > Hypersaline >...
GATGTCGATGCCCGGCTGGGTGTCCGGGTTGCCGGCCTTGCCGATCCCGACGATCCGCCCGTCCTTCAGCCCGATGTCGGCCTTGTAGATGCCGGCGACGTCCACGATCAGCGCATTGGTGATGACCGTGTCGACCGCCCCTTGGGCGCGTGAGGCCTGGCTCTGGCCCATGCCGTCGCGGATCACCTTGCCGCCGCCGAACTTCACCTCCTCGCCGTAGGTGGTGAGGTCCTTCTCCACCTCGACGAAGAGCTCGGTATCGGCCAGGCGCACCTTGTCGCCGGTGGTCGGGCCGAACATGTCCGCATACGCGGCACGGGTGATTTCACGGGGCATGGTGTTCTCCGTAATCTGTTCGGTACGCTTCGTTCGTCATTGGCTGCGGGGCCCGAACTTGCGCAAGAGCGCGAGCGTCGCCTCGGCGATCGCGATATGCCTGACGAACAGGTTTTCCGGATCGGATCGATCGAACGCCCGGTCCCCGGGATGGTCCCGGAAGGCATAGGGGTGGGGTGCAGGTTCGCGGGCGGCTGCGCCTGTCCGGGAACCCGGGCGCTCGTTCACAGCGCGCCCATGATCTTCTGGTTGAAACCGTAAGCCTTGCGCTCGCCGCCGTACGGCACCAGCGTTACCGTCCGGCTCTGGCCCGGCTCGAACCGCACGGCCGTCCCGGCGGCGATGTCGAGGCGCATGCCGCGCGCGGCGGCACGGTCGAAGCGCAGCGCTTCGTTGGTCTCGAAGAAGTGGTAGTGGCTGCCCACCTGCACCGGTCGGTCGCCGGTGTTCGCCACGGTCAGCGTGACGGGGTCCGCTCCGGCGTTCAACTCGATGTGCCCCGGCGCCGTGATGATCTCGCCGGGCACCATCAGTCGCGCCTCCCGCGGACCCGGACGCGGCGCAGAACGTGCGGCAAGCCGGCAATGGCGACGGTCGCCGCGAGGATCAGCAGCGCAAGCCCAATACCGACGGATTCGCCGCCATGGGGGTGGAGGTGGCTGCCGGGGTGGGCGAACGCGGTGCCGGTCCAGAGGACGACTGCGAGAGCAGCAACGAGGCGCATGGCGGTTTTTCCTTCGTTTAATGGCTCGACTCTTGCGTTTCGAACCACTGGCGTTCTTTCCAGATGGATCAACTTATCGAGACATTTGAATGGCTTGCGAGCTCTATTCGGTCAATGGCGCGGGATTCAGATGTCTCGGTCGATCCACTAGCGGAAGGGATTGTGAACGGTGACGAGCTTGACGCCGTCCGGGAAGGACGCCTCGACCTGAACGTCGTGGATCATCTCGGCGATGCCTTCCATCACCTGGTCGCGGGTGATGACGTTCGCACCGGCCGTCATCAGTTCCGCAACGGTCCGGCCGTCGCGCGCGCCCTCGGTCACGAAGTCAGAGATCAGCGCGATCGCTTCCGGGTGGTTCAGCCGCACCCCGCGCTCCAGACGCCGCCGCGCGACGTTCGCCGCCATGGCGATGAAGAGCTTGTCCTTCTCCCTCGGCGTCAGCTTCATGTTGCGCGAACTCCGTTCAGATGTGCCAGATGGATGGGGCCGGGCGGCCGCCCAGTGCAGCGACAGCTTCGACCAGCCGGGTGCGAAGGTCCAGCCCGTCGGTTGCGGCGATGCGCGCCACCAGCTTTCCGTCGAACGCCGAAGCGCCCCCGGTTTCGCCCACGGCCGCACGAACGCCCGCGAGGCGCGCTTCGGCACCGGGGCCGGTCGCCAGCAGGGTCGCGAAGGCACGCGCCCCGGCGAGAAGGGCAGCGCCCGCAGACGCCCGCGCGAACGCGTCGTCGACGGTCAGCGCGTCGGCGTGGACCAGCCTGCCGTCGCGGCGGATCCGCCAGCGGTCGCGGACGGTCCCGTGCCGGACGGTCTCGTTCATGGCCGTGCGACCGAGGATGTAGGATTCCACCGCGATGAAGGCGGCCTCGCCCTCGAGATCGACCTCGAGGCTGCGCGCGATGCGCCCGCCGTCGAACAGGATCGTCTCCTGCGGCAGCCAGGCAAGCGTCGCGCCGTCGCCGACGCGGATCGACGTCGATACGGTCGCCGTTTGCGGATCGGCTGCCCGATAGACCTTCTCGCAGGCCTGGGTGGTGACCACCGCATCGGTGCCCGCGCCGGCGTCCACAGCAAGCGTGTACCGGTCGCCGCCGGTCAGCCCCCCGGACGTGTTGAGCACGACAGCGGTGAGCGGCGCCGGCGGATAGGCCTTCGGCAGGCGGATCTTGGACGAACCGGACTGGTGGAGATCGGCGAGACGGGTCTGCCCTGCCGCATCGCGGCGCAACGAAAGACGGCCCTCGCCGCGGCTGCGCTGGAGGCGGGAGATGTCGAGGGGGACTGTCATCCCGCCGAGACTGGCCGCTTCCGCCGCCTCATACAACAAGGTGACGTCTCACATTGTCGTCCTCGAGGTCCGGGCCGGTACCGGAGAACACAATCTCTCCGCGGTCCATGATATGGACGCTGTCGGCGAGGTCGCGGACGAAATCGAGGTACTGTTCGACGAGCAGGATCGCGAGCCCGGACGAGTCGCGCAGGTACTGCAGCGCGCGGCCGATGTCCTTGATGATCGACGGCTGGATGCCTTCCGTCGGTTCGTCGAGCACCAGCACGCGCGGGCGGGTGACCAGGGCGCGTCCGATGGCCAGCTGCTGCTGCTGCCCGCCGGAGAGGTCGCCGCCGCGGCGGCCCATCATGTCGGCGAGCACGGGAAAGAGGTCGAAGATCTCCTGCGGAATGTCACGGTCCTTGCGGCCGGCGAACCCGGTCTCGAGATTTTCCTTCACCGTGAGCAGCGAAAAGATCTCGCGGCCCTGCGGCACGTAGGCGATGCCCGCACGCGCCCGGTTGTAGGGCGCCATGCGGGTGATTTCGGTCCCGTCCAGCGCCACCGAGCCGCTGGCGACAGGGTGCGCTCCCATGACCGCGCGGAGCAGGCTCGTCTTGCCGACTCCGTTGCGCCCCAGCACCCCGGTGATCGAATTCGCCGGTGCGTTGAGCGAGACCTTCCGCAGCGCCTGGGCCGCGCCGTAGTAGAGGTCGACGTTCTCGATGTTCAGCATGTCATCTCGCGGGGGATGGTGGGTGATCGCCGGCAAGGGATCGTCGGATGTCTTCGCCGAGTGCTGCAACGAGCCTCGGGCCATGGGCCGACGGAGACAACTGCCGGAGCGGACCGCCGGACGGCGGTTGGCAGTCGATCGTCGGCAGGCAGGCCCGGTGATGCCACTCGCCGGCAAGGAGACAGAGCATCATCGCCTAGCGCCCCAGGTACACGTCGACCACGCGCTGGTCGGCGCTGACGTGGTCGAGCGAACCTTCCGACAGCACCGAACCCTCGTGCAGCACCGTGACCTTCACGGCGAGGTCGCGGATGAAGCTGATGTCGTGCTCGACCACCACGACGGAGTGTGTGGCGCTGATCTCGCGCAGAAGCCGCGCCGTTTCCTCGGTTTCCGAGTCGGTCATCCCGGCGACGGGTTCGTCGACCAGCAGGAGCTTCGGATCCTGCGCCAGCAGCATGCCGATTTCCAGCCACTGCTTCTGTCCGTGCGACAGGTTCCGGCCTAGGTCGTCCTTGCGTGCGGTCAGTCGCGTGGTGTCGAGGATTTCCTCGATACGCTCCTTCTGGGCAGTGCCGAGGGTTCCGATGAGTGTGGCGAACACGCCGCGGTCCTGTTCAAGCGCAAGCTCGAGATTGTCCCATACCGTATGGTTCTCGAACACGGTCGGTTTCTGGAACTTCCGGCCGATCCCGAGCCGGGCGATCTGGGTTTCGTCGCGTCGGGTGAGGTCCGTCGACTCCTCGAACAGCACGTCGCCGCTGTCGGGGCGGGTCTTGCCGGTGATGACGTCCATCATGGTGGTCTTGCCCGCGCCGTTGGGACCGATGATGGCCCGCATCTCGCCCGGTTCGATCACCAGCGACAGTTCGTTGAGCGCCTTGAAGCCGTCGAACGAAACGGAGACGCCGTCGAGGTAGAGCAGGCTGCCGGAAGAGCGTTCGGCCATTGTCGTCCCCCTATTCCGCGGCGGTGGTGGAAGGGCGGACGTCGGAGCCCTCCTCGGCGGCGGTCGACGCCGCGCGCCGATGGTCACGGCGGCGGGCCCACAGGTCGCCAAGGGTTCCGACGATCCCCTTGGGGAGGAACAGCGTGACGAACACGAACAGTCCGCCGAGCACGAACAGCCAGGCTTCCGCCCACGCCGCCGTGAACACCGTCTTCACGCCGTTGACGAGGATCGCGCCGATGATCGGCCCGGCCAGCGTGCCGCGCCCGCCGACCGCGACCCAGATCACGACTTCGATCGAGCGCGCCGGCGCGAACTCCGACGGATTGATGATGCCGACCTGCGGCACGTACAGCGCCCCGGCGATGCCGGCCATGCACGCCGACAGCGTGAAGGCGAACAGCTTCACGTTTTCCACCCGATAGCCGATGAACCGGGCCCGGCTTTCCGCGTCACGAACGGCCAGCAGCACCTTGCCGAAGCGTGAGCGGATGACGGCGGAAACCACGAGCACCCCGAGGCCGAGCGTAAGTGCGGAGATCGCGAACAGCGTGACGCGCGTCGACCCGGCCTGGATGTCGAAGCCGAGGATGTCCTTGAAATCGGTGAGGCCGTTGTTGCCGCCGAAGCCCATGTCGTTGCGGAAGAAGGCGAGCATCAGCGCGAAGGTCAGCGCCTGGGTGATGATCGACAGGTAGACGCCGGTAACCCGTGAGCGGAAGGCGAACCAGCCGAACACTAGGGCCAGCAGCCCCGGAACCAGCACCACCATGAGCGCAGCGAACCAGAACTGGTCGAAGCCGTACCAGAACCACGGGAGTTCCTGGTAGTTCAGGAACACCATGAAGTCCGGCAGGACCGGGTCGCCGTAGACTCCGCGCGAGCCGATCTGGCGCATCAGGTACATGCCCATGGCGTAGCCGCCGAGCGCGAAGAACGCACCGTGGCCGAGCGAGAGGATGCCGCAGTAGCCCCAGGCGAGGTCAAGCGCGAGCGCCAGCAATGCGAACGCGAGGTATTTGCCGATGAGCGCGACCGCAAACTCCGGCACGTGCAGCGGGTGGGTTTCCGGCAGCATGAGATGCAGCACCGGGACGACCACCGCGACGGCCGCGAGCACCACGAAAACGATCCACGCGCGGGCGCCGAGCGCGGTGAAGAGGCGTTGCGTGATCATGCTTCCACCGACCTGCCCTTGAGCGCAAACAGCCCGCGTGGCCGCCGCTGGATGAACAGGATGATGAAGACCAGCACCAGCACCTTGCCGAGCACGGCGCCGGCGAACGGCTCGAGGAACTTGTTGACGATTCCCAGCGTCATGGCGCCGACCAGCGTGCCCCAGAGATTGCCGACCCCGCCGAACACCACGACCATGAAGGAGTCGATGATGTAGGCCTGTCCGAGGTTGGGCGACACATTGTCGATCTGCGACAGGGCCACCCCGGCGATGCCTGCGATGCCCGATCCCAGCGCGAAGGTGAAGGCGTCGACCCACGGCGTGCGGATGCCCATTGCCGCAGCCATCGGGCGGTTCTGCGTGACCGCGCGCATCTGCAGGCCGAACGACGTTGCGCGCATCAGGAGCAGGAGGAGGGCGAACACGAACAGTGCAAAGAAGAAGATCCAGAGCCGGTTGTAGGTGATGCCGATCTGTCCGAGTTCGAACGCTCCCGACATGAAGCTCGGATTGCCGACCTCGCGGTTGGTCGGCCCGAAGATCGAGCGCACGGCCTGCTGCAGGACCAGCGAGAGGCCCCACGTCGCCAGCAGTGTCTCCAGCGGGCGGCCATAGAGGAAACGGATGACGCCGCGCTCGATCGCCAGCCCGACGGCACCGGCGACCAGGAAGGCCGCGGGCAGCGCGATCGCCAGCGAGTAGTCGAACAGTTCCGGCGCGCTGGTGCGGATCACCTCCTGCACCACGAACGTGGTGTAGGCGCCCAGCATCACCATCTCGCCGTGGGCCATGTTGATGACCCCCATCACGCCGAAGGTGATGGCCAGCCCGATCGCGGCGAGCAGAAGGACCGAGCCCAGCGACAGGCCGAACCAGATGCTCTGCGCGGCATCCCACATCATCATGCCGTTGTTGATCGCCTCGACCGCGGTGGTCGCGGCCTGCGCGACCGGGCCGTCGCCGGCGGAGGTCAGCGGAATGAGGACCGAGAGCGCATCCTGGTCGCCGCGCAGCTTCAGCGCATCGATCGCTTCGATCTTGGCTGCGTCGTCCATGTCGGAGGCGAGCACCGCGGCTGCGCGGGCATGCTCCATCGTCCGGCGCACGCGATCGTCGGTCTCGGCGTCCAGCGCGGCGTCGAGGACCGGGATCATCTCCGGGTCCTGCGCCTTGAAGATGGCGTCCGCGGCCGTCCAGCGGACCGTCGGATCGGGATTGCGCAGTGTCAGCCCGCCGAGCGCGGCGCGGATGACGCGGCGAAGCTTGTTGTTGACCTTGATCTTCTCGACATCGCGGCGGCTGACCTCTCCCAGGTCCTCGCCGGTCAGCGCATCGCTCAGCGCGTAGTTGCGTCGGCTGGAACCGGAGCCGGCGACGACCACGAGACCGTCGTCCTTGCGGACGTGGAGATCGCCCTCGGCGAGCGCCTCCAGCGGCGGTACGACGCGCGGGTCGCCGGTGGCGGCCAATCGGCCAATGGCCGCTTCGGTGTCGGAAAACGAGCCTTCGGCCAGTGCATTGACCAGCGTGCGGAGCTCTGCGTCATCCTGTGCTGCGGCCGGCTGGGCGGCGGCGAACGCGAGGGACAGGCAGACGGCCAGAAGGGCGAGAAGCGGTCGCATAAGCCCGTGTGTGTGGGGGGTGAGGAAGGAGGGCGGCGGCATTGTGGTCCGCCGCCCCGGTTTGCGTCAGGCGGTGTGGATCAGGCGCCCTGGCCGCCGCACTTGCCGGTCTCGACGTTGAAGTTTCCGCAGGAGAGCGGCTTCCTCCAGTCCGAGATCAGCGTGGCGGATTCCGGCAGGTAGTCCGACCACTCGTCGCCCAGCACGAGGCCGGGGGTCTCGAACACGATGTCGAACTGGCCGTCGTCCTGGATCTCGCCGATCAGCACCGGCTTGGTGATGTGGTGGTTCGGGCCCATCGACGAGTAGCCGCCCGACAGGTTCGGAACCGACACGCCGACCATGGCGTCGATGACGGCGTCCGGATCGACCGTTCCGGCAGCCTCGACGGCCTTCACCCACATGTTGAAGCCGATGAAGTGCGCTTCCATCGGGTCGTTGGTCACGCGGTCCTCATCGCCGATGAAGGCATGCCAGGAGTCGATGAAGTCGTAGTTGATGTCCGCATCGACCGACATGAAGTAGTTCCATGCCGCCAGGTGGCCGACCAGCGGGCCGGTGTCGAGGCCGGCGAGTTCTTCCTCACCGACGGAGAACGCCACGACCGGGATGTCCTCGGCGGAAATCCCCTGGTTGCCGAGCTCCTTGTAGAAGGGAACGTTGGCGTCGCCGTTGATCGTCGAAACCACCGCCGTCTTCTTGCCGGCGGAGCCGAACGCAGCGATGTCGGACACGATCGTCTGCCAGTCGGAATGACCGAACGGCGTGTAGTTGATCATGATGTCCTAGGCGGCGACGCCCTGATCCTTGAGGTACTGCTCGAGGATCTTGTTGGTCGTGCGCGGATAGACGTAGTCGGTGCCGGCGAGCACCCAACGCTCCACGCCTTCCTGTTCCATCAGGTAGTCGACCGCGGGGATCGCCTGCTGGTTCGGGGCCGCACCGGTGTAGAAGACGTTGCGCGAGCTTTCCTCGCCTTCGTACTGGACCGGGTAGAAGAGGATCGAGTTCAGCTCCTCGAACACCGGCAGCACCGACTTCCGCGAGACCGAGGTCCAGCAGCCGAAGGTCGCCGCCACATCGTGCACGTCGATCAGTTCGCGCGCCTTCTCGGCGAACAGCGGCCAGTCGGAGGCCGGGTCGACGACGACCGCCTCGAGCTGCTTGCCGAGCACGCCGCCGGCCTCGTTCTGCTGCTCGATGAGCATCAGCATGACGTCCTTCAGGGTCGTCTCCGAGATCGCCATCGTGCCCGACAGCGAATGCAGGATTCCGACCTTGATGGTCTCCTCCTGCGCCTGGGCCATGCCGAACGGCGCGACCGCGAGGGTCGCGGCCAGCGTGGCCAGCACGCCTGCCTGCTTGATACGCATATGGTTGTCTCCTGACAGAGTTGTTTGCACCGCAGTAGACAAAGCAAACGACAGGCCAGATTCGGTTTCGACGGCGATTCAGGTTCGCGTTGCCCTGGCGCGGAAGGGCGGTGCGGGTTCCGGGAGGCGGGGCAGGACCGCGCCGGAATCCCGCGTTTCGGTCTGCGAGGGAGAAGCCGATGACGGCCCGTCCGGTTTCGTGGAATGGAACCATTCGGCGCGGATTGGCGCGCTTGCCGTGTCGGCGTCCGATTGCTCTGAATGCCCACTGTGCTCCCGGCCGAGGCGGACCGCCCGGTGGGCTCGCCTCGGTGGGCCTGTCACACCTTTGCCGATGGTCGTCGGTGCTGCCGCGGCGTGGCCCCACGGGAGAACGGCCTCGCGCGTCGGGTGGTCGCAAAATGTGCGATTGCGCGACTGTGGCCATTTCTTGTGCAGTTGTTGCTGCGCGTTTGGGAGACAAGTCGGCTATTCTGGCGTCACCGGCACCAATTTGCTGGCAGAGGTGTTTGCACCAACCCTCGCCCCGCACGTCCGGTTCGCCGTGCGTGCGGGGAATGTGCATACCGTCCCAAGCGTCGGCCACCCACGGGCAAGGAATTTGTCGACGCTAACGAAAGCTGCCTGCGACCCGGAGAAGATGTACCGGCTCACATCGTCCGGATGCTCTGCGCTCGCCAGCGCCCGCTCGGTTCAAACGTCGCCGGGCAGGGGCACGAGGTCGGCGGCGTTCCAGGCGATGCGTACCGCGGCGTCCGCGGCCTCGGCATCGGGGCCGGTTTCGACCAGGGCGATCAGCGAGAGGCCGCCGGCGCGAAGCGCCAACCGGGTGGAGCCGCCGAGGTAGTTCTGCGTCTCCACTATGGCGTCGATGGCGACGGCGTCGCCGCCGACATCGCCACCTTCGGGCGCAAGGCGTATCGCCTCCTTGCGCAACATGAACTTCATCGGACCTTCGCCAAGGCGCGGGTCCGGCGCGAGTGCAACGATCGTCCCGTCGGGCATGCGCGCCTGCCAGCCGCCGCCGGTCCGGGTCACCACGAGGTCCAGCACGTTGGCCCCGCCGATGAAGTCGGCGGCAAACACGCTGTCGGGGCGGGCGTAGACGTCCCGCGGCGAACCCTGGCGCACGATCCGACCGTCGTTCATCAGCACGACCGTGTCGGCAAGCGCCAGCGCTTCGGTCTGGTCATGGGTCACGAGCACGGTGGTGAGGCCGAGTTGCCGGTGCAGGCTCTTCAGTTCCAACTGCATCGCCTCGCGCAGCTTGGCGTCGAGGTTGGACAGCGGCTCGTCGAGCAGCAGGACATCGGGCTCGGCGACGATGGCGCGCGCCAGCGCGACGCGCTGCTGCTGGCCGCCGGAGAGTTGCCGCGGAAAGCGGTCGTTGAGGTCGACGAGCTGCACGAGGTCGAGCGCGGCTGCGGCCCGCTCGATCTGTTCCGGTTTCGGGTAGCGGTTCTGCATGCGCAACGGAAAGCGCACATTCTCCAGCACGCTCATGTGCGGCAGCAGGGCGTAGCTCTGGAACATCAGGGCGACGTTGCGGGCTTCCGGCGGCAGCCGTGACACGTCCCGCGCGGCGATGGACAGCGCGCCGGCATCGGGTGTCTCCAGCCCGGCGACGATGCGCAGCAGGGTGGACTTGCCGCAGCCCGACGGGCCCAGCAGGGTCACGAACTCGCCCTTCTCCACCGACAGGTCGATGCCTGCCAGCACGGTATGGGTGCCGAACGTCTTGCCAACGCCGGAGATGGCGAGATGGGTGTCCATGGTCACATGATTTTCCCGAGGCCGAAGGCGCGATCGAGCGCAATCACCAGAACGATCGTCAACCCGATCATGATCGTCGAGACGGCCGCGACCGAGGGGTTTGGGCTGAATTCCAGCGTCGAGTAGATGCGCATCGGCAGCGTTTCCACCGACGGGGCGCGCATGAACAGCGCCACCACCGCATCGTCGAACGAGATGTTGAAGGCGAAGAACGCCCCGGCCGCCATGCCGGCGCGGCACTGCGGCAGGATCACCAGCCCGTAGCGCTGCCACCAGTTGGCCCCCATCATCCGTGCCGCCTCGTCGAGGTTCGGGTCCATGTCGACCAGCGAGGCGGAGACGGTGCGCACCACGTAGGGGATGGTGATGACGACGTGCCCGATCACCAGGCCGGTAAACGAGGGGCCGTCGCCATAGATGCTGAACACCATCAACAGGCCGATGGCGAAGATCAGCGAGGGCAGGATCAGCGGCGAGAGAAAAAGTGAGGCGATGGCCTCGCGGCCGGGGATGGCGAAGCGTGTGAGGGCGATGGCCGCCATCGTTCCCAGCGTCAGCGAGATGACGACCGTGAGAACCGCAAGGCGGATGCTCGTCCAGGCCGCGGCAAGGTAGGCATCGGACTGCAGGACGGCGCCGTACCAGCGCAGGCTGAAGCCGCGCGGCGGAAAGACCAGAAACTCGCTCGACGACAGCGAGCTCGCGACCACGACTGCCAGCGGGACCAGCATGAAGAACGCGATCGCCGCCACGAAGGCCAAGGCGACGGGGGCCATCCAGCGGGGGGCCGCGCCGACCATCAGCCGCGGCCGCCGGCCCGCGCGGCTGCGGCCATGTACGGCACCACCAGCGCCAGCGTCACGAGGAGAAGAAGGACCGAGAGGGCGGCGGCGAAGCCCCAGTCAAACGAACCTGTCACCTGCTGGTAGATGCTTGTCGCCATCACCTGCAGGCGGACGCCGCCGACGAGCGATGGGGTGATGAACGAACTGATCGACAGGGCGAAGACCAGCAGCGATCCGGAGAGCAGCCCCGGAATGGCAAGCGGCAGGGTGACGTGACCGATGGCGCGGAAGAAGCCGGCGCCCATCGTCCGTGCGGCCGCGTCGAGATCGGGCGGGATCCGGCTCAGGCTGCCCAGTGTCGTCAGCACCATGAATGGCAACAGCACCTGGACCATGGCGATCACGACCCCGGTCTCGGTGTGCATCAGCGAGATGGGGCTGGAGATCAGGCCGAGGTTCTGCAGCGTCCAGGAGAGCAGGCCGCCGGGCCCCAGGATCACCAGCCAGCCGAACGTGCGGATCACGACGCTGGTCATCAGCGGCAGCACGATCATGATGATCAGCGCGGCGCGAACCGCGGGGGCGGACCGCTGGATCACGATGGCGAGCGGAAAGCCGATGGCGAGGCAGGCGAGGGTGATGACCAGGGCGAGGCGCAAGGTGCGCCAGGCTACGCCCAGGTAGAAATTGTCAACGGCGACCTTGGCGTAGTGCTCCAGCGTCAGGCCGCCCGCCTCGCCGATCAGGCTGAGGCCGAGCATCTGGAGCGCCGGAAAGAAGAACGCGAGGACGAGAAAGATCAGCCCCGGTGCGATCAGCACCGCGGGCTCTTTCCATCGTCCGGATCGTGTGGTCGCGCTCAATCCCGCATCGTCCGCATGTGAAGGGACGGCGCGCGGTGCGCCGTCCCTGAGTCCGGTTCCGGTCCTATTGCGCGATCGCGCGGGTCCAGGCCTCGTTCCAGGAGGGCTTGTTCTCGGCGATCTTGGTGGCATCGAAGGTCACCAGCCGCGACGCCTGCTCCTCGCCGTAGGTCACCTGCCCGGCAACCTCCTCCGACAGCACCACCGTCTTGTTCGTCGGCGAGTAGCGGAGCGCTTCGGCCCAGCCCTTCGACGCCTCGGCGCGGATCGAGAAGTCGATGAACTTCAGCGCCAGGTCGCGGTTCTCACGGCCGGCGACGAGGTTCACGGTGATCGGGGCGACGACGCCGCCCTCTTCCGGCAGCACGAAATCGACCGGCAGGCCGGCCTTGATCAGCGTGTAGGCGTAGTCCTGGGCGTAGGGCGCGATCCAGGCATTGCCCTGCGCGAAGTTCTGCTGGATCTCGGGCGACTTGGACACGACCGTTGCGTTCGGCAGGATCGACTGCACGAACTCCAGGCCGGGGGTGATGTCGTCCAGGGTGCCGCCGGCGACCTGGTTGATCATCAGCATGCCGAGCATGCCGTAGGTGTTGCTGGCGGCGTCCGTCAGCAGCACGTGGCCGGCATTGGCCTCGTCGGCCAGCGCGTTCCACGACGCCGGAGCCTCGGGGATCCGGTCGGTGTTGTAGAGGAGGCCGATGACGGCCGTCTTGTACATCGGGCCGACGCCCTCCTCGATGCCCGCCACGGCGAACGGGTACATCTCGTCGTAGTTCTCGAGCTCGTCGGGCATGATCGGGGCCAGCAGCCCTTCCGCCGCGGCCGCCGTCTCCAGACCGCCGGAGAAGTGCACGACATCGAACTGCGGGTTTTCACGCTGGGCGCGAAGCTGGGCCAGCGTATCGGCCGAATAGGCCGTCACGACCTCGACCTTGACGCCGTACATTTCCTCGAACGGCGTGATCACCAGTTCGCGGTGCGTCTCCTCGTAGGAGCCGCCGAACGAATTGATGACGAGGGTGTCCTGTGCCGAGGCGACGCCGACGAAGGCGGCGGACGCGAGCGCGGCAAGTGCAAGAGACTTCACGATCATGCGGGTGTTCCTTTCTATCGGGTCCCGTGCCGGATCAGCCGAGGCGGCCGATCTCGACGGTTTTCAGGCCTTCTGTCCGTGTCGTACGACAGGCTTCGGCAAAGCTTTCCAGCCCCTCGGTGATCTTTCCGAACATGTTACAGGGAATCCAGCCGAGCGGACCGTGGATTCGTGCGCCGGGTTCGTAGAAGATTCCCACCTCCCACAACTCTTCGGGCAGGCCCTTCATCGCGTTCTTGCCCTGGTAGAACCACAACAGCTCGCCGGCCTCCGGGTAGCAGGTCTGGTTCTCCGCCGGAATCGACAGCGGATCGAAGGTCTGGGCCTCGGTGGGCAGGCCCATCATGATCTCGGGTCCGGCGAACATGGCGTGGATGGCCGTCATGCGCACCGGGGACTTCAGCGCGGTCCACAGCGTCTCGGTCGTGACCGGTGCGTTCAGGTCATAGAGCGAGATGGTCGCCCGCACCTTTGTTTCCACGAATTCTGCATAGAGTTGGCGCATCGACGGCCCTCACCATTGTCTGTAGTCGGGCGGGACAGGCTGCCCTTCTTCCGGATCGTTGCACCACCATGATCGAAGTGCCAATCGAATCGCCGGATTTCGTGATAGAAACAGTTTATCAGGCGAATGGGGTCGGATATGGATGCGGCGTGGCGTGGCGATCGGACCATCGACC
>Ga0180432_10007915_pt1 | contig 13380 bp, 9 predicted proteins | sample SS_ome_10_FD_132414 | JGI IMG/M metagenome (GOLD analysis project Ga0180432, IMG submission 132414) | Hypersaline lake sediment archaeal communities from the Salton Sea, California, USA - SS_1_MS_2 metaG | ecosystem: Environmental > Aquatic > Non-marine Saline and Alkaline > Hypersaline >...
GTCAAACAGGCTAGCGTGGTGGTTCGTTACCAGATAGATCGATTTCGCCTCCGCACTCCCCGGCATGGAAACAATGAGGCATAAGGCAGTCACGATCACAAGCAAAATCGTGGCTGTCTCCCCATATTGGGTTCCTGTGATCATTGTTCTCTCCTCCTCTCAGTTCACGACAACTAGTTGTTTCCCTGGCAGCAAACCGGCCCAATATCTAATGCCTGCTGCCCCGTTAAGCACGTTGAGTCCCCGCACCCTCATGCAGGAGAGCGTGCTTCACTTCCAGCGCCATCTTCACCTCCTTTTCCGGATAAACAAAGGTTTTGTACGTCAAGTTGCGTACCGCCGTGCTTTATGAGCAAGCAGCGGGAAGGTCGCTGTGCTCCGAAAAACCTGTTTCTGGTGCGGTGATAAGTTCCCCACTGCATTGCTGGCAAGAGATAAACCATGTTCTGAACTTGCTTTGGACGAGCAGACTGTGAACACACTGAGTACCTTGCAGTGTATTTCACGCACGCATGTGTCCAACGCACCCTTGAGGGAAATAACTACCCCGCTCCGAGGCAGGATACCAGAATACGGCATCACTGTCAATCTTTTTTCGGGTGCATTCAGCAAGTTCCGACGATTCAGGCGCCGGGTATCTTAGGGCATGAAGAGTCATTCCCAAGTGCTTACTGAGTTCGGTGCGCGATTTGCGCCTGAACAGGCGTGTCGACCGTATCTTGTGCAATTGCGCCAACCTGACGTACTTCTGTGCCTCGACCTCAAGCCAGGAAGACTTGGTCGGCCAATCGAGGTTTGCTGGCGTGTCCTCGCCGCGGCTACCAGGCGCCTTTCGCGGCGGTGACCATCGCTGTGCGTACGCCGTAACACTGTGGGCAGATAGAGGGAGACATGGCCATAACTCACCGCCATCCGGGCCATTGTCCGGCCCTTGGCCGCCGATTTGGGCGCGCTTTGACCTTAGCATGGGCGCATACGCGGCCAGGGGTTACCAGGTCACTGAGCCGGGGGCGCTCGGAGGCGGTTGGAGCGCCGCGCAGGATGCGCCAGGCAGGGCTGGACAAGAGCGTGAGGACCCCGATGATCTCGGACTTTCTCAGGGCCCGTGCCTGCAGGAAAACACTCGCCCAATCCCTGGAGACGGTCAAATCGGCGCATCGGTGCACCACATCAACGTGAACACGAAGGAGAACAAGGTGCTTACCCGTGAATGGCACGCTAATTGCGGCGGAGTAACCTGTGCTCTCAGACCGGAGGGCCCGCCGAGAACCCGACACGAAGAAGGGGACACAGCCAATGGCTGAGCAGGACGTGAACGCCACGGAGGAACAACTGGCCGCGCTCGCACGGCTCTGGGACACGGGGGCCGTCGCCAACGACAATGCGCCGACGCCCGGCACGATCGAAGCCGGCCTCGGCAACGTCATTGTGCACCTGGGCAAGAAGGTGCGTGACCTGGAGAAGGAGTTGGCGGAACTGAGAGCCGGCAATGCCGAGCTTGAAAAGCGCGTCAACGAGCTCGCCGCCGGCCGCGCCGCCCGCTTCGGCGACCTCGAGCGCCTCGCGGTCTCCGACACCCGTACACTCGAAGACCGTCCCCGCAACCAGCGGCCCTGAGCGCGGCGCCCCCGTCTGCCGGCCAAGCCCGACGCCCACGGCGGGAGGGCCCGAACCTACGACACGCGGATTATGATGTCGACGAGGCGGCCATTCCTCACGAGGCCGCCCTTCCCTACCTTGCTGCTTTTCTCGTCGAGAAACGACGATTTCGTTGATGAAACTGGATGAACTCGGATGACGCCCAAGGAGCTCAATGAGCTGCAGAGGATGACACAGATGTGACACACGGCTCGAGCGCACGGGGCTTGGCCTGCGACCCGACTGCGGCCTACCGCCTGTGCTGCAGATCCTCATGATGAACACGCGCGCGCCTCCGCTTGAGCTTGCCCTCCTCGATCGCGCAATAGAGCACGGGCACGACGAACACCGTGATGAGGGCAAAGAGCATGCCGCCAAATGAGGGGATAGCCATCGGAACCATCACGTCGGCGCCACGGCCCGTCGAAGTGAGCACCGGGATGAGCGCGAGAATCGTGGTCGCCGATGTCATGAGCGCAGGCCGGATGCGGCGCAGGCTGGCTTCGAGTGTGGCGGAGCGGACCTCGCCGGCTGTTGTGGGCTTGCGACGCGCGAACGACTGATTGAGGTAGGTGGCGATCACGACGCCGTTGTCGGATGCGATGCCAAACAGGGCGAGGAACCCGACCCACACGGCAACGCTCAGGTTGACCGTGTGGACCTGGAACAGCGCGCGCATGTTCACGCCGAACACGGGGAAGTTGAGGAACCACGGCTGGGCGTAGAGCCAGATCAGGATGAAGCCGCCGGCCCATGCGACCGCGATGCCGGAGAAAACGAGGAACGTCGTCGGGACCGACTTGAACTGGAAGTACAGGATCAGGAAGATGGCGAACAGCGCGACCGGAAGAACGACCGAAAGCGTTCGTGCCGCCCGGACCTGGTTCTCGTACTCGCCGGCGAACTCGATCGTCACGCCCGACGGCCGATCCAGATTGTTGTCGAGGTGGGCTTCGACTTGCTCGATGACGTTGACGGCGGCAAGGCCGGGGGCCCCATCGAACACCACGTACCCGACGAGGAATGTGTCCTCGCTCTTGATCATTTCGGGGCCGCGCTCGTGGGTGATCGTCGCGAGCTGGCCGAGCGGCACCTGCGTCCCATCGGCGGCGGGCACGAGGGTCTTCTCCAAGTCCTCGATCGTGTCGCGTAGCTCGCGCATGTAGCGTACGCGCACCGGGTAGCGCTGGCGGCCTTCGACCGTCGTGGTGATGGGCCGCCCGCCGATGGCGGTTTCGATCACGTCCTGGACGTGCTGCACGTCGATGCGTTTGTAGCGCAACGCCTCGCGGTCGATGACGATTTCGAGATACGGCTTGCCGACGATGCGGTCCACGTTGACCGTCGCCGCGTCGACGATGCCGGGCATGTCCTTGAGCAGCCGCTCGACGTCGAAGGCGACTCGCTGGATCGTCTCCTGGTCCGGTCCTTTGATCCGTACGGCCATGCGGCCGCGGATGCCGGACTGGAGCATGATGCGCCGCGTCTCGATCGGCTGGAGCTTGGTGACCGGCGTCGTCCACGGCGTCTCGGCCGCGTCGCGTATGGCCTGCCAGATGTCGTCGGGGCTCTGGATGCCGGGCCACGCCTGGCGGCCTTCGTTCAGCTCGGGATCGAGCGGCGGCCGCCACACGCGGAACGGCCGCCCGTGGCGATCGGCGATGAGCGCGTTGTTCTCGTCGCGGACGAAACGGCCCTTGACGTAGTAGGGCTCGCCGTCGGCGGCCGGTTGCGGATCGCCTGCCTCGTTGCGGAAGAGGTCGTTCTCGTCGGCCACGTACCGATAGCGGATCGGCCGGCCGCTCTCGTCTGACTTGTACTCGCTCTTGTAGTTGATGATCGCCTCGATCATGCCGATCGGGGCGGGATCGAGCGGCGTGTCGGCCCGGCCGATCTTGCCGACGACGGACTCGACCTCCGGGATGGCGGCGATCGCTCGATCGTGCTGCTGGACCACGTCGAGCGCTTCGCCGATCGAGCCGTGCGGCATCAGCGACGGCATCCAGAGGAACGATCCCTCGTCGAGCGGCGGCATGAACTCGCGGCCCAGGCCGGGGAAGGCGTGGGCGACTGCCGAGACCGGGCGTGACGTCCTGACCGAGCGCGGAAGCCAGCCGAAGATCCTGTCGAAGCCGAGCCACACCATGGTGCCGAGCAGGATCAGCACGAGCGGGATCGTCAGAAACGCCGCCTTGTGGTTCAGGCACCACGTGAGCATGCGCCCGTACCCTCGCCGGAACAGCATGAACAGCACGAGGAACGCCGCGATGAGGACGGACACGAAGACGAGATTGAGCACCAAGCCGCGCTCGACGCCCAGCGGCACCCAGTGGCGCGTGAGCAGGATGGCAACGGCGGCCACGATGATGCCGACCGTGATCCAGGCCGCCCACTTGCCCGCCAGCTTCGGCACCGAACGCTCGCCGAGATGCACGAGGCCGATCAAGGCGATCAGCAGGCCCGCCCACCACGCGGCGAGCACGCCGACGAGGATGCCCGCCGCGACGATGCCGCCGTAGAGGACGGTGCGAACGCGCCGGCTGCTCGGGCCCTTGACGAACAGGATGTGCGCGAGCGCCGGCAGAATCGTCAGCGCCACGATGATCGAGGCGGCGAGCGCGAACGTCTTGGTGAATGCGAGCGGGCGAAAGAGCTTCCCCTCGGCGGCGACCATGGTGAAGACCGGCAGGAAGCTGATGACCGTCGTGGAGACCGCCGTGACGACGGCGCCGCCGACCTCGCTCGCTGCGCGGTAGATGACCTCGAGGCGGCGCTCGTCGGGGCCGGCCTGGTCGAGGTGCCGCAGGATGTTCTCGCAGACGATGATGCCCATGTCGACGATCGTGCCGATGGCGATCGCGATACCCGAGAGCGCGACGATGTTCGCATCAACGTGGAACACCTTCATGGCGATGAAACACATGAGCACGGCCATCGGCAGCAACCCGGAGATGAGCGCCGAGCTGCGCAGGTGGACGACCATGACGAGCACGACGATGATCGTCACGAGGATCTCGTCCCACAGCGCCGAACGCAGCGTGCCGAGCGTTTCGTAGATCAGGCCCGTGCGGTCGTAGAACGGCACGAGGCGCACCTGGCTCACCGTCCCGTCGGGCAACGTGCGTTTCGGCAGGCCGCCCGAGATCTGCTCGATGCGCTGCTTGACGCGCTTGATGGTGGCGAGCGGGTTCTCGCCGTAGCGCACGACGACCACGCCGCCGACGACCTCGGCGCCGCCCTTGTCGAGGGCGCCGCGCCGCAGCGCGGGCCCCAGGCCGACGGTCGCGACGTTCTTGACGTAGATGGGGACGTTGTCGTTGACCTTCACGACGGCGTTCTCGATGTCGGCCAGCGACTTGATGAAGCCGAGCCCGCGCACGACGTACTCGACCTTGTTCACCTCGATCGTGCGCGCGCCCACGTCGACGTTCGAACGGCGCACGGCGGCCACGACCTCGTCGAGGGTGACGTCGTGGGCCCGCATCGCATCGGGGTCGACGTCGATCTGGTACTCCTTGACGAAGCCGCCGACGGAGGCAACCTCGCTCACGCCCTTGACCGACATGAGCGCATATCGCACGTTCCAATCCTGGATACTGCGCAGCTCGTGGAGGTCCCAGCCGCCGGTCGGGTTGCCGTGCTTGTCCCGGCCCTCGAGCGTGTACCAAAACACCTGGCCCAATGCCGTGGCGTCGGGGCCGAGCATCGGCATTACGCCCTGCGGCAGCGTGTCGGGCGCGAGGCTGTTGAGCTTCTCGAGCACGCGCGTGCGGGCCCAGTAGAATCCGGCGCTTTCCTCGAAGATGACGTAGATGGACGAGAAGCCGAACATGGAGACGCTTCGGATCGTCTTGACCTTCGGCACGCCGAGCAGTGCCGACGTGAGCGGATACGTGATCTGGTCGTCCACGTCCTGCGGCGAGCGGCCCGGCCACTTGGTAAACACGATCTGCTGGTTCTCGCCCGTGTCGGGAATCGCGTCCACGGGCACCGCCGCGCGGGGTAGGCCGGGCACATGCCAATCGAAGGGCGCGACAGCGATGCCACCAATGATGACGATGCCGATCAGCAGGAAGACGACGATCTTGCGCTCAAGGAAGAAGCGAATGATGCGGTGTATGAGTGACGGCGGCGCGGCGGGCTGCTCGCTCGACGGGTCATTCATGCTCGACGTCTCCCGCGTCCACCGCCGGCCCCGCCGAGATCACCTCGACCTGCTCGCCACACTGGAACATCTGCGACCCGAAGTACGGATTCTCGACGTCGGGCACGGTCTGGAGCCAGTCGGCGCCCCGGTTGTCGAAGGCCATCGGGCAGTGGAAACGCAGGATGACCTGCGCCCCGGACGAGCCGAACCGCCTGGCCGCGCCGAAGACGGATTCCGAGAGCAGCGCGAACGATGCGCGCGCGTCAGCGATCTCTGTGGCTGCGCCGATCGTCTTCGCGGTGCGGGTGATCGCCCTGAAATCCTTCATCCAAGTCATGTGGGCCGCGCCCGTGAGAAGGCCCATGTCCACATCATTCAGCGCATTGAGAAGATCGTTCGATCCCTCTTGCGCATCGGCGAGATTGTCCCGGCTCAGACCGTGCTGAATGCCGAAGTACGCGCTGTAAACAGCATCCAGCTGAGCCTGGAACGCATCGGGGATGTGGAACGCCGTCGACGTCTCGTCTGCAGGTCCCGCGGCGTCGCCGCCGTGCTGGTGTGCGGGCGGTGCGCCGCCCTCGGGCTGCATCATGCTCGGCTTGGCGGAGAGCTGCACGGCGCTGTCGATCTTGAACGCGCCGTGCGAGACGACACGCTCGTCCTCATCGAGTCCGCTGTGGACAAGGTAGAACTGGCCTGCGCGGGGTCCGAGCATGATCTCGCGCCCCTCGAACACGCCTTCCTTGGTCGGTGACTTCACGTAGACGATCGCGCGTTTGCCGGTGATGAGCGGGGCGGAGGCGGGGATCACAAGAGGCGCTTGCGCCGCCTCGCCGGTGACATACCCCAACGTCTCGGCGCGCACGAGTGGCATGCCGCACACGTCGCATGTGCCCGGCTCGTCCTTGACGATCTCGGGATGCATGGGGCTGATCCACTTGCCGGCCAGCTCGGCGTTCACGACCCGTCCGCCGGCGGCCAGCGTGGCGCGCACGACGGCGCGGACGAACATTCCGGGCTTGAGCGTGCCGTGTGGATTCTCGACGTTGACACGCACCTTCACCGTGCGGGTGCGCTCGTCGAGCACAGGGTCAACGAACGCGATCGTCCCGTCGAAGGGCTCGCCCGGGTAGGCGTCGGTCTGGACGGTGACGGTTTGGCCGTATTTGACCCACTGCAGGTCAGACTCGTACGCATCGAGCTTGACCCAGACGCGGGACAGGTCGGCGATCGTGTAGATCGGCGTGCCCACCTGGACGTACATGCCTTCGACGGCGTTCTTGTGAATGACGATGCCGCCCATAGGCGCGTAGATCGTCACGTGGTCGTTCGCCGTGCCGCGTTGCTCGATCGCCTCGATCTGCTCGTCAGTCAGGTCCCACAGGCGCAGCTTCTCGCGAACGGCGTGGAGTGTGAGCCGCGCCGACTCGAACGCGGCCGTCGCACCGCTTGCCTCAAGCTGGCGAACGGCCTTGACGGCCTGGAGCAGCTCCTGTTGGGCCGTCAGCAGCTCGGGGCTGTAGAGCAGAACGAGATGCTCGCCCTTGCTCACGGGGATGCCGGTGTAGTCCACGTACAGGCGGTCGAGCCGGCCGGGCACGCGAGCGGTGATCGTGCCGAGGCGTGTCTCGTCGTAGGCGACCTTGCCGACCATGCGGACTTCGGCCTCGACGAATCGCCGCTCGACGGGCGTCACGCGTATCTCGGCAAGCTTGACCGCGCCCGGCGAGAGCTTGACCTCGCGTGCGCCGAGGTCCTTGGCGCCTTCGTCGGCCTTGACCAGCTCGAGAGGCATCCCGCAGATGGGGCAGTGTCCCGGATTCGGCTGGCGGATCTGCGGGTGCATGGGGCATGTCCACATCTGCTCTTGGCCTGCCGTGGATGGGCCGCCTGCGTGGTCGTGGCTCGATGGCTGCTGCGTCCGGCCACAGCCTCTTACCCACACGCCCAGTGCAAAGGCGACGACGACGAGCGCTGCGGTCAGGCCGGCCCGCTTCAGGATCGTGCCGCGAGACGCGTTCATTGCTTACCACCTCGATTCTAGTGAGCTAGCAGCACCAGGAGCCCGTGAAAGACCGCCGAGGCCAGCGTGATGAAGGCCAGCGTTCGATGCAGCGGGAACAAGACGCGCCGGTTCTTCTTCATCAACAGGCCCACAGTCAGCGTCGTCGCCAGCAGGACCAGCGTGACGATCCCGAGCGGCTCGATCAGGCCGCTCAGCGACGAGCCCTCGCCGTGCTCGCCGTTCGCCACGAGCCAGGCAATACGTGTGCCGGCTCTCGCGCTTGTTGCGGGCACCAGCATCACACAGCATGCGCACACAGCGACCCATGCCGAACGCCACCTCCCCATTGCAGCCATTGCTCTTCTCCTCTCATTCATGCGGCATTGGCGGCGGCCACGAGGCCGCGCGCCCTTAGTCGGAGTTTGCGGGGGCCTTCTCCAGCGTGATGCCCTTCTCTTCGAGTTCCTTGACGTACTTGTCGGGGTCGCGCTTGAAGGCGGACACGCACGCCTTGCAGCAGAAATACACCCGCTTGCCGTCGTGGTCCGCGAAAAGGCTCTTGTTGATCTTCCGGTTCATAACCGGGCACATCGTCTGCGGCACGGGCGTGCTCTCCAACGAGATGCCCTCATCTTCGAGCTTCTTGATGTACTTGGCCGGGTCCTTTGCGAACTCCTTGCTGCAGGCCGGGCAGCAGAAGTAGACCCGCTTGCCGTCGTGGTCGGCGAAGTGCTTCTTGTTGATCGGCCCGCCCATGACGGGGCAGGTCGTCTGCGGTACCGGCGCCTTCTCGAGCGTGACGCCTTCGTCCTCGAGCTTCTTGATGTACCTTTCGGGGTCCTTTGCGAACGCCTTGCTGCAGGCCGGGCAGCAGAAGTAGACCCGCGTGCCGTTGTGGTCGGCGAAGTGCTTCTTGTTGATCGGCCCGCCCATGACCGGGCAGGTCGTCTGGGGCTTGACTTGTTCCTGGGCCGTCGTCTCGCCCTCGTCGTCGGCGAGCGCGGCGCCGGCCGTTGTCCCTGCGAGAGCTAGGATCAGAATCGCAGTTGCTGCGAGCTTCATGGTCGGTCTCCTTGGCTTTGCTGATGACGTTTCATGATTCAGGATAAGTCCGTTTCATTCTTCAACGTCATCGGCTCTGCTATGATTCCCGGCCGGTTCGGCCGCTGCCTCGCGACCAACGAGCATGTCGACCGTGGCCTCCTGCTGGGCGCAGTTGACCAGGGCGCGCTCGTAGAGGAGCTGGAGCTCGAGAAGCGTCTGCTGGGCATCAATCAGGTCGAGGAAGCCGGCCGTGCCGGTCGTGAATGCCTGCTGTGTGACCTTGAGGCTCTGCTCGGCCTGCGGGATCAGGCTGTCCTTGTACAGCCCGGCCTTCCGCGTGGCGTCGCGCCACTTGAAGAGGGCCACTTTCAGTTCGGCCACGAGGGCGTTCGCGCGGTTCGCGCGCTCGGCGAGGGCCGCTTCGAGCTGCGCGCGCGCCTCGCGCTCGGCCCCCCTGTTTTTCCCTCCCCAAATGGGCAGGTTGACAGACAGCATGAGCACTACAGGGTCCTTGCCGCTGTCGGCGACGCCCGGCATGGCGGCTTCGCCCGTCGAGATGTACGTGACACCGAGCGTGAGATCGGGATAGCGGTTCTTCTTCGCCAGCGAGACGGCCCGACTCGCCTTGGCTGCCGCCAAGTCGAGCGCACGCAACTCAGGATTGCCGCTCGCGAGCTGCTCGACGAGCTCCTCCTCCGCACCCGGTGCCGTCGGGTTGGGCACGTGCGCCGGCCACGGCACCGGCGCGTTGGGCTCGCGGCCGAGCAAAGCGTTGAGCGTGGCCATGGCCGGATCCCGCTCATCTCTGAGCTCGCTCAGGCGATCCCGCAGTTTCTCAAGCTCGATCTGCGCCTTGATCACGGCCGAGTGCGGCGCCCGGCCGCCGGCGTACTGCTTGCGCGCGACCTCTTCGAGGCCGGTGACGAGTTGGACATTCTCCTCGGTCACGGCGATCGCGCGAGAGAGGTAGTAGTAGTCGCCGTAGGCGTGTTTAAGATGGAAGATCGTCTCGAGTCTCTTCGCGCGGTACCGCTGCCCGGCCGCCGCGGCCTCGTTCCGGGCAACGTGGCCGCGCAAGCCCCGTTTGCCGAACCACGGGAAGGTCTGCGAAAGGGTAGCGTTCCACCGCTGCGGCCCGACGCGCGTCTCGACCGACTCGACGAAGTTGCCGTAACTCAGCTTCGGATCGGGCAGCGATCGCGCCTGGCGTACGTGCTGCAGGGCGGCCCGCCAGCGTTGGCGCGCCGCGCGCACGGCGGGGTTGTGCTCCCGGGCGTAGGCGACATAATCGTCGAGGCCCGGCTCATCGGGAAGCTCGGCGGGCACGGGCGCCAGCGGCAAGGCACCACCCCCGCTGCTTGCGGACACCGCGTCATTCCACCCAGAAACGCGCGCCGCACGATCCGTGCACGAAGCCGCAGCGATGACCAGCGCGGGCAGGACGAGTAAGAACGCAGTTGACCGACCGCGCGCCGTCATCTCACCGCCCTCTTCCTGTGAGGCCTAGAACTGGACACATCGGTCCCCACCGCAGCCGGGGAACTCGGCCACGAGACCGACCCGAGAGGCAATGGCGAAAGGGGACAGCTCACAGTCTTGACTCCTTTGCAGGGCAAATCATTACCTCAACAGCAAACACGGAGAGATGGTTCCGCCCATAGGCGTGGACCGCGTGGCCAGCGTGGACACTCAGGACGTAAGGGGATAGCACGTCGGGCGGGCCGCGCACGGGGTGAGCTGTAAGCGGTTGGGCAGGAATAGGGCCGGAGGCCGGACTCGAACCGGCACCGGGTCGCCTTTCGCCAGGGGATCTTGAGTCCCGGGTGGAGTGGGATGATGCACAATGAAGCCCGGAAGGCTGGATGAAACGGAGAGGATGTCACATTCATGACACAGAACGGGGCGATCCGTTGCTGGCGGCCTGGAGCCTGATTGGCCCGAACTCGCTGGCTGAGAGGCGATTGAGACTCACGTGAGGGCGGCGGCCGGGATCTCTGACACGCGGAGTTCCACTCCGCGAGTCACAGGAGATCGAGACGGGCGAACGGGCACGTCCGTACACCGTCGAGCACTGGGGAACTACCGGCGGTAGGACTCGAACCTACGACACGCGGATTATGATTCCGCTGCTCTAACCAACTGAGCTACGCCGGCGTTGTGCTGTCTGACTGCATACCGCACACGCCCCGCGCATGTCAAGCGCTGCGCCGAGGCGGCGGCGAATCGCGCCCTACAGGTCGAGGTCCTCCATGCGGTCGCTCCAGTAGGTCATGAGCCGCTCGTCGTATCGGCCGCAGGCGGCTACGTGCCCGTCGGCGAACACGAAGTTCAGCTGTCCGCCGTGGTACGGGCCGTAATACGACACGTCATCCCAGCCCGTGGCGCGTTGCGAGTAGTTGTCCTTGTCGCAGTCGGGCAGGGGCCAGTCGCGCCTGTTGCACTCGGTGGCGACGATGAACGCGCTCGGCGACATGACGCGGTGCACCTCTGCGCCCCCCCACTTGCCCGTGGTCAGCCAGACTTCGCGCACGTTGAGCGAGTAATTGAACTCGTCCGTCTTGTCGGGGTGGCTCGGGCAGCGGTACACGCTCGGCGTGTCAATGGTGCCCAGGAGCTGCTCGGTCCAGCCGGGGTAGCCCGCGTCGTCGCCCCACGGACATGTGGCTCCCGGCGCCGGTGTGGTGGACCAGTCGTCGGCGTACATCAGCAGCGCCGAGCCGGCCTGCCTCATGTTCGACGCGCACGCGCTCCGGCGCGCCGCCTCGCGCGCTCGCTGCAGCGCCGGCAAGAGGAGCGCGGCCAGAATTCCGATGATTGCGACCACTACTAAGAGTTCGAGCAGCGTGAATCCGCTCGATTGCGCCCGCTTGAAGGGCATCCGGGTCATGAATCGCACCTCCGAGTTCTGATCCCAACCGGCGCGGCGGCCGCCGCGCTTCCCTGCAGGTAGATAGCACAGGGAGCGTCACGAGTCAAGTCGGGCTGGTGCGATCGCGAAGGCCTGGAAAGGAGAGGGGCGCGGACACCGAAGCGACCGCGCCACCGATGAGGACTCTATTTCTATGATTATGCCTGGGCGGCTGCCGCCGGTTTGCGCAGCTATCGCTTGCGCCGAACAACCAGCAGGAGCAGGCCGCCAAAGCCGATCAGCGCCATCGTGCCGGGTTCGGGGATGACCCCGTACTCGCCGCTCAGGAAGATGGACTCGCCGCCGTCGTTGTGGGGCCCGTCAACGGTCCCGCTGTCCCAGAAGAACAGCAGCCGGGCGCCGTCCAGAGCCGGGTCGAAGGGGTCTATGCCCGTGTAGATGGCATAGTCCGCCCAACCGGCCCCCTGCTCGTTGAGCGGAAGCATCTTCGGCCCATCGAGTTGCGCCAGCACGGTGCCCCCGGCGTACCCGTCGTTCGTCATGTTCTGCAGCGCGGAGGAAATGTCGGTCCCCGCGGGGTCGTCCCTGTCGTCGCCGAAACTCGGCGTGTAGTCCTTCACGACCGTAAACGCGTTCAGACCCAGGGGGTCCGAGCCGCCGATCTGGTTGAGGTCGACGAACACCACGAGCTCCTGGATCAGCGAGCCGCCTTGCCCGTCGGGGAAGTTCAGAATGTAGAAGTCGCGGAGCTCATTGATCGACGTAATGAACGACTCGACTGCCGTCGTGCTTCCCGCCCCGGTCGGCATGTCCGTGTTCGCGTCGTCACCGTCGAACCCGCCGCCGCTGTTCTGGCTGCCGCCGGCCGATTCAGTAAAGAACAAAAAGTCCAGCGTGCCGTTGCCGGAGCCGATCATGTTGTTGTCCGTCGCGACGATGTCGGAATCGGTGATGATCTGCGCGGCCAGGGCCGGCGAAACCGCGAGCACCAGGCTCACAGCCAGAAGTCGTGGGAACAGCTTCGTTGCATTCATTGCCTTCACCCTTCGTTGTTTTGCCCGATACCCAAGTATTCACACCCTCAAAGGCTCGCGCAAAATCCCGAGGCCGCTCGATCCGGGTGTCCACAAAGTTCAGTTGCAGGATCGTGTACGCCTCCGGCGGTTCAGGAACAGCACAAGGCTGCCGAGACCCATCAGCATCATGGTGCCCGGTTCGGGGATGGTGCGGAACGTCAGGTTGTCCAGCCCGCCGGAGCCGGAGAAGTCAACCTCCAGCTTGCGGACGTCATAGGGATCGAAGCCCACGTCCTCGAGCGCCGTTGCGCTCCCGCCAGTGCCCAGCCCAGGCTGAGCCAGAAGCGTCGTGAGATTCAGCGTGTCCCAGCCCTGCGTGCTGGTGTTCTCGCCGGTCCACTCCGACGGCACATCATAGAGCCGAGTGCGCCCAGCACCGTCAGTCAACGTCACGTCGGTCTGCGCACCGCCGTTGATGTCGATCAGGTCGATGCTGATAAGATACGATGGCAGCATGAAGTCGAAGATAATCGAGCCGCCTGCCGCCGAGTCGTCGGGTGTGTCGAATATCCCCGCCACGGTCTGCGCCGGGGAGTCCGTGCTCTGAAGGATCAGAACGTTGCCGAGATCAACCAGCAGGTCCGGGTCGGGCCCGCCGGCA
>Ga0180432_10007916_pt1 | contig 13379 bp, 12 predicted proteins | sample SS_ome_10_FD_132414 | JGI IMG/M metagenome (GOLD analysis project Ga0180432, IMG submission 132414) | Hypersaline lake sediment archaeal communities from the Salton Sea, California, USA - SS_1_MS_2 metaG | ecosystem: Environmental > Aquatic > Non-marine Saline and Alkaline > Hypersaline >...
ACCTCCCGGACGATGGACAGGCCCAGGCCGGTGCCGGGAATGCGGGCGGAGAGGGCCCCCTTGCCGCGGCGGAAGGCGTCGAAGATCGACCCCCCGTGTCCGTCTTCGGAGGACAGCGAGCTCTTCTCTATGCCCATGCCCGTGTCTTTGACCATGACCAGGACGTAGTCGCCGCCCTGCCGCCCGGTGTTGCCGGCTGGCGCGATGATGCCCGGCCGGGCCTTCTGGGGCAGGCGGTTGGCCCGGGTCGCCGCCACGGTGACCGTTCCGCCTTCGGGCGTGTACTTGATGGCGTTGTCGATGAGGTTGCCCACGCAGTCGGCCAGGTCCAGGGGATCCACGTGGGCCCGCAGGTCGAGTTCCTGGGGGATCTGGCAGTTGTACAGCAGTTCGATCCGCTTGCCCTCGGCTTGGGGCCGGTACTGCTGGCAGAGCTTGCGTACCACGTCGCACACGTTGGAGAGGGCGTTGCGGTGTTTGTTGGGGTCGGTTTCCTCGACCCGGGCCAGGGTCAGCATCTCGGTCACCTGGCTGATGCCGTCGCGGCAGCGGCGGATGATCTTCTCGCAGGTCTCGTGGACGGTCTGCTCCGGGATGATGCCGTCGCGGATCAGGGCGGTGAGCGTCTGAATGCCGGCCAGGGGGCTCTTCAACTGGTGGGCGGAGGTCTGCAGGAAGCGGGACTTCCTGCGCTGCAGGTCGAAGATGGCCACCTGGGACTGCTGGAGCGCCCGGTGGGCCTCGCGCAGTTGCCGTTCCCGCTCGTCCAGGCGGGCGGCGATCCGCTGGGTGACGAACAGGGTCCCGAACACGCCGCAGGCGAAGACGAAGATGGCCGCCGCCACGTACTCGGCACGCGTGTGCAGGTCCAGGGAGCCCACGGCGGGAAGGAAGAGGTAGTGCGGCGTCAGCCAGCCGACCAGCTCGCCCACGCAGAGGCAGGAGTAGAGCAGGACCGCCCAGGCGCCCTGCAACAGGGCCTGCCAGCTTCGCAGCAGCAGCGAGCCGATGGCCATGTGAAAGAGGTAGAAGATCGACATGGGGGTCTCGACCCCGCCGGTGTAGCGCAGCACGAGCGTGAGGGCCAGCAGGTCGATGGCCACCTGGAGGTTGGCGAAGATCAGGGCCACCCGCACGGTGCGGCTTTCCTCGCCGCCGGCGCCGGCCCGGGCGGAAAGGTACCGGGAGAAGACGACCCAGACAGCGTTGGCCCCCGCCAGGACCAGCAGGGTCGCCACCAGGCCCGCCGGGCGGACCACGGTGGGTATGAGCCACTGCTCGGCGAGCAGCACGGCGAGGGCCACGACCACGATGCACCAGCGCAGGTTGATGAACCAGTGCAGGCGCAGCATGGTCAGCAGGGCCGCGGCGCGGTAGCGGTCCCCGGACTGCGGGCCGGGGGCCGGCGGCGGGCAGGTCGGTTCGGTCACCGTGGTCAAGGCGTGCTCCCTTTCCTTTCCGCGTGCTGCCGCAGGACCTGGGCGACGGCTTCCCGGAGCTTGGCGGCCTCCAGCGGCTTCTCCAGGAACAGGTCCGCCTGGATGTCCTCGGTGCCCATCTCCCGGGCGTATTCCATGCCCATGGTGTGCCCGATGGCGGAGATCATGATGATGGGGATGTCCTTCAGGCCGGGATCCTGCTTCATCTCGGCGGAGACGTGGAATCCCTCCGAGGGCGAGGAGAGCATGATGTCCAGGAGCAGCAGGTGGGGCGGGTCGGCCCGCAGGGTTTCCAGGCCCTCGGGGGCGGTGAAGCAGCCGGCCACCGAGTACCCCAGCGGCTCGAGGATCATCTTGATGGCGTCGTGCATGTCGGGGTCGTCATCGATCAGGAGAATCCGCTTGCCCTCGCCCGTCATCTGCAATCCTCCCCCGGCGGCGCCCCGGGACGCACAGCAAGCCCACGGGCCCGGACGGTTCGGCCGAGGGCGCCCGTCCGGGCGGCGGACCAACTGGCAAAAAGCGAAACGGCTCGGCGAATTTTGTCGGACGCGACGCGTTCCGCCCGGGCCGGGCGACGTGGCTCTCCCGGGACCGGCCGGCACCGGCCCGGGCGTCGCCAGGGTCCATGTTACCCGAATTCGCGGCCGAAGTCGGCGCCGAGGGCCCGCCCCGGACCCTGCCCGCCGAAAACAATGCGGGCCCGGGGCCGGGGACTGCCCCGGCTCCGGACCCGCTGAAGTCTCATCCCGGCCGCGCGGATGCCCGCCGGCTACTTGAGCTTCGTCTTGAGGATCCGCAGCAGCTCGTCGTTGTCGATCGGTTTCTGGAACACGCCCGCCAGGCCCAGGTTGCTGTAGTCCGTGGTCGCGCTGAGGTTGTCACCCATCGAGCTGAGCATGTAGATCGGGACCTGATTGCCGAGGGCTTTCAGCTCCTTGACCAGGCTGGTCCCGGCGTCGATCTCCTCCATCATCAGGTCCACGATGACCAGGTCCGGCTGGTGCTGCTTGTAGGTCTTCAGGCCCTCCTCGGCGGTCCGCGCCTGCACCAGCAGGTAGCCGTGCTTCTCCAGGATCAGCTTCATGGCGTCCAGGAGGTCCTGGTCGTCGTCGACATAAAGAATCACATGCTTGCCATCTTTCATGGTTGATCCCCGTTCGATGGTGTCTGGTTGACTGGCGTTGCTGCCTCGGGCTCGGCCCGGACTTCCCGGAAGTCGCCCTCGCGAAGGACGCGGCCGATGAACCCGACGGCCTGGTCCAGGTTGGCCCGAGCCCGGGCCGACAGAGACTCGCAGAACTCGTTGAACTCATAGCCGCGGATGGCCAGAGCGAACCCCCGCGTGCGGGCCCCGAACAGATCATGGGCCAGGCCCAGCACGGCCTCCGGGGCGATCTCGTGGCTGGAGAACGTCAGCGTCGTCTTCGGCTCGATCCTCCGAAAGGCGAACGGCTCGGGCCCGCCGACATCCGCGTCGGCGAAGATGACGATGTCGTGCCGGGCCACGGCCGCGGCGTCCTCGACGGTGAGCTGGTAGTCGGCGTCCACCGTGACCCCGGGGGGTCCGGTGGCGGCCACCGCCTCGGCCAGGGCCGGGCCCAGGCCGTCGTCCAGACGGCCCGGGTTACCATAGCCGATCAAAAGGACTTTGCAATCCGACGGGCTCATGCTCAACGCTTCGACCGCGAGTCCAACACCTGCCCCGTATGATCGAGCAGTTCCACGACCAGCGGCATCTGCCCCATAGCGTGGGTGGCGCAGGACAGGCAGGGATCGTACGCCCGGATGGCGACCTCCACGTGGTTGAGCAGCCCCTCGGTGATCTCGTGCCCCGAGAGGTGGTCCTGGGCCACCTTCTGCACCGCCCGGTTCATGGGCTCGTTGTTGTTGGTCGTGGAGACGATCAGGTTGGCCATGACCACCTGGTCGTCCTGGTTGACGCGGTAGTGGTGGAAGAGCGTGCCCCGGGGGGCCTCCAGCAGCCCCACGGTCTCCTCGCGGCGCTCGCCGGTGACCACCAGGTCGGTGCCCTGGAGGTCGGCATCGTGCAGCAGCTCCTTGATCTTCTCGACGGAGTGCAGCAGCTCGATCATCCGGGCCCAGTGGTAGGCCATGGTGATGTTGTTGGGCTTGTCCTTGGTGACGGCCATGAACTCCTTGCGGGCCGCCTCGGCCTCCGGCGTGTCGATGAAGTCGCAGGCGTTCACCCGGGCCAGCGGGCCCACCCGGTACCAGCCGGTCTCCGGGCCCAGCGACCTGATGAACGGGAACTTCATGTACGACCAGGGGCGGACCTCCTCGACGATGTAGTCCACGTACTCCTGGTAGTCCACCTGGTCGAAGATCTTGTTGCCCGCCGCGTCGATGGCCCGCAGGTTGCCGTGGTAGAGGTCCATGGCCCCGTCCTCGCGGATCAGCGACAGATGGTTGGAATCGAAGGAGCCGAAGGGGGCCAGCTTCTCCAGGTGCTCGGTGGTGTAGTCCCTGGCGATCTTCAGGGAGCCCCGGGCCCACTCCAGCATCTGCTCCAGATCCTTGAGGAAGGAGTCCCGTTCCTCGATGGAGACGTTCTTGTTCACGCCGCCGGGGATGGCCCCGGTGCCGTGGATCTTCTTGCCGGCGGTGGCCTTGATCAGCTCCTGGCCGTACTTCCGCAGCATCACGCCCTGGACCGCCAGGTCGGGGTATTTGCCCGCCACGCCGATCACGTTGCGCACCTGCGGGTCGGCGTCGAAGCCGAACAGCAGGTCCGGCGAGACCAGGTGGAAGAAGTGCAGGGCGTGCGACTGCAGCGTCTGCCCGTAGTGCATCAGCCGCCGGACCTTCTCCGCCGTCGGGGTCAGGTTCTCCCCGCCCACGATCCGGTCCATGGCCTTGGCCGCCGCCAGGTGGTGGCTCACCGGGCAGATGCCGCACAGCCGCTGAACCAGCACCGGCACCTCCCAGTAGGGCCGCCCCTGCACGAATCGCTCGAAGCCCCGGAATTCCACGATGTGCAGCCGGGCCTGGCGCACCTGGTTCTGCTGGTCGAGCAGAATCGAGACCTTGCCGTGCCCCTCGACACGGGTGACCGGCTCAATCACCACTCGCTTCATGTCATTGGTCGTGACCACGGTTGTTCTCCGATCTCGATTAGTCGTACTTGATCAGTTCGTAGGGCAGGTCCACCGGCTTGTCCGTGAGCAACGCCACCAGGGCCTCCCAGAGCGTGTCCGCCGGCGGCGGGCAGCCCGGCAGATGGTAGTCGATCTTGACCACCTCGTGACAGGGGTAGACCTTGTCCAGCAGCAGGGGGATCTCCGAGTCGTTGGGGATCCGCCCGCCGGGGTTGTGGACCGTGGGCCCGTTGAGGTAGGCCTCGTCCAGGCACTCCTTCAGCGGGATGGTGTTCCGCATGGCCGGGATGCCGCCCATGATGGCGCAGTCCCCGACCGAGATGAGGATGTCGCAGTGCTTGCGGAAGTCCTGCAGCACGCGGACGTTCTCCTCGTTGGCACAGCCGCCCTCCACCAGGCCCACGGCGCAGCGCCCGGTGAACTCCTTGATGTCGTTGATCGGCGACTTATCGAAATCGACCAGCTCGACGAGCTTGAGGATGCGGTCGTCGATGTCCAGCAGGGACATGTGACAGCCGAAGCACCCGGCGAGGGACGTGGTTGCAACTTTCGGTTTGGCCATCTGAGACTTCCTTACTTGTTGGCAGCAGCCTGCTTTTCCTCAATGTCCGACCCGATGGGCTTGTGATCGTACTGTCGCTGGCCGATGGGCACGGCGTAGCCCACCCGCTTCCGCAGGATGGCCCCGACGGGACAGACGGCGATGGCCTGATCGGTCACGTCGACGTTGGTGTCGGCCAGGCGGGCGCGCGCGTTGACGGCCACCTTCTTGCCCGGGCCGCGGCCCACGAACTGGAAGACGCTCTTGCCGTCCAGGTCCCGGGAGGCCCGGATGCAGCGGGCGCAGAGGATGCAGCGGTTGTGGTCGATGAAGATGTCGGCGTGGGAGGCGTCCACGTCGCGATGCGGGAAGAGGTAGGGGTACTTGGGGGCGGCGATGCCGTGGCGGTAGGCCTGGGCCTGCAGCTCGCAGTTGCCGCTCTTCTCGCAGAACATGCAGAAGTGGTTGCCCTCCACGAAGAGCATCTCGATGAGGTTCCGCCGCAGATGCTTGAGGGCGTCGGTGTCGTTCTCGACGACCATGCCCTCGGCGACGGGCTGGGTGCAGGCGCTCTGCGGCCGGCCGTTGACCATGACGGTGCAGAGCCGGCAGCTTCCGTGGGGCTGGAGATCCTTGAAGTAGCACAGCCGGGGGATGTAGACGCCGGCCTCGTCCGCCGCCTGGATGATGGTCTGGCCCGGCCTGGCCTGGACCTCGACGCCATCAATGGTGAAGGTAATGGTATCGCTCATCTGCTTTTCCTCGTTTACTGCTGGTAAACGACCGACGAACGGCCGGTGATTTCCTTCGAGTCCGCCAGCGCCGCCTGGATGTCGAAGCCCGGCTGGAAGCCGTCGTCCCGGGCCTTGACCAGGGCGTTGTAGGTGGGGCGGAAGTTCTTCAGCGTGCTCAGGATGGGGTTCGGCGAGGTCTGCCCCAGCCCGCAGCGGCTGGCCTTGCGGACGGTCTCGCCCAGGTCCTGCAGGTAGTCCAGGTCCGCCGGCTCCCCCCGGCCCGCGACGATCTTGCTCAGCCGCTCCTTGAGCAGCACGTTGCCCACCCGGCAGGGCACGCAGTAGCCGCAGCTCTCCTCGATGAAGAAGTCCATGAAGGCCTCCACGACCTCGAGGACGTTGCGCCGCGGGCCGAAGACCATCAGCGAGCCGCCGGTGGCCAGCTCCTCGTAGCTGATGCCCTTGTCGAAGTCCTCGCGGCCCACCATCTGGCCGCTGGGGCCGCCCACCTGCACCGCCATCGCGTCGTGCGAGCCGACCATCCTGAGGACTTCACTCAGCTTGATCCCGAAGGGCACCTCGTAGACGCCCGGACGGTTGCAGTCGCCCGACACGCTCAGCAGCTTGGTCCCCGGCGAGTCGGTGGTCCCCAGTTGGGCGAACCAGGCGGCGCCCTTCTCCAGCACCCGGGCGGCGGCGCAGAGGGTCTCGACGTTGTTGACCACCGTCGGCGAGCCCATGTAGCCCTGCTGGGCGGGGAAGGGCGGCCGGTTCCGCGGATCGCCCCGCTGGCCCTCGCAGGAGCTGATCAGGGCCGTCTCCTCGCCGCAGACGTACGCCCCGGCGCCCATCTGAATGCGGATGTCGAAGTTGAAGCCCGCCTTGCCGCACACGTTGTTGCCCAGCAGGCCCCGGTTGCGCCGCTCGTTGAGCACGTGCTCCAGGAAGGGCCGCAGGTACGCATACTCGCCGCGGAGGTAGACGATGCCCGTGTCGCTGCCGATGGCGTAGCCCGCGATGGCCATGCCCTCGAAGAGGATGTCCGGGCACTCGGTCAGGATGACCCGGTCCTTGAACGTGCCGGGCTCGCCCTCGTCGGCGTTGCACAGGATGTAACGCCTGGCCCCGTCGGCCCCCCGGGCGAACTGCCATTTCATCCCCGCGGGGAAGCCCGCGCCGCCGCGGCCACGCAGACGGGCGGTGTTCACCTCCCGGATCACCTCCACCGGGCTCATGCCCAGGGCTCGCTTGAGCGCCTCGCCGGGGGGCATGTCGGCGAAGATCACCTCGCCGCGCTGGCGGAGGTTGTTGTTGACCATCGACTGGACCAGTTCGTGGCCGTTGTTGCCGTCCCCCAGCGTCTTGACCAGCTTCTCGGGGTCGAGATGCTGTTTGAGCTCCTGGGCGATCTCCCGGGCCCGGTCACCGGTCAGCGAGGGGACGACGACGTTGTTGACCAGGGCGGCCGGGGCCTGGTCGCACATGCCGATGCAGGGCGTCTGCTCCAGCGTGATCTTGCCGTCCGGCGTGGTCTCCCCGATGCCGATGCCCAGCTCGTCGCAGAAGGCCCGGGCCACCTTGTCGGCGCCGTGCATGCGGTCGATGATGTCATCGCACAGCCGGATGATCACCTTGCCCTTGGGCTGCTCGGACAGGAACGCATAGAAGGAGACGACGCTCTCCACCTCGACGCGATGGGTCGACACCGCCCTGGCGATCACGTCCATGGCGTCGGCCGACACGCAGCCGAACTCGCCCTGGACCGCGAGGACAATATCCATCATCCGCGTCCGGTCGTTCCCGAACTTCCTGCAGATGCCTTCGATAAAAGCTGCAATGTTTTGACTCATGGTAAACAGGACCTGTTAGAACCTTGTGGTGCGTCTGACCGGAACTCCTGTCCGCCGAAACCGGCCGAATACGGTACGACGGTTGCGCATCTTCGAGATGCCGGACGGTTCACGCGCCCGCGATCCGACCGGCCGATTGTCAAGTGCCCGGCAGCGCCGGGGCGCCAGGCCGGGATGGGTTACAAGAGCAAATGCGGTGCCATGGGGCCAACCCGGCCAACGGAAATTCAACCGCGCGATCCAGATTCGGAACAACGCCTCCTGCTCCGGGCCAGCCGGGGGCAACCCGGCGAGCAGGGCCGCGGTGCCGGATGGCTGTTCAAAACATTCCTGGTCAAAGGGTTACAGCAGTCGACCTTCCACCGGGCTCTGCCGGAGCGACCGTTCCCGCAGGATGGGGCGCCTCCCTTCGAAACGCCCGCGTGATTCCTCCATGGCCCGTGCGAAGGGGCTTCGGTCGGACGTCGGGTGTCCCGGTGCGTCGCCCCCGCGGAAAGCCACCAACGATGCGCGCGAGCAGCGGGCGTTGCGCAGCGATTCACGGTGTGACACAAGAAACCGGACATGTCAAGTCCCGCGAGCCACTTCGGCAACGATGCGCGGGGGTACGGCCTCGGCCAGGCGCAACGCCGGCGCCGGTGGTCGCAGCAGGTCGACCTCGTCTCGATGGCCGCAGCCGTTGCCGGGCGGCGCCGGCGGGTCAGGCTCCGCCGTGTCGGCGGCCCTGCCCGCACAAGCCGGTGAGCCAGCCGACCAGGTCGTCGAAGTTGTCGTCTCGGGTGCTGGTCTGGAAGACGGGAGCGTGCTCGTTGTACTGGCGGATGCCGGCCAGGGCGGCCTGGAGATCGAAGTCGGTATGCTCGAGGAGGTCCAGCTTGGTGATCACCACCGCGTCGGCCCGCGAGAACATCAGCGGGTATTTCGACGGCTTGTCGTGGCCCTCCGTCACGCTCACCACCGCCATCCGGGCGTGCTCGCCGACGTCGAAGTTGGCCGGACACACCAGGTTCCCCACGTTCTCCACGAACAGCAGGTCGCATTCGCCCAGCGGCAGCTCGCGCACCCCACGCTGCACCAGATTCGCGTCCAGGTGGCACGAGCCCTGGGTCTCCAGTTGGATGACCCGCGTGCCCAGGGCCGCCACCCGCTCGGCATCCTGCGTCGTGAACAGGTCCCCCTCCAGCACCGCGCAGCGCAGCGTGGGCTGGAGCAGGGGCAGGATCCGCTCCAGCAGGGCCGTCTTGCCGCAGCCCGGGCTGCCCATCATGTTCACCGAGCGCACGCCGTGTTCGTCCAGCAGGGCGCGGGTCTCGTCCGCATTGGCCTTGTTCTTCTCATCCAGACGTCGAAGAACCTGAATGTCCATCGTCGGACTCCTTGTCGATCTCCATGGACAGCAGGGAGATGTCGTCCCCGCCGCTGCAACGTATGTCCGTCGAGCCGCACCCCGGGCACTGGAAAGGGAGTTCCTGAACCGTCGTGCTGACGCCGCAGGATTGGCAGTCCACCGTCACCGGCTCGGTCTCGACGATCAGCTCCGCCCCCCGCAGCAGCTCGTCATCGGCGAGGATCTCGAAGGCGGTGTGCAGCAGTTCGGGCACGATCTGCCGGCACACCCCCAGCCGGCAGGTGAGGCTGCGCACGCGGCAGGCGTCGTGGCGGCGGGCCTCCTCTCTGGCGACCTCGCAGAGCGACTGGGTGATGGAGAACTCGTGCACGGTCTGCTCCTCAAGTCCGGCTCGGAGCCCATCGGGTGACCCGGTCCGCCGCCTAGCAGATCCGGGGGAGGTCCTCGCCGTAGGGGCGTTGGACGATCCGGCGGCCGCCGGCCCGCGTGATCAGTTCGACCAGGGCCGGGGTGCCGGCGGTGATGGACCCGATGCACGCCGCGTTCCGCCCCAGGGGATGGCGGTGCATGGCGGCCAGGACGTCGCCGGCCGCCTCCGCCGCAACCACACACACCACCTTGCCCTCGTTGGCCACATTCAGGGGATCCAGCCCCAGCATCTCGGCCGCGTGCCGGGCGGTGGGCGACAGGGGCACCCGCGGCTCCACGATCTCCACGCTGAGCCCGCAGTGGTCGCAGATGTCCGCAAAGACGCCGGCCACGCCGCCGCGCGTGGCGTCCCTCAGGAAACGCACGCCGTCGCCGAGTTCGAGCAGCCCCGCGATCAGGCCGTTCAGCGGCGCGGCGTCGCTGCACAGCGGCGAGTCGAACTCGATTCCGTTGCGCAGCGACATCACCGCCAGCCCGTGATCCGCGATGGTGCCGTTCACCAGAACCGAGTCGCCCGGCTGGATGTGTTCCAGCCCCAGTTGTATCGCCGGGTCCAGCGTGCCCACGCCGGCGGTGTTGATGAACAGGCCGTCCGCTGCGGCCCGCGCCTGCTCGTCGGCGGGCCGGCGCCGCTCGATGACCTTCGTGTCCCCGGTCACCACGGCGACGCCCGCCTCCGTGGCGGTCGCCGCGACGGACGCCATCACCCGATCGAGCACCTCGAACGGCAAGCCCTCCTCGATCACCAGGCCCATGCTCAACGCCTGGGGGCGGGCCCCCATGACGGCAACATCGTTCACCGTGCCCGCCACCGCCAGCCGGCCGATGTCGCCCCCGGGGAACTCCAGCGGGGTGACCACGTAGGTGTCGGTGGTGAAGACCAGACGCCCCGCGGGACGCGGCAGCACCGCTCCGTCTGACAGGGCGTTCAGCACGTCGTTCGCCAGGGGCGGCACGATGTGGTCGCGGATGAGGTGGTTCATGAGTTCCCCGCCCCCGCCGTGGGCGAGTACGACGCGCCCACTCTTCGGGGCCGGGGAAGGGGGGCTGCTCATGCTCGGGCTTCCTTTGCGCCTGCAGGGCCGGCGGTGGTGGCCGACGGTCGGTTGTACTTGTACCAGGCGGCGCAGGTGCCCTCGCTGCTGACCATGCAGGGGCCGATGGGTTCCAGGGGGGTGCACGCGTTCCCGAAAGAGGGGCATTCGACCGGTTCGGCCTTGCCCTGGATCACCTCGCCGCAGAGGCATTCCGGATGGTCCTCGTCGGTGCCCAGGGTCACCTCGAACCGGGCGAGGGCGTCGAAGCGTTCGAAGGGCGCGGCCAGGTCCAGCCCGCTGTCGGGGATCACGCCGAGGGCCCGCCAGGGCGCGTCGGCCGGCACGAAGACCCGCTCGAGCAGTTCCAGGGCCACCCGGTTGCCCGCGTCCGTGACCGCCGCCCGGTAGGCGTTGCCCAACTCGGCACGACCCGCGCCGAGCTGCTCGAGGATGGCCCGCAGCCCTTCCAGGATTTGTTCCGGCTCGAAGCCCGCCACCACGCAGGGCTTGGCATGTTTCGACACGATCGGCTGGTAGGCGTCCGACCCGATGATAACGCTGACGTGACCGGGGCAGAGGAACCCGTCGATGGCGGCGTCCTCCCCGGCCAGCAGGGCCAGCATGGCCGGCACCACCAGCTTGTGGCACATCAGCACGCTGAAGTTCTGCAGGCCGTCCCGTTCTGCCTCCAGCACGGTCGCCGCCGTGGCCGGGGCGGTCGTCTCGAAGCCCACCGCCAGGAAAACCACCGGCCGGTCCGGCTCCCGGCGGGCGAGGTCCAGGGCGGTACGCGCGGAGTTCACCACGCGGATCAGGGCGCCCTCCGCCCGTTTGGCCTCCAGGCTTCCCAGCTTGCCGGGGACCCGCATCATGTCACCGTAGGTGGCCACGACCACACCGGGCCTCGAGGCCAGCTCGATGGCCGCGTCGATGTGCCGCTGGGCGGTCACGCAGACCGGGCAGCCCGGCCCGCTGATCAGCCGCAGGTTCGAGGGCAGCATGGACCGCAGCCCGCTGCGGAAGATGGAGACCGTGTGGGTGCCGCAGACCTCCATGATCTGCACGCGGCGGTCGACCCGCTTGCAGAGGTCTGCCAGCTCGCTCCGGAGGTCGGCGATCCGGCCGGTCATTTCTGCTCCTCGTTCGCCTGGGTGGGCGGATCGAACTCGGGGGCCTCGCCGATGGCGTCACCGCAGACGGCCTGGAGGTACTCCCAGGTCTCCAGGGCGTCCTTCTCCTCCAACTGGGTAATGGCGAACCCGGCGTGGATCAACACCCAGTCACCCGGTCCGGCCTCGGGGGTCAGCATGGTGCTCACCGTGAGGCGATTGCCCTGGAGGTCGACCACCGCCTGATCGCCATCCCGTTCCATGACTTTGCCGGGTACTGCCAGACACATGCCCTCAGGTCCTCCGCTAGGATCCGGCGGATCGGTTCGGGTTCTCCATCTGCCACGCGGCGGCCGCCGCCTGCCCCAGCGCGACGCCGCCGTCGCCCGCGGGCACCCGGCGGTTGTACAGCACGCTGAGCCGCTCGCTCTCCAGCAGGGCGACCACCCGCTCGAGCAGTCGCCGGTTGGCGAAGCAGCCGCCGGAGACCGCCACGGTGTTCAGCCCGTGCGACTCGCAGGCCATCACGGCCGCGGTGGCCAGCAGGTGGGCCACGGTCTCGTGAAACCGGGCCGCCAGACGGTCGATCGGCTGCCCGGCACGCACGTCGGCCTGGATGCCCACCAAGGCCTCCGCCAGGGACAGCTTAAACCCCTCGTCGCCCGGAGTCACATCGCAGGGGTACGGATTGACCTCGGGGCCGGCCGCGGCGGCTTCCAAGGCCATGGCCGCCTCCGCCTCATGACGGTTCCGGTCACACAAGCCCAGCAGGAAGGCCACCGCGTCGAACACGCGACCCAGGCTCGACGTGGGGGGGGCGTTGACGCCCGCCGAGGCCTGCCACTCGAACACGTCCAGGTCGTGCGGCGGCACCTTCCCCAGAACGTCCGCCGCCTCGGACCGCCAGGCTGTCCCGAAGGCGGAGCGCAGCAGGGCGGCGGCGGGCCGCCAGGTCTCGATGGCGGCGGCATCCCCGCCCACCAGGGGGAAGTACTCCAGGTGGCCGAGACGCTTGAAGTCGCCCGGCGAGCAGAGCAGCAACTCGCAGCCCCAGACGGCCCCGTCGGTGCCGTAGCCCGTTCCGTCGCAGGACAGGCCGATCACCGGGCCGGGATCGCCGTGCTCCGCCAACACGCTGGCGATGTGGGCATGGTGGTGCTGGATCGCGACCACGGGCAGGTCGAGTTGGGCCGCGTATCGCGTCGAGAGGTACTGAGGGTGCAGATCGCAGGCGACGGCGGCGGGCCGGAAGCCGAACAGTTCCTGGAGCCGATCGATGGCCTGCACGAAGTGGCGGTAGGTTTCCGGCCGGCTCAGGTCCCCCAGGTGTTCGCTCAGGATCGCCTCGCGGTTGTTCAGCAGGCAGACGGTGGATTTCAGCTCGGCGCCCACCGCGAGGATGCCGCGGCCAGGGGCGGCGGTATCTCCTGCCGCCCGGGGCCAGGTGACGGGCAGCGGCCGGGGGGCGTAACCCCGCGCCCGCCGGATGGGGATGTTGTCTCCGCGGAACGTGAAGGTCACCGAATCGTCGATGGGCCGGAAGATCTCCCGATCGTGGATCAGGAAGGCGTCCGCCACGTCGCTCAGGCTGTCGAAGGCCTCGTCGTCGCGATAGGTCAGAGGATGGCCGGCCAGGTTGGCCGAGGTCATCACCAGGGGCGCGGCGCCGTGGGGGCCCAGCCCGGCCAGGTGGGCGAAGAGCAGGTGATGCACCGGGGCGTAGGGGATCATCAGGCCGACGGTGCTGCATCCCGGGGCGATCGACGGCGCCAG
>Ga0180432_10007917_pt1 | contig 13378 bp, 12 predicted proteins | sample SS_ome_10_FD_132414 | JGI IMG/M metagenome (GOLD analysis project Ga0180432, IMG submission 132414) | Hypersaline lake sediment archaeal communities from the Salton Sea, California, USA - SS_1_MS_2 metaG | ecosystem: Environmental > Aquatic > Non-marine Saline and Alkaline > Hypersaline >...
ATTGGAAAGAGTGCTGGAGGAAGCTACGGTGGCGCGCTGCGCCGAGATGGTTGGCGCTTCCAGGCAGGTTCTGGAAATGACGGTAGACTATGCTAAGCAAAGGATGGCATTTGGGCACCCCATTGGCAGCTTCCAGGGGATACAGTTTTATTGTGCCAACATGCTATCTGATGCTGATGCTTCCGCTTTCATTACTTATCAGGCAGCCTGTCGGCTCAGCGAAGGCCTTCCAGCAGCTCAGGATGTAGCCATGGCTAAAGCTTGGGTTAGCGAGAAGCTCGTGCAGGCCACTACGGCAGCTCACCGGATTCACGGAGCCATCGGCTTTTGTGAAGACCATGACTTGCCACTCTACTTCAAGCGAGCTAAAGCCTGGGAAGCCAGCTTTGGTGGGACTACAGTCCACTTAGATAAGATAGCTACCGCTGCCGGTATTTGACAATCCTTATAAGATTTTCGATGTTATAAAATCCCTCTCCTTGAAGAAGGATTTAGAACCAGTCTTGAGCTTAGGGGCGGATGATTCGTCGTGTAGATTTCCATATCAAAATGTTTTTGTGTCTTTATGCTTTTGTGCTATTGTGATAGGCTAAGACCTGAGCGTAGCGAAGGGAGAGGACTTGGCAATTACTGGGCAAACTTAGGGGCTAATTAGATGAACGAATACCCTTAATTCCCATAGCCATAGTTAAAATATATAATTAAAAGACCGGAAGCATGGAAGCTAAAAGCCAGGAAGGGCACAGGAAAAGACTACGGGAAAGGTTCAATCAATCGGGGCTGACGGCATTCCTGGACTATGAAATAGTAGAACTGCTGTTGACACTGGGGACGCCTCGGAGGGATTGTAAACCGCAGGCCAAGGAGGCAATAAACAGGTTCAAAACCCTGAGAGGCGTTCTGGAGGCTCCTCCAGAGGAATTGCAGAAGATTAAAGGAATAGGCCCAGCTCACATCTTTGTAATCAAATTCATGCAGGAGGTAGCCAGGGAGTTTCTTAAGGAACAAATCCTCGATAAACCCTACTGCAGGTCCTCCAAGGAGGTCTTTGATTACCTGTACCATTCTATGCGGGACCTGAAAAAAGAGGTCTTCAAAGTTATGTTCCTTGATTCCCAAAATCAGGTTGTGGAGATTGAGGACCTTTTTGAAGGAACATTAAACGCCAGTGCCATTTTCCCTCGGGAGATTATCCAGAGCGCCGTCAAACATAACGCTGCGGCCTTAATCTTTGCGCACAACCACCCGGCAGGGAATCCTCAACCCAGCGATAACGATAAACAAATAACCCAGGATTTGGTCTTCGCTGGCAATATTATGCAATTGGCGGTGGCGCAATAACATAGACATTTTGCCGTTCAGCGTACGTGTTTAATGTGGCTGATCTTAGTCTAAAGCTAAGGTAGAAGCTGCTTTTTATGAGTAGAAATCTATAACTCTATAGCCGGTTCGGCGATGTCCATCATAAAGTCTCTGACTCTGAAACTCTAAGGCTGAGAGATTGGGCCAGTACACTCCCATGTGGGAATAGTCCAAGGCACCGGAAACAAACATACAATTCCGTTGATAGAAATTGGCATAAATACATGAACTCATGATATCAATGACCTGTAGGCCTGCTGTTAACTTGGAGTTGGCAAACATTGGGGCCTCTAGTATTCTGTCGCATGTTTTACCAGTCTCATGACCGAATATAAAGGACAAGTGAGATTGTGCCACTTCTAAATCGACATTGTGCATCCGTGAGTCCATGATTATTATCCCGTCTTCGCTATCTGCCCCTTCTTCCAGAAATACTTGAAACCGTTCGCAAAGATATTGCAGGGCCATTGTATATAGTGATTTCTTGGACGTAGGCTTAACTGGATTTTTCACGAAGATTATGGAAAACAAAGTTGTACTGTACTTCCTGCATAAACCGAACACATTCTCAATGAACTTATGTGCCCTCTTGTTTGTGCGATTCCCCGGTCGCGTGAGTTCGCTTCCCTTAATCTCAAAATACTCTGCTGGGGCGTTCCCGATTTCTTTCTGGAAGAATCGCCTCTTGAGTCTTAGGTAGTCCCTATCTAGGTCTCTCCAAGTTTGTGCGGTGATGCACAACGAATTTAGAGTGAATATCGGAGTTTCCCCGTCTAACAGCGGCTCGTGGTGTCCTTCTGGACTGCCCGCTTCATCAACATAGAAGAAATACATAGGTCGTTCCAAAATAAAAAACCCACACTTCGTCAGCATGGGCTTAGTAGCGATGCTTGATTTGGATTCCTACGAACCCATACCCTGCATCATACATAGATTATCATTGGTTACCCTTTTTGTCAATACCTTGTGCGGGATTGTGGGGACACAATGACATAGGACTTTTACCTTTCAGAAGAACGGTTATGCCTGGAGGGACAAATTAGTCATTTGTTTTTCGGTAATTTGGCTCTCTTCAATTTCAACAAGGTCATTTAATGTCCTAGCTTCTGGGTGGTCTGCAATCATCTGCATAATTCGCTCTTGTGCCCTTTGGATTGCTTCTGGCCTTTGCTTTAAGTTTTGTATCCCTTGCTTAAAGTTTTGTAGCCCTTGTCGAAGTGCTTCGTACACCACCGGATAAACTCTCCAAGCTAGCCAGCTCTGCGTTAGCATATCATCCCGTTGCATTTCCCAGAATCTCTTTTTCAAATTGAGGGCAGTCTGGGGGTAGTAGGGATGCTCTTTGTTCCACTTGTCAGCGATTTGCTTCCAATTGGGCCGTGCTGCAATGCTGCCCTTGCTTTGCATGATGAAGTCAAAAAGATGTAGCCGGCGCTCAAAGAGCCCGCGGCGCATTGCTTTGGCTTTTGGAGGCGTGCTGTACTTAGAGGCTGAACGGCTTGGTTTGATTCCTGATTCCTTTTCAAATTGTTTTTTAAGATCAGGCGTCACGATTTTGATTACTTCTATGCTTCTCTGGGTCACTTCCATATATTCCGATATATATTCTTGTGCGCCTTCGGGATCGCCGGCATAATCTTTAGCGGTATTACCTATATCATCGTCTATTGAATCCCAAAATTTAGCTGTCAAGGGACACCCTAAACTCTGCTCTGCGTCTCTCCGAATAGATTTGATTTGCTTTGAGATGTCCTCTAATGTCATTTACTAAACCCTGCAAAAGTCCCGAACTAGGGACTTTTATCCCAATGTTACCATAGAACATAGAGCATTGTAAATAAAAAACAAAGAGGTAACACAGCCCCGAGGTTCGAAAGGCTACCAGGGCTGAAAAAAGGAATATGCCTAAAAGTAGACAGAGGCAAAGGGCAAACGAGAAAAAGTATAGAGGTCTAGGTAAGAGAGGTACTTATAAGCGAAGACCTACGGTCAAGATACCTGACCCGACTGCTTACTGGTGGCCTCTAAGAGGCGATTGGCCCAAAGTTTGAGAATTACGATAAGGAGGGTAGATATGAATCGGCTAAAGGAAATAAGGAGGGAAAAGGGGTTATCCCAGCTCAGGCTTGCCTTTGTGACGGGGATTTCGCCTAGCGACATATCCCGGATAGAAAACGACTGGATTCGGCCATATCCTGGCTGGCGCAAGCGTTTTTCTAGGGCTTTGGGCATAAGTGAAGATGAAATCTTCCCCAATGACAAAAACAGTTAAGGTAACAATACGTCCGGGACCAGTGACGCCTGCGCAGAAACAGGCATGGGTAAGTTTCTGGCAAAGGCTATTGGCCAAACCAAAGGAAAAAGATGCTTGAAATTAACTGGGGGATTAAATCACTAGTGCTATTTGGAATAACTACTTTGGGGCAAGTGGGAGCCTAGAATATGGCAATACAGGATTGTAAAGAAAGGGCTCAGGAGAGTGAAATAACAAGGGAAGAACCGAGCAATGAATTACCTACGCTTCCAGTTGACGAAAGAGACCATATCACCTTTAGGTGGATTAACTACGAGTTAATAGTCGATGCAGAACATTTAAATAGTGAAGGCCAGGCTGAGTTAACATTTTGGCATGACAATACAGACTACACGCAATTATTACTTCCACCAACGAAGGCTAATCTACTTTCTTCTTCTAACAGAGCAAGCATAATAAGGCAGTTACAAGATAGCGACGATGGCCTGAGATATCTTCCCTGGAGTTGGATTATAAGCTGTATTACGTATAAGGTTGTAAAAAACGCCAGAAAAGGCGAACCAGTGGAAACGATATGGCCCTCAGAAGATGATGACCTAACACCAAGCTACTTATTGGAGCCTATTCTATATTTAAACCATCCAACTGTTATCTTTGGTGATTATGGCAGCCTGAAAAGCCTATTTGCTCTAGTAATTGGCTATGTAGCTCAGTTGCCATACTCTGATAACAAACTAGGGCTAGTTACAATGGAAGAATCTACTCATTGTCTATATTTAGACTATGAGGACGACCCTTCAAGCTTTAGAAAGCGCTGGGGGGCTATACAGAAGGGTTTTGGTATTGAGGCTGCTATGCCTATCCAATATAGGCGAATGACTACCACACTAGCAGATTCAATAGAGAGCCTTCAGCAAATTAAAAAGGACAAGGATATCAAGTTATTGATAATTGATAGCCTGGGCCCAGCTGCCAGGGGCAATCTCAATGATCCTGAGCCAGCGATAAGATATCACGAAGCCCTGCGCAAGCTGGGGATTACGAGCCTAACCTTAGCTCATTGCTCAAAGGACCAGCTCACAAAGAGGCGGACTATATTTGGCTCGGTATTCTTTACTAACCTGGCTCGCTCGGTTTGGGAATGTAAAGCGGAGCAAGAACTAGGGGAAGACGAAGCGATAATCAGCTTGAAGCATACAAAGGCGAACCTATCCCGGCTACACTCGCCACTAGGCTTTAGGTTCACATTCACGGAAAATAGCATAGCGATAGCCAAAGCTGATCTAAGAGATACCGGGCTATCTGGGGAATTACCACTTTCCTTAAGAATTAAGGACTTGCTTCGGGATGGTCCTATGATGGTAAAACAAATCGCTGAAACCTTGGATGCTAACGAGGGATCAGTCAAGACTATTGTAAATCGCATGGCTAAAAAGGGCGTAACAGTTAAGATAGGGGAATCATGGGGACTAACAGCTTTATAACATACTGTAACACCGTAACCGTAACAGGGGATATTATATATCCCCCCACTGTTACGTTACGGTTGCGTAACTGTTACGTAACACCTTGTTACGCTGTTACGTCTAAAGCTAAAAAGGAATTAAAGACTGTTACACTAAGAGGTAAAAATTAGTATGTCTTGGGCACTTAGGTGTTACGGGCATACCAGTGGGGGGTCAAATTCTTACAACTATTCGTACCGTCGACCGAGGGGGCAGCAAGAAAGGCATGAAACTTCACTCCGTTCAAATTGAAAAACAGTGAGAAAATGGATAGAAACATGGTAAAAACAACAGCTAAATACAAGGTACCGGGGCACTTACGGGCGGTAACCAAAAAATGGTTTAGGCTTGTGTTAGCTGAATATGACTTTGAGCCTCACCACTTAAAGCTCTTAACTTTGGTTTGTGAGGCATGGGAGCGTGCCCAGGATGCTCAAGTTGTGCTCTCAAAAGAAGGGCTGACTTACAATGACCGCTTTGGCTGCCCACGGCCTCGACCTGAAGTAAAGATTAAAGAGCAAGCCGAGATTATTTTTGCCCGTCTTATAAGAGAATTAAATTTGGATATTGAGCCGCCGAAAAGTCCAGGGCGGCCGCCAGGATTATATTGAGAGGTGAATTATGCCACGAAAAAGAATTGAATCAAAGCGGAAGCGAAGGGATGATGTCCTAGTTCAACCAGGGGGCTTTTTGCTGTTTTGGTGTGGATGGGTATATAACACGCACCCACCTAATCGGCCTGAGCCATTCTTTGAGAGCATAGAGGACATGGAGCAATACTACTTTGAGAATCGGGAGCGTGTACTAGCTGAAGTGGGTACTGAAAGCTGGGCTTACCATGCTTTTGAGGAGCATGACAGAGCTAATTGTGAATTTTGCTCACGTAGAGGGATAAATCAGCATTGATATTGACACAGAACTACTATTGTTCTGACATACTTTAGACACTAAGGTTTCTCGGTAAAACGAAATATAAGAAGCCTTAGAAAAAATATGGCTGGGCTGTAACTGGTCAGTGAGGGTGCTCCTGCGAGGGGTATGTTCAAAGGCTGGAGTTGAGCAGCTGGCAAAGTAACTGAATATTAGGTAACGAGGGTGCTCCCCGGTAACGAGGGGGTATGTTCGTTAGCAAGACGCAGGAACTTGCAAGGCCTGAAAGGGTGGTTTGGTTTCGTGCGTTTTTTTATTTGAAACTAACACCCTGAAGAAATATAGGAGAGAAATCAAAATGAGAGATATAAATGAACTAAAGATAAAAAAGGCGTCCCTCATCGAGGAAGCCAGAAGTTTCGATGAGGAACATACTAGAGGTGGACGTCAGATGACTACAACAGAAGGCCGGCAATATGAAAGCATGGTCCAGGAGGCTAAAAGCTTGGTTGAGCAAATCAAGCGAGAAGAGGAACTTCAACAGGAAGAGATGCGTAATGCTCCTAATGGACCGGCATACTTCCGCATGGAGCCCTGGGAAAGTGGCCCTAATAGCTCCATCCAAACGATTCCGAGTATTAGAGTCGCTCAGAATAAGAGCTATCGGGGTATGTTCTATCCTGGCAATCCGCACAGACCGCTTGACGGTGGTGGTTTTAAGGGAAAGAACGAGTTTTATGAAGTTCTTTCCTCTGGTCTGTATGACAGCCGATTACAACAGGTGCGAACCATGACAGAAGGTACACCGAGCGCAGGCGGTTTTGCCGTACCAGAAGAGTTTGCAGCGGAGTGGTTTGATAACGCACTGGAAAACGAGGTAATCCGACCCCGTGCGACTGTCTGGCCAATGAAGAGTGAAACACGGAAGGTCCCTGCTTGGGATGACTCTGACCACAGCTCCGATGAGCTCTACGGTGGGCTTAGTATTGCCTGGCTTGCTGAAGCAGGTACGGCCACAAGGCAGACGCCGAAGCTGCGACAGATAATCTTGACTACCAAAAAGGGCGCCATTTATGTAGCAGCCTCCCGTGAGGTTGTCCAAGATGGCATGGACTTTGAGGCGCAATTGGAGAGAGCTTTAGCCAAAAGCCTCGGCTGGGGACTAGATGATAGCTTTATCAACGGGCATGGTGCTGGACAGCCCCTTGGTATTCTGAACGCCGACTCAACAATCGAAGTCTCTAAAGAAACTAGCCAGGCTGCTGATACAATCGTCTATGAAAACCTTTTGGCTATGGAAAGCCGATTACTACCTTCATGTATGCTCAGAGCTGTATGGATTGCAAATGTGACAGCCTATGTGCAGCTCAATACAATGAGCATTGCGGTTGGGACGGGAGGTACTGCCATTAAAGCTTTGACCCGGCGAAATAACGAGTATTACCTATTAGACCGGCCACTCTTCTTTACGGAAAAATGTCCGGTTCTCGGTGATGCAGGGGATATCATTTTGGCTGACCTCTCGAAATACTACATCGGACTCAGGCAAGACTTAGCTATTGATAAATCCAATATTCCAGGATGGACTACTGATACCATCGACTGGCGGATAATTTGCAGGGTTGATGGTCAACCAGTGTTCTCCGAGGCATTTACGCCTAAGAATGGGGATAGTTTATCCTGGGCGGTGAAACTAGAGGCTAGATCGTAGGCGTTTCGGTGAGCTAGCCCTTTTTAAGTTCGTTAAGGGCTATGCTCACTTAACGTATATTCCTCTATATGGTATGGCAGGGGTGTTTGGTCTTTGTGTCCTTCAGCCAATCACCTCTGCCAGGGCATTAAACTACAGGAAGCAAATAGCGTTCTTAGAGGCGATTTTAAGGGCATGAAAAGGAAAGGGGTACATCTTTTTATGCCCTTATCCTTTTTCCATAAAATTTTGTTACGAGAGGGGCTACTAGAGGGCAGACCAGCTAATGATAGTATCCCAGTTTAGCTTTGTGTGTTCCTGTATAGGCTTTATCTTAGCGTTATGCTTTCCTAAGCAGAAACCATGACATTGATGGCTACAGAAGCGCCTTTGGTTGCGGACAAGTCTTTTTCCACAGACCTCACAGAAGGCACGCTTCCACATGGTTGTGATTATAGCAGCTTCTGGATAATGTGTGGGTTAACAGTAGGGGCAAATCTCTAAGGGATAACCAGCGTTGATAGCCTTTTCTATGAGTTTCCAGATTGGACCAGTCTGGGACTTATGCCAGTGAGCTACAAGTTGGCAATCTGGCAAATCACCGGGGCCGTATGGTTCCCCATTCCAAACCAGGACGGGGATGCCATAGGAACTTGCCGAGTGCTCGTCTGTTAGCTTTGCACGGTCATGTCTACCAGGTTGATTAACTTCGATTGTGAAAGTCATTCTGCCTCCCCTTTTTTATTAAGTATACCTCAAGTATATGACAACTACGGTCGTTTTTATGATAATTATTATAACCAAAATCTTCTTCTGTTAGTAAAGGGGACTTGACACCATATACATAGTATGTATATAATAGAGTATGTCATTGAAGATATATCATTGCCTGCGGTGTGGGTATGAGTGGGCTAGTAGAAAAGAGAAGGAGCCAGGTACGTGCGCTAATCCCAAATGCCGGTCTCCATATTGGAATAAGCCAAAATGGAAGGGGGTTAAGAAATGAAAGCAGCAATCTATTGCCGGGTGAGCACAGACAATCAGGAAAAGGAAGGCACGAGCCTTCAAACACAGCTTGAGCATTGTCTTAGTTACTGCCAAAGCAAAGGCTACGAGGTAGTGCATAAGTTTGCTGAGGCATATTCTGGGCTATCATTGGAACGGCTGGAGCTGGACAAGTTACGTGACCTGGCACGAAGCGAGGCCATTGACGTGATTGTGTGCTATTCACTTGATAGGTTATCTCGTGACCCAGTACACGGTGTAATAATAACTCAGGAACTTGAAAGGCACAACGTTGGCTTAGAAGCGGTGACCGAGACTGTAGATAGTACCGAAGTAGGTAAACTCATAACCTACATTCGGGGCTTTGCCTCAAAACTCGAGGCTGAGAAGATAAGAGAGCGAACTATGCGGGGTAGAAAGGCCAGGGCGCAACAAGGCCGTGTGCCAGTTGGGGGTTATTCTCGGCTATACGGTTATGATTATATCAGTGTAAGAGAGGACAACGGCGGCAGACGCATAGTAAACGAGAATGAGGCCCAATGGGTGAAGCAGATATTCACTTGGCTAGTCAATGATGGTATGTCATGCCTAGCAATAGCAACAAAATTGAACTCTCTACAAGTGCCCACAAAATACAACAATCGCTGGAGTAGGACGGTAGTAAACAAGATATTAAAGAATCCTGCTTATGCCGGGGTGACGCTCTATAAGCAAGGTGGGGCAATAGAATTACCAGCTGTGACGCCACTGATAATAGACAAGGCAATGTTTGACGCTGCACAAAAGCAATTGCGGACGAACTTTGAAAAGTCAAAGCGCAATATGAGGCGGCAGTACCTATTACACGGCCACGTCATATGCAGTAAGTGTGGCAAGCCTTACCGAACACATATCACAATCAGTCATAGGAAATACAATACGTATGAGTACCGGCGCTATGCTTGCTCTTGTGCGCCTGGTATGCAAGACTCGTTTCAAGGTGAACACTGCCACAACAAAGGCTGGATGGCAGACAAACTGGAGAATCTAGTATGGGCGCAAATAGAGGGTATTCTGGCTAATCCCAGCATTATCATCGCTGAGATTGAAAAGCAGCGCCAGGGCATTGGCGATGTTAACGGCTTGGAGGCTGAGTTGAATCAAGTAGAGCGAAGGCTCAAGGCAATAGACCGTGACCAGGAGCAGCTCTTGGATTGGGCAATTAAGGGCTTTCCAGAGGACATGGTAATCACCAGGAATGAGAAACTGAATAGCGGACGGGAAAAACTAAAGGCACAGAGGGCCGAACTTGAGGCAAAGATTAAAACAAGCCAGGAAGCTGTTATCACCTTGCCAAAGTTAGAAGGTTTTATTGAACTTATAAGACAGAGGTTATCAAATCTGGATTTTGAAACGAAGCGCATGGCAATCGAAATGTTAGATATTAAAGTTTGGATTGATGGTTATAATGTGGAAGTGACCGGGGTTATACCTATTTCTGCTTCTGTTATTGTGTCACCACAAACCAGATTAAGGTCTTGGACCATATCATAATAGGCGAGAATAGATACTTCAGCTTTGCCGATGCCGGCTTGATTGAGGAATACGACTTAAACTTCCGGAGCCTCAAAGAGGGAAAGAGGGACTTAAGCTAGAGCGGAATTGAATTTATCCCTTAGCGCTTAAGGCGACTGGAAAACTGCGCAAATTGTCAAAGTGTATTCGGGGTTGCTACTTCTGTTAAGTTAGCCAGGGCTTAGACCTTATATTTTACTTTTCCGGCCTGCGTAATGATACTCACCGTTGCTTTGCCACTTCTGCACGTACTATCAAAACTTGTTGCCCAACTGGTATGCTTTTTCCAGATATCCCTTTCGAACCTCGTCTGGAACCAATTGTACGCTGTAGAGGAAAACATGTTCGACATTCTGTATCCCGACCGTCTTCAATATATATCCGTCAAAAGTGGTCTTTATAGCGCTTTCCAGGCCCAGATTCTTGTACATTGGCTCAGGAAGCATAGTCGTATTAATAATCAGAGCCTTTTTATGAGTAAGAAGACCCTGCGGTCCAATCTCACCCTGCTTTGGTGGTCTGTGTGAAAATCCAGCTGAGAAAACCCTGTCTATCCAACCTTTAAGCATGGCTGGTAAACTACCCCATATGATTGAAGAAATGAAAACCAAGGCATCTGCCTCTTTTACTTTCTCCTGTTGCCTCAACACATCGTCGGGCATCTTCCCGCCTCTGAATTGAGCCAAATCCTCCGATTTAATGCGGGGATCAAATCCAATCTTGTACAAATCCACTATCTCAACAGAATGGCCGGCATCCTTAAGACCTTTAGTAAATTCTTCAAGAACGGCATGATTGAATGACTGTGGGTTCGGGTGTGCGTATACAATTAGTACTTTCATTTTTCATCTCCTCTCTTCTATTTTGGCGATTCATTCTAAGGCACAAACCCTCAAATTGTCCAATCTGACAAAGGTTACCTTTATGGGCATATAATACGAGAGCGCTGATGAACTGACCACGTTTCCCCTTTTGTTTCAGAGTTTCACGCCTGGCCTTCAGGCGTGAAATTTAACACGCCTTTCTATGAGCGGACACCAGACTCAGCAGGAAATGCCGAGCCGAATGAATAGAGTAGCCAGGCCTCTGCCAAACTGCTGTTACCACACTGTGCACTCTGGACTCATGTTCATCTCTTAAGCCTAGTCTGGATAGCTTCACTCTGTAGTTCCCTGAGAGCATCAGAAGCGACCCAGCGAGCAGCCTTTGAGTCGAGTCGCTGGATTTTCCTTGCAGTATTTATTGCAGCTTCGTTTAGGTTGAGGTTCCTTTTCCCGATGTTTCTAAGAGCCCAGTTGACTGCTTTCTTGACAAAGTTACGCTCGTCCGTAGCTCCTCGCATTATTACCGGGAGCAATTCGATGAATTTTTCATCGCTCGCTTTCTTGTCATGCCAGGCAAGGCAAGCTATGAGGGAGAAAGCGGTTCTCTTGACAAATTCTTCTTCTCGAGAAGACCAATCAATGATTTTCTTCCAGGCGAGAGGGTTCCTCTCGAAAAGGTTCATGCATACCTGGTCGCAGACATCCCAAGAGTCAATGTCCTTCACCCAATCCTCCAGCTGCTCCTCTGTCAGTTTATTAGGATCGTCGATCATAGACGCCAGGATTTTTGATTCGGCTATCCCTGTCTTCCACAGCTTGAGAGCTAGCTCATGGTCCTGCCCCAGTTCTTTCGCAAGCTTTCTTAAGTCAGGAATTGATATTCCCAGCCTCTGTTCAACTGCCATGCCGAATCTTGCCATTCCTTCCAACTGGTCGGGTCTGGATTTTTCCTTCAGTCTCTCCAGTACATCTTCTACAGAAGCCATCGTTAACTCCTCTTATATTGATTCAAGATTAGTAGCACAACATATTGAAGTATAGCGGCCGATTAAATGATTATCAATGAAGGTGGTTGCAGTTGTTTCTCTTAGCTGTAAAGTGTGTAATCAAACAATCCGCCCGATTGTTTAACAAAGGCTATTGTGCCCTGGCTATTTTCTGATGCAGCGTTACTACTTAGTTCTCCTCGATAAACCTTTCCACCTGTACAAGGCCAGTATTGTAAGGAAAGCCACCGCCCGGCGCATAGTGGTCGCGGCTAAGAACATTGGGACTGCCTGCCCAGTCGCGGCCTTTTTCATCAGGGCGGTACCAAGCACCCTCGCCCAGGGCTACCACACCAGGCATAATGCGTTCAGTTACTCTGGCCTGTATGATGGTTTCTCCCCTGTCGTTAAATACTCTGACCCTGTCGCCGTTTCCGATGCCCCGAGATTGAGCATCCTTGGTGCTTATCCACAAACTCTGGGGATCAAGATCCCTGAGCCAGGGATTGTTGTCAAAGCAAGAGTGAGCTCTGGTCCTGTGATGGAAGTTCGAAAGTTGCAGGGGATATTTCTCGGTCAATGGGTCTCCCGGTCCTTCCCAGGGCTCGATATACTTGGGGATGGGTGGAATATCAGGATTATTCAAGTCGGCGATGCGCTTACAGTATATTTCGACCTTTCCCGAGGGAGTTGGGAACGGATTATTCTTGGGGTCTTCGATTTGTTTCTCGAAAGATATCTCGGGACCAGCAAGTTTTATCTTGTGAACCCCATCCAGTTTGAACTTCTCGAAGTCGGGGATCTCTGGGATCATGTCTCCCATGGATTGCACCAGTTGGCGTATCCCCTCCTCCTCTGCCATGTCCAGGAGGGGGTCATGAATCCCCAACCTTGCTGCCAGCTCGCGGCATATTTCCACGTCGGATTTTACCTCGAACACAGGATCGATGGCCTTGTTCAAATACAGGAAATAGGGCCCTGAAAGCCAGGCGCGGGCAAAATCATTTCTTTCCCAAATGGTGGTGACTGGAAGCAGAATATCGGCAAACCTGGCGGTGGCCGTCATGAATTGCTCGTGAACCACGATGAAGTCCAGTTTTCTAAGTGCCTGTATCCCCTTATTGATGTTTGGAAACTGGTTCAATGGGTTAGCAAAAGCGATATAGGCCATTCTTATATCGCTGGGATAGCCTCCAGCCGTACCTTGGAGAATGGCATCCCACAGGTTACAGAAATGCGGGCGCTTCCTCAGGCGGCCAGGAATGTCCAGGGCTTTTAACTGTGCCTCGTAGGTGGCAACATCTTTCGACTCAGAGTAAAGGGGTGGC
>Ga0180432_10007919_pt1 | contig 13377 bp, 14 predicted proteins | sample SS_ome_10_FD_132414 | JGI IMG/M metagenome (GOLD analysis project Ga0180432, IMG submission 132414) | Hypersaline lake sediment archaeal communities from the Salton Sea, California, USA - SS_1_MS_2 metaG | ecosystem: Environmental > Aquatic > Non-marine Saline and Alkaline > Hypersaline >...
GAACCGCTCCACGTCATCGAGGGTCGAGATGCCGGAAAGGACCAACGCCGTGGCGAGACCGGCGTCCCGGCCGCCGACGATGTCGGTCTCCAGCCGATCGCCGATCATGACGACGCGCTGCGGCGCGGCGCCGAGCCGGTCGAGCGCCATCCGGAACGCGATCGGCGACGGCTTGCCGATGACGACGTCCGGGGCGAACCCCATCCCCCGCAGCGCTCCGACCATGGCACCCGCGCCGGGGAAGACGTCGCCGGGAACCGGGAACGTCGCGTCTTCGTTGGTCGCGATGAACCGCGCCCCGTTGCGGAGAGCCACGAGGCCCTTCGTGAGCACGTCGTAGGAGATTCCCCTGTCCATTCCGACGACGATCGCGTCGGCCTCTTCCGGGCGATCGGCCAGACGGTGGCCGGCGGCGAGCAGCTCGTCCCGTAGCCCCTCCTCTCCGATCGGCCAAACGGAGGTCGTCCCGCGCTCCTCTCGCAGGTATTCCGCGGCGAGGTACGAGGACGGGAGAAGCTGCTCGGCGCGGACGTCGAACCCGATGCGAACGAGCCGCTTCGCGTGCTCCTCCCGGGACCGGGCCGAGTTGTTCGTCAGCAGGCGGACCGCTCCGACCTCGTCGAGGCGCGCGAAGGCCGCAACGGCGCCGTCGATCGGATCGGAGTCCCGGACGAGGACCCCGTCCACGTCGAGGAGGTACGCGTCGTAACGGCCTACAAACCGATTGCCCATGCCGAGACGGTACCGAATGCGGGATCGATTCGCACTAGACGCTGAGGAACAGGTAGACGAGGAGCAGACCGATCAGGATCGCGAGCACCGCCTCCTCGAGGAAGAAGATCCTCCTGGGGAGACGAGGCGTTCGCCGCGCGCTCAGCCGATGGAGGAGGACGCCGATCGCGATCGCCCCGACGCTCTCGACCGCGAGAAGCGGGCGGAGACCGGAGCCGAGCTGCAGCGAGGGAAGGGTGACCCCGGTCAGCGGGACGAAGAAGAGGATCGGCAGGGCGAGCACGGCGTAGGCGGCGATCCGATGGCTCGCGCGGGGCGCCGCTCGTCGGAAGCGGAACAGCGGAAGCAGCTTCGCGAACGCAAAGGCGGTCCCGATCGAGGTCAAGATCATGATCGTCGCGACGAACACGTTCGGATGGGAGCCGAAAAGGACCGCCTTGGCACCGAATCCGGCCAGGGGAGGGAGGCCGACGATCCCGAGGGTCCCCACGAGGAGCGCGCCGACGGTGGCGTTCGGGATCGCCGCACGATTCGAGACGAGGTCGGTGAACCGCCCGCTGCCGACCGCTCGCGACGCCTCCCCGGCGGCGAGGAAGAGGAGCCCCTTGAACAGACCGTGGGCGATCGCGTAGTCGAGCACCCCGGCCAGCGCCTGCGGCGTGCCGATCGCGAGGCCCAGCACGAGGTATCCGATCTGCGACAGGGTGGAGAAGGCGAGCATCCGTTTCAGGTTCCTCGCGTACGCCGTGTACACCACGCCGAGGAGGGCCGTCGCGGCGCCGAAGATCTGGAGCGTCGTCCCGAGCGGGAAGACCTGGCTCAGCCGCAGGATCACGACGATCCCCATCTTGATGACGAGGCCCGAAAGCAGGGCGGAGACGGCCGGCGGCGCGGCGGAGTGGGCGGCGGGAAGCCACTGCGAAAAGCCGAACAGACCGGCCTTCACGGCGACACCGGCGGTGAGCAGCGTGGCGGCCAGCACGGACCACGGCGCTTCGGGCCGGTCGGCGAGGATCTCGGCGAGAAGGCCCAGGTTCAGCGTGCCGGTGTGCCGGTAGATCACCGCGACCCCGACCAGGAAGAAGCCCATGCCGATCGACGCCAGGACGAGGTACTTGAGGCTGGCCCAAACCTGGGAGGGACGACGGTCGTAGCCGACGAGCAGGAAGCCGACCAGCGTCAGCAGCTCGAGGATCACGTACTCGTTGAACAGGTCCTGGGACAGGAGGAGCGCGAAGACGGCGCCGAGGAGAAACTGAAGGAGCGCGTAGAACACCGGACGAGGGGCGTCCCTTCGGACGTAGAGGAGCACGGCGAGCTCGAGCAACAGGACGAGCGGGCAGACGGCGGCCGAGACCGCGTCGAAGCGGAGGACGATGCCGAGATCGGCGGACCATCCGCCGAGGCCGACGGTGATCGCCGAGCCGTCCCGGGTCTCGACGATCAGGAAGATCGTCAGCGCGGCGCTGAGGCACCAGCCGACCGCGGCGAGGAGCCGCGCCGTCCGTTCGCTCAGACGGCAGAGCAGCCCGAGCACGAACCGGGAAAGGGGAAGGACGGCGAGGATCATGGCCCCCCTCTCGCGTCGAGGTCGCGTTGGACGAGATCCTCGATGTGTCGCGAATCGGTGCTGTGGTACTGCTCGACCAAGCGCATGACGAAGACGAGGGCGAGCGCGAGGATGGCGAAGTTGATGACGATCGCCGACAGAACGAGCGCCTGCGGGAGCGGATCGGCGTAGATCGCGTCGCGGCAGACCGCGCAGATCGGCACCCGCGCGTCGGGCCGATCGCCGACCGCGACGAGGCAGAGGATCGACCCCGCGTTCGTCAGGCCGAGCGCGAGAAGCTTGATCACGAGGTCCCTCCGGATCGCGATCGCCACCAGCCCGATGCCGAAGAGGACGACGCCGACGGAGAACGCCATCAGATCTCCCCCCGGTGACGGACGAACGACCGGAGGATCAGCCAGGCGCCGGCGACGACCTTCAGCGCGATCAGGACGTTGTACAGAGGGATCGCCCCGCTGCTCAGCACCGCCCCGGGCGCTCCCTTCGGGAGGAGGTCGGTGAACGCCGGGTGACCGAGGGGCAGAGGAAGGAGCATCAGAAGAAGGAGGACGAGCAGTGCGCCCCGCTCGATCCGCTCGATGGCGTTCCGTCGGATGCGGCGATCGATCGCGTCGATCCCGAGGGCGATCGACGTCAACAGCAAGCCGCTCGCCGCGATCACCCCGGCGCCGAACCCTCCCCCGGGGGAGATCTGGCCGAGCGCCGCCAGGTAGACGCCGAGCAGAACCGCGAGCGGAAACAGGAGGGCGGCCGACGTGCGGACGACCTCCGACTCGGCCAACGGAGGGACGTCGGGACGCTCGCGCGCGCCGAGGTAGAAGCGAACCCCGAGGACCGCGACGAAGAAGACGAGGATCTCGAGGAGCGAGTCGTACAACCGATAGTTCAAGTAGACGCTCGCGACGCGATTGGTCGCCCCGGTCTCCGCCACGGGGCGCTCGACGTACGTCGCGTGCGGCGCGGTCTCGGGGTCCACGGAGTGAAACGCGAGGAGGACGACCAGGACGACGCAGACCGTGCAGACGATCGCCAGGAGGTGGAAGGGGCGCGGCCTCATGCGAGGAACCTCCTCGTCAGCCGGTCGAGCTCTCCGTCCTCGCGGAGGCGCTCGATGTACGCGTCGAGCGCCGAGTGGAGATCGCGGCGACGCTCGTTGACGACGAACGCGTACCCGCGCGGCTGCGGATGCCGCGTCACCGAGCCGTCGGGCACGTCGGACCGCCGGACGGCGAGGAACCGGGCCAGGTCGAGGGTGACCGGCGTCTCGGCGGTGTACAGACTCTTCGGATCGAGATCGGCGAAGTACCCTTCGTACCGGACGCGGGGGACGCCCTCTCCCGCCTCCCCCTCCGCCCCGCCGACCGTGAACAGGGCCGTGTCGAGGTGCGGCCTCGTGGCGAAGACGCCGGCTTCCTCGCCGGGGACCCACCCGCCGGCTCCGACGTCCGCCTCCCCGCTTCGGACCAGGTCGGCGACGTCTCGATGCGGCACGAACTGAACGGAGAGGTCGAGTCCGAGGTGGCGGGCGAACCGGGCGAGGATCTCGTGCTCGAGCCCGACGATCCGGTCCCCCTCCCTCACGAAGAGGCCGGGCGCCTCGTCGGCGACGATCGTGAGCCGGCCGGTCCGGCGGATCGCGAGAACGTAGATCGCGGTGATCAGTCCGAGCCCGATGGTCGCCTCGGTGAGGGCGACGTCCGGCGCGTGAAGCAGGAGATAGGAAACGGCGAGCAGGAAGCTGAACAGGCCCATCCCGATGATCGCCGTCAGGCGACGCCGCTGCGTCAGAGCGATCACGGCGACGATCGGAAGGAGGGCGAGGAGCGCCGTCCGCGCGATCATCGATCGCCGTCCTCTCCGGCGTGCCGCCGCACGAACGCGCTCCGAGCGATGCTGTGGGTCGCGATCGGGTTGGTGATCAACAGCAGGAGCAGGAGGAGAAGGAGCGCCGCGTCGTGCCGCTCCCACCCGCCGGAGACGACGAGTCCGATCAGGACCAGTCCGAGCCCGGCGTTGTCCGACACCCCGCTCGCCTGGAGGCGGGAGTAGATGTCGCGAAACCGGAGGACGCCGAGCGTGCCGATGTAGACGAACGCCAGGCCGAGGCCGACGAGGGAGAGGGCGATCATCGGAATCCCCCCTCGCGTTCGAGGAAGCGCGACAGGACGACCACGCCGAGGAAGCTCAACGCCGCGTAGGTGATCGCGACGTCGAGGAAGACGGGCTCGTCGAGGGCGATCGAGGAGACCGCCAGGACGAGCACGGCGCGATTCGACGCGGAGTTGTAGGCGAGAAGACGATCCCAGGCCGTCGGCCCTCTCCAGAGGCGCAGGAGGAGAAGCAGGATCGAGCCGCAGAGAAGCCCCTCAACGACCGGCATCGTCGTCCTCCGGGAAGACGGCCTCGACCCGGCGCTCGAGCGACTCCTTGATCGTCCGCCAGTCGCCGCGGCCGCCGCGCCGCTGGAGCCAGTGGATGTACAGCAGGTCGCCCTCGACCAACAGCGAGATGGTCGAAGGCGTCAGGGTGATCGAGTTGAGGAGGAGGAACTGCCCGAACGGATGGGTGACGCGGATCGGAAGGGCCATCAGGAGCCCCTCCTCGTCGCCGAGCAGGATCAATCGCGCCGTCAGAAGGGTCGAGAGGACGAAGCGCCTGAGGAGCGTGGCGAAAAACCGGAGAAGACGCAGCGGATGACGGAGCGCGTGAAGTACGGGGCGCCCGCGCAGCGGGACCAGGACCCGCTGGAGCCAGAGGGCGAGGAGGGAGGCACCGACGCCGAGGGCCACCGCCTGAACGTCGAACCGCCGCGACAGCGCGACCCAGACGAGGCTCAGAACGACGATCTCGCTGACCATGGACACCCCCTCGCGTCCATGTTGCCGATTCCGCCGCGTCGGAGCAAGCGGAGTGGGCGGAAGCCGGCCTGCGGCCCGGTCGTCTACTCCTCGATCGAGACGGAGACATCGTCGTAGTACGCCACGCACGCCTCCGTGAGGCTCTCCTCCCCGAGGAGGACGAGCCACTCGCTCGTGTCGGAGAAGTCCGCGTTCAAGCTTCCGGAGTACACCGGGGTCCCGTCGACGCGAAGCTCGTACGAACCGGCCCGGAAGTCGAACGTGTACGTGTGCCAACGATAGACGTCGGGGACGAACGGGACGGGACGCGGGACGTCGCTCCCGTACTCGGACGGCTCGCGGACGTACGATCCCCCGCCGGTCCCGGTGAACAGGTAGTACGGAAGCGAGCCGGCGATCGAGCCGAGCTCCTTCCGAGCCGGCGCGAAGAGGAACGTGTGGTCGTCCTGGTTCTGGAGCGTCATGATGCGGCAGGAGAAGACGGCGCTCTGGCCGACGCGGAGCGGCGGGATCGAGACGGCGGTGTACCGCCGGTGCCAACGGTCGTTTCCGCTGTGCACGTACAGCGCGTACCCCGGAGCCCCGGCGATGTGGTCGATCGTCGCGTCGCCCGCCGTCGCCCACGTCGGATCGAGCGGCCAGTGTCCCAGCGCCTCCGGACCGTCGGAGAAGTCTTCCTGAAAGAGGGTCGTCCCGCTGCGGAGGTAGACCGTGATCCGCTCTTCGGCCGAGTCCGTCTTCCCGTGGACGTCACGAACCGTCAGCCGGACGGTGTGCGTCCCCGCCTCGGCGTAGGCCGTCGTGACGACCTGGCCGGCCGAGGTCGCGCCGTTTCCGAGTTCCCACGAATAGGAGACGATCGCCGTGGAGCCGGTCGACGCGCCGGCGTCGAACTCGATCGTCTCTCCGGCGTAGACGACGACCGGCGAGACGTCGAATCGCGCCACCGGACCACCGCCGAGGAACGTACAGGACGCCAGGAGGCCGCCGAGAAGCGACGCCAGGGCGAGCCCGGTGAGAAGCCTTCGCATCGTCGTCACCCGACCTCGATCAATTCGTCCTTGGGGAAGCCGGTGATGACTTCGCAGCCCTCCGGCCCGACGACGACGTCGTCCTCGATCCGGACGCCGCCGAATCCGGGGAGGTAGATACCCGGCTCGATCGTCGTCACCATCCCCGCTTCCAGGAGTTCCTCGTGCTGCGGCGTCAACCAGGGGGCCTCGTGGACCTCGAGTCCGATTCCGTGACCGAGCCCGTGGCCGAATGCGTCTCCGTATCCGGCGTCGGCGATCAGATCCCGGGCCACGGCATCGATCTCCGAAGCCTTCTTCCCGCTTCGTACGGCGCCGATCGCCGCCAGGTTCGCGCGCAACACGATTCCGTAGATCTCTCGTGCCTTCCCCACGGGCGCACCGACCGACACGGTCCGCGTGATGTCGGAACGGTAGCCGCCGTAACGGGCGCCGAAGTCGAACAGCAGCAGATCCCCCTCGGCGAGCGGTCGCGGATCGAGCGACGGGTTGTAGTGGTTGAGCGCCGTGTTCGGCCCGGTCGAAACGTTGACGCCGAACGCGATCCCTTCGGCCTCCGTCTGCCGGATCAGCACCTCCAAACGCAGCGCGATCTCCGCCTCGCTCATCCCGACGCGGAGCTCAGGCAGGAGGGTCTCGAACGCCTCGTCGGCGATCTCCGCCGCCTTCCTGAGACACGCGATCTCCTCCGGCGACTTCGTCCGGCGGAACGTCGCGACCAAATCCTGCTCCGCGACCAGCGTGAAATCGCCAAGCTTGCGGAACTCCTCGACCCAAAAGTAGGACGCCCGCGCGGAGGGGAAGACGATCCGGTCCAGGCCGCGCGCGGAGATCGCCTCCGCGGTCGCCGTCAGCCGCCATCGCCTGTCGTCGACGATCGAGAGTCCGTCCGTCTCGCGCTTCGCCTGCTCCACGTACCGCGAGTCGGTCACCAGGACCGACTCGCCCTCCGAGAGGAGAAGCGCGCCCTCCCCTGTGAATCCGGTCAGGTACCGCAGGCTCACCGGGTCTGAGTCCTCGCGGTTGAACGCGAGGTAGGCATCGGCTTCGATGGTCTCCAACAGCGCGCGCTGTCGATTCCGATAGTCGGGCATGAAAACGGACCGTCCTCCCCACGGGCGTGCACCGAGGCTCCCCGCGTCGGTTTCGGCAAGACTATACGCCGAAAAGCTTCTTGTCAACGGCAATTGCGGTCGATATAATCCGCACCCTATGACCCTCGACGAGCTGCGAACGGCGATCGAAGAGCTCGAGCGCGATCTACGCGAGCGCCTCGAGGCAGTCGACGGCGACGCGGCGCTCGAAGCGCTCCGGGTCGACTTCCTCGGCCGAAAGGGGCGGGTCGCTCGGCTGTTCAAGAACCTCGGGCAGCTCGACACCTCGCTTCGGCGCGAGGCCGGCCGGTTGCTCAACGCGCTGAAGGAGACGGCGACCGAGGCCGTCTCCCAGAAGGAGGCGGAGGCGCGTCGAGGGCGTCTCGAGGAGCGGCTCGCCGCGGAGCGGATCGACATGTCCCTTCCGGGCGTCCACACCTCATTCGGGCACCTCCATCCGCTGACGGTGGTCCAGCGCGAAATCGAATCGATCTTCATGAAGATGGGCTTCTCCGTCGCTTCGGGCCCGGAGATCGAAACCGAATACTACAACTTCGACGCCCTGAACATCCCCGTCGAGCATCCGGCTCGGGCGGATTGGGACACGTTCTACATCGATGAGACGACCCTCCTGCGTCCGCACACGTCTCCCGTACAGATCCGGGTCATGGAGCAGACGGAGCCGCCGGTGCGGGTCATCTGCCCAGGGCGATGCTACCGGCGCGACACCCAGGACGCGACCCATTCGCCGGTCTTCCACCAGATCGAGCTCCTCTGGGTGGAAGAGGGTCTCTCCCTCGCCAACCTCAAGTACGTCCTCGAGCTGTTCACCCAAGAGTTCTTCGGCGAGGGATACACGATGCTCTTCTCCGGCGACTACTTCCCGTTCACCGAACCGTCCGTGCAGGTGCACATCAAGGCCCCCGACGCGGACGACTGGCTCGAGATCATGGGAGCGGGAATGGTCGACCCGGCCGTCCTGGAGGCGGTCGGGTACGACACGGAGACCTACACCGGCTTCGCGTTCGGCCTGGGGATCGAGAGGATGGCGATGTTGAAATACGGAATCGAAGACATCCGCGTCTTCCTGACGAACGATCTCCGCTTCATCCGCCAGTTCTAGCCCGGCGGCGAACGCCGCACCGCTTCACTCCCGCACGAAGATCAGGCTCGCGTTCTGACCGCCGAATCCGAACGAATTCGACAGCGCGACGCGGACTTCCGCCTCGACAGAGACCGGCGTGTAATCGAGATCGCAGGCCGGATCGGGGTTCTCGTAGTTGAGGGTCGCCGGGATGAACCCATGCTTCATCGTCAGGACGGTCGCGATTGCCTCGATCCCTCCTGCCGCGCCGAGGAGGTGGCCGATCTGCGACTTCGTCGAAGAGATCTTCACCCGGGCGGCTTCGTCGCCGAATGTCGCCTTGATCGCGGCCGTCTCGACGCGATCGTTCGGCAGCGTCGACGTCCCGTGGGCGTTGATGTAGTCGACTTCGTCCGGGCCGACGCGGGCTCGATCCATCGCCATCTGCATCGCCCTCGACGCGCCCGCCCCGTCCTCCGCCGGCGCGGTGATGTGCGTCGCGTCGGCCGACATTCCGAAGCCCCGCACCTCGGCGTAGACGCACGCCCCTCGGGCCACAGCCATGTCGTAGTTCTCCAGGACGAGCATCCCCGCGCCCTCCCCCATGACGAACCCGTCGCGCGCCGCGTCGAACGGGCGGGACGCTCGCTCCGGTTCGTCGTTCCGCTTCGACAGCGCCCCCATGCGCGAGAAGCCGGCGAAGGTCACCGGGATGAGAACGGCCTCGGCGCCGCCGGCGACGGCCCGATCGATCAGGCCGGAGGCGATCAGTTCAGCGGCGAGCCCGATGGCGTGATTCCCGCTGGCACAGGCGGAGACGACGCCGAAGTTGGCGCCGCGAAATCCGTGCGCGATCGAGATCTCCCCGGCGAGGGCGTTCGGCATCATCCGGGGAACGAAGAAGGGGCTCACCCGTCGAGGACCTCGCTCGAGCAGCACGGTAAAATTCTCCTCGAACGTCTCCATCCCCCCGATCCCCGTGCCGACGACCACACCGAAGCGGTCGAGATCGATGTCCGCCTCGGAGATCCGCGTGTCCCTCAGGGCGAGGGACGTCGCTGCCAGGGCGAGCTGCGCGGAGCGATCGAGCCGGCGGGCTTTCTTGGGGTCGATGTAGTCGTCCGGGTCGAAGTCGTCGACCGGCGCGGCGATCTTGACGTCGATGTCCGTCAGGTCGACGCGGTCCTCCACGCGCCGCACGCCGCTCCGCCCGGCCCGGAGGTTCTCCCAGAACGCATCGGCGCCGATCCCGATGGGGCTGATCGGTCCCACACCGGTCACCGCAACGCGGCTAGCCATACCGCTCCTTGATCGCCCGGAGCAGGGCGAGATGCGCTTGCTCGTCGGGATCCGCGTTGTCGGCCTCGGCAAGCCGTTCCCACTGCCTGTCGACTCCGGACAAGTCGATCTCTTCGACCGGAACCGCCGATTCGACGAGGAGCGTGGTCCGGTCCCCGGAGGTGCGAAGCGTTCCGCGTCGGCAGGCGAAGACCTTCGTTCCGTCGGCGGTGTGAACCCTGACCGCCCCCGCGTCGAGCACGGCGAGGAGCGGCGCGTGCCCGTCCATGATCGCGAATTCGCCACGAGGGCTTCGGGCGACGACCATCGACGCGTCGCCGTCGAAGTACGTCCGGTCCGCCGTACGGAGCGCGCAGTGCATGGTATCCCCCCAGATTTCGTAACTATAGGTACGCGTCGGCGGCCGTTCAAGGGCCGACGACGGTCCCCACACTACGGCGCATCCACCCCTTCCAGAATCGCCCCCGTCCGGCTGGCGCCGATCCGATCAGCTCCGGCCTCGATCATCGCGATCGCGGTCTCGGCATCGCGGATCCCTCCGGCCGCCTTGACCCCCATTTCTTTCCCGACGGTCGCGCGGAGAAGCGCCACGTCCTCGACCGTGGCGCCTCCCGGCCCGAACCCGGTCGAGGTCTTCACGAAATCCGCGCCGGCCGCCTTGGCCAGCGTGGCCGCCGCCACTTTCTCTTCTTCGGTCAGCAAGGCCATTTCCAGAATCACTTTCACGTGAACCGGGCGCGGCGCCTTCTCGGCCGCAAGGCAGACCCCACGGATGTCGTCCGTCACGGCGGCGTAGTCGCCCTCCTTCAGGGCCCCGACGTTGATGACCATGTCCAGTTCGTCGGCGCCGGAAGCGATCGCCTTCTGCGCCTCGAAGGCCTTCGTCTCGCTCGTGTTCATCCCGTGGGGGAAGCCGATGACCGCGCACGTCTTGACGTCCGAGTCCTTCAGACCGTCTCGGACCAGTTCGACGTGGCAGGGATTGACGCAGGCCGCGGCCGCGCCGTACTCAACGGCTTCCTCGCAAAGCCGCCGGACGGCCTCCTTGGCCGCCGTCGGTCCGAGGAGCGTATGATCGATCCGCTTCGCCAGTTCCGCTCGTTTCATGCCACCTCCCTTGTCGGTGCCCTTCAAGTATCCCTCAACACACTCCTGCGGTCAGCCCTCCGGAACAGGTGGAAACTCCGTCCGCCCTCGTGGACGAACCCGGCGCCCACGTACCCCTTTTCGAAGAGGAGCTCGAACACCGCGCGGCTTCGGAGACGCCACTGGCGCGCCGCCGCTGTATCGGCGCGGCGAATCCGATCGAGATCGACGGGGATCTCCGCGAGAACGTGATCGGCGCGCGGTTCCTCGTCGTGCCCGGACAGCGCTCGGAACCCGCTCTGCTGGAGCCTCGTCTCGGTGACCACGTCCATTTCGTGTATTCCAAGACGGAGGTGCGGCGCTCGGTTCCCCCGATCGAGGATCGACCGGACGCGCGGCGAATCGAGCCACCACTCCACGCGCATTCGATCGGTCTCGAGCCCCAGGTTCGCGTCGTCGCGAACCTCGCCGTAGAGGTTGCGCCGGTAGCCGGTGGCGATCGCGCCGAGCTTGCCGAACGCCAGATGCGCCTCGTCGCTTCGGAGCGGGTCGAGCGACCAGAAGATCAGGTCGACGCCCTCCCGTTGGCACGCCGCCCGCTCCGCCGCCCGGAGCCCGAACCCGACGCCACGGTTCCGCGCCGGCTCCAGAACGCCCCGGAACACCGTATGGCGCCCCGGATATCCGTCGACGTCGGCGACGAGATCGACGATCGCGCCGCGGAGCGCGCCTCCCTCGGTGCCCCTCGCCCCGAGGACGAGTCCGCCGCTCTGGCAGACGGCCGTAAGCGCCGGGACGGACCAGACCGATCGCGAACGATCGCCGAGGATCGCGTGCTGAACGTCGACGCAGGCGGCGAGCTCCGCGAGGCGGGTCAACCGGTCAATCTTGATCGTCATCGGGGTGCTTGGCCCGTTTGTCGGCGTACATCCTCCCGTCGACCTCCTCGAGGATCGCTTCGAGCGAGCGCTCTTCGTGCGGCATGCGCGTGTACAGGCCGATGCTCAGGTCGAACCTGTGCCCCTCGATTCCGGTCAATTCAGGGATCTCCACGATCCGTTCCCGAAGGCGGTCGGCGACCGCGGCTACGTCCCCCTCCCCGTCGGTCTCCGGCATGAGCACGAGGAACTCGTCGCCGCCGTATCGGATGACGCGGTCGGCGCCGCGAACACTTCGCTCCAGCATCTTCGCGATCTCCCGGAGAACCTCGTCTCCCCGGAGGTGACCGTATTCGTTGTTGACGGCTCGGAAGCCGTCGATGTCGATCATCATCAGGGACATCGGCCGTTCGTAGCGGTCCGTGCGACTCAGCTCGGACGCGATGATCGAGTTGAAGTAGTGCCGATTGAACAGGCCGGTCAGCGGATCGCGGATCGCCTGGTCGCGGAGGATATCCTGCGAAGCGAGATTGGACAGGGCAATCGCGAAGTGGTTCGCCACGACCTCGAGAAGTTGGCGATCCTCGTCGTCGAAGAAGCCGAGTTGCTGGCTCTCGACGTTGACGACGCCGAGGAGATTCCCGCTGAACAGGATCGGCACGGCCAGCTCCGATCGGGTCCCGGAGAACGCTTCGAAGTATCTCGGTTCGTCTCGCACGTTCGGCACGACCAACGGCCGACGATGCTCCGCCACCCACCCGATGATCCCGTCGCTCCCCGGAAGTACCGTTCCGACCTCTATTCCTCCGTCGCTGTACGGTCCGCGCAGACCGGTGACGACCAGCGAGGCGTCGTCCGCCGCAAGGGCGATCGCGCTCATCTCGAAGTCGAACTGCTCCGCGAGGAAACCGAGCGTGCTCGCCGTCGCCTGATCCGGTGTCGAAGCCGTCGCCAGCCTCTGGCCGAACGAGTAGATCCGGGTCAGCGAATCGCGGCGCCGAAGCGCGGCGATCGCGATCGCGATCTGGCTGGCGAGGGCCGACACCACCTCGAGGTCCTGTTCCCCGAAGGCCGCCAGCCGCTCGCTCGCCACGTCGATCACGCCCAATGGGCCCTTTCGCCCGATGATGGGAACGGCCATGAAGGAGCGGATCACGTCCCGCGACCCCTGGTAGCGCACTTCGTCCAACACGTTGGGGACGACCACGGGCCGCCCGTCTCGGAACGCGGCCCGCGTGATCCCTGGACCGCTCACGTGCACCCGCGCCCCCTTCGGAGAGATCTTCTCTCCGGGGAAGAGGTCCTTCGCCGCAACCGCTTCCTGCACGAGCCGCATCCCGTCCGCGATCCAGATCGCACAGACGCCGTAGTCCATGTCCTGTTGGACGCGCTCCACGGCGAACTCGCAGAGCGTTCGCGCATCGTTCACTCGCGCGAGTTGGGCACCGAACTCGGACAAGCCGTGCAGCTGCTCCTTCTGTTTCTCGAGCTGCCGCATCTTGAAGACCCGCTCGACAGCGAGGGCCGCGAGGTTGGCCAGCGTGGCGACCGGTTCGATCGAGGCGATCGTTGGAGCGCTCCGGTCGATCGGATCATCGACCGAGATGCTGCCGATGATCCCTGTCGTCCCGCGGAGCGGAATGAACAGAAAATCGTCGACGTGCCAGCCCTCGACCGACACGCTCCCCGTGATCCCGCGCTCGACGGTCCACGGCGTGTCGTCGTGCGGGATGTAGTAGGCCGGC
>Ga0180432_10007920_pt1 | contig 13376 bp, 12 predicted proteins | sample SS_ome_10_FD_132414 | JGI IMG/M metagenome (GOLD analysis project Ga0180432, IMG submission 132414) | Hypersaline lake sediment archaeal communities from the Salton Sea, California, USA - SS_1_MS_2 metaG | ecosystem: Environmental > Aquatic > Non-marine Saline and Alkaline > Hypersaline >...
GAGCGAAACGCATACCTTTTTGACGAAAAAGGTGCGAAAACGTTCCCATCTTCGAGGGGCATTTTTCAAAGAAACTGCCGTAAAAAAAGAGCCACACTAAGTCTTTGGACAGGCACTAGCTACACGCCCGGCCGGTTGTTGATATACTCCCAGTCGTTAAAATAGGGACTTCATTGATCCGAACCATCGCAGTCGGGAGCCAAGCCCATGTATGTCGCCTGCGTCCATGTCCACGTAAAATCGGAAAATCGCGAGCAGTTCATCGCGGCCACGCTCGAAAACGCCCGAAACTCGGTCCGTGAGCCGGGCAATTTGCGGTTCGACGTAAACCAGCAGACCGACGACCCGAATTGGTTCATGCTCTACGAGGTCTACCGGGACGAAGAAGGGGCCAAGGCCCACAAACAGACCCCCCATTATGCTAGGTGGCGCGAGGCCGTCGCGCCCTGGATGGCCGAAGACCGCCGCGGCGTCATCCACACCGGTTTGTTCCCCGAAACGAACGACAAATGGGTGGTGGAGAGTTGAGAGCAACGCCAAGCAGCCGGGCTGCTGAGATGCCATAAGCGTCATCCGGGCCCCCAAACCCCCGCCCCCCGCCCCTAACCCCAGTTCGACAGGAGCAATCAGCAACATGGCCAAGAAGACCATCCAGGATGTAGACGTTGCCGGCAAGACCGTATTGATGCGGGTCGATTTCAACGTGCCGCTGGACGACGACTGCAATATCACCGACGACCGCCGGATCCGCATGGCGATGCCTTCGATCGAGTCGGTCGTTGACCGGGCCGGGAAGTTGATCCTGATGAGTCATCTCGGCCGGCCCAAGCCGGGCGGAGACAACGCCAGGTTCAGTCTCAAGCCGGCGGCGGTCCGCCTTGGCGAATTGCTCGGGAAGAAAGTCGCCTTTGCCGCGGATACGGTCGGCGAGGATGCCAGGGCCAAGGCCGCCGCGCTGGCCAACGGCGACACGCTCGTGCTCGAAAACCTCCGATTCAGCGAGGGCGAGAAGGCGGCCGACGCCCGGTTCGCCGGCGCGCTGGCCGGCATGGCCGACATCTACTGCAATGACGCCTTCGGAACCTGCCATCGCACCGACGCCTCGATGGTCGGCGTGCCGCGTGCGATGGGCGACAAACCCAAGGTAATGGGGTTCCTCGTTGCCAAGGAGATCAAGTACCTCGCCGAGGCAATCGCCAATCCCGAGCGGCCGTTCGTGGCCATTCTCGGCGGAGCCAAGGTCTCCGACAAAATCAACGTCATCGAAAACCTGCTGGGGATCTGCGACAAGATTCTCATCGGCGGGGCCATGGCCTATACGTTCTCGTTGGCCCAGGGCGGCAAGGTCGGAGACAGCCTCGTCGAAACCGACAAGGTCGATCTGGCCAACGGCCTGCTCGAAACGGGCCGCGGCAAGCTGATGCTACCCGTTGACGACCATTGCGGCGATGCCTTCAAGACCGACTGCAACAAGCAGATCGTGCCCGCCGGCCGGATCCCCGACGGCTGGAAAGGGTTCGACATCGGCCCTAAAACGGCCGAGCAATACGCCGGGGTCGTCAAGGGCGCCAAGACGGTTGTCTGGAACGGCCCGATGGGCGTGTTCGAGATGCCACCGTTCGACGAGGGCACCAAGGCCGTCGCCCAGGCGATCGCCGACAGCGGCGCCGTGAGCATCATCGGCGGCGGCGACAGCGCGGCCGCCATCGACCAGCTCGGATTCGGCGAGCGGGTCAGCCACGTCAGCACCGGCGGCGGCGCAAGCCTCGCCATGCTCGAAGGCAAGAAATTCGAGGCCGTCGAGCTGCTCGACGATAAATAGGATCGGCGACAATTTACGACAGCAATGCACCCCACAGAAAGGATCGAACCCATGGTCAAGAGAGTCTTCCCGATGCTCCCGCTTCTGCTCGTATTGCCGGCGGTGGTCTGCTTTGTCTCGTTTGCCGATGCCGGGCCGGTCTCGGTCGCCGACTACTCCGGGCCGATCCGGGTGGCGTGCATCGGCGACAGCATCACGTTCGGCGCCGGAATCCGCGACCGGGCCAAAAACAGCTACCCGGTCCAGTTGGGCAAGATGCTCGGCCAGAAGTGGGAAGTCCGCAATTTCGGCGTCAGCGGGGCTACCCTGTTGAAGAAAGGCGATAAACCCTATTGGAAGCAAAGGGCGTGGAAGGCCGCCTTGGACTTCAAACCGCACATCGTCGTCATCAAGCTCGGCACCAACGACACCAAGCCGCAGAACTGGAAATCCCAGGGTGAGTTCGTCGCCGACTACAAGGACATGATCAAAACCCTTTCCGGGCAGGACCCCAAGCCGCGGATCTGGATCTGCAAGCCCGTGCCCGCTTATGCAACGCGATGGGGAATCAACGACAAGACGATTACCGAAGGCGTGATCCCCAAGGCCGAGCAGGTCGCCAAAGAGACCGGCGCCGAGGTGATCGATCTCTACAAGCCCCTGAGCGGCAAGGCAAAACTGTTTCCCGACAAGATCCACCCGAACGCGGAGGGCGCAGGCCTGATGGCTGCCGAAATCTACAAGGTCCTGACCGGCAAGCAGCCCCCGACGAAGACGCCGCCCGGCAAGAAGGCTCCTTCGCGCCCGGCGAAAGACGTGCCGGCGACCGCCCCGTGACATGCCGCCGGAGTTGCCGTTTTGCCGTACGACGGGTCTCCTGATCCGTCTGGGAAGCAATCGTCCACCTCGCGTCGCCATTGGCCCCGGTGCCGGCGGCCGAAGAGGCAAGGCCGCCCGTTAATCCGCAGGTCGGTTGCGAGGGGCGGGAAGTAATGTACAAAGGAAAGTAGTGAAAAGGGGGGATGACCATGAAGCAGCACCCGATAATAACGGCATTGATTGGCGCTGTCCTGTCTTTCGGACTTTCGGCCATGGCGGCGGACAATATCCTGGAGACGAGCGGAGTCGAGGGCGGCTTTGTAGTTCATCTCGGCTGCGGCGACGGGAAGCTGACGGCGGAGTTGAAGAAGAGCGATGCGCACATCGTACACGGGTTGGACACGGATCCGGCCAAAGTGCAAAAGGCGCGGGAGCGCTTCCTGGCCGGCCGGTTCAACGGAACGGTCTCGGCCGCAGCCTTCGATGGCGAGCACCTGCCTTACATCGACAATATGGTCAACCTGCTGGTGCTCCGTTCGCCCTTCAAAGTCTCGCAGGCCGAACTAATGAGGGTGCTCGCGCCGAACGGTGTTCTGCTGGAACAGACCAGCGGGGGCTGGAAGAAAACCGTCAAGCCCGTTCCCAAGGAGCTGGATCAGTGGACACATTACCTGCGCGGCCCGGATAACAACGCCGTGAGCAAGGACACGGCAATCACTGCGCCGTTGAGACACCTGCAATGGAAAGGCAGTCCGAAGTATGCGAGGCACCACGACAAGTCTTCAAGCATCCCGGCGGTCGTGACCACCGGCGGAAGGGTCTTCTACGTCGTGGACGAAGGCCCGCGGGCTTCTATCCTCTGGGAATCGGATTGGAAGGTGGTGGCCCGGGACGCTTTCAGCGGCGTGATTCTCTGGAAGAAGCAGATCGAGCAGTGGACGGATCAGCTATGGCCGCTGAAGAGCGGGCCGTCGAAAACACCGCGAAGGCTTGTGGCGGTCGACGACGCGGTGTACGTCACGCTCGGCCTTCTGGGCCCGGTCAGCAAGCTGGACGCGGTGACGGGCGAAGAACTGAAGGTGTATGAGGGAACGGAGAAGACCGAGGAGATCATCGTCAAAGACGGCGTCCTCTATCTGGTCATTCACCCGACGATCGATCCCGCTCAGCGTGGAGGATCATGGAAGAAGAGCCCCAAGACGGTGATGGCGGTCAGGGAATCGGACGGGACTATCCTGTGGCGGCACGAGCTGCCCTGGATCGCGCCGCTTACGCTGACGGTCGGCGAGAAAAATATGTATCTCTGCGACGGCCCGCAGATGATTGCCTTCGATTGTGTCTCAGGCAAGGAGTTGTGGAAGTCGGAGAAGCTTCCATGGCGCGAAAAGAATATGCCGACCTATTTCGCGCCGACGCTGGTTGCGGCGGGAAGAAACGTCTTGTATGTGGGCGGCGAGAACTGGCACGAACACGCCGGGAGCAAGGGACTGATGACCTGTCTCGATGCAGCAACCGGCAAGATCAAGTGGCAGCAGCCGCACCTGCCCTCCGGTTACCAGTCGCCGCAGGATATTTTCGTGATAGGCAACCGCGTCTGGTGCGGCAGCCTCAATTCCAAGCCGGGCGAATTCGATCGAAGATACCCGGACGTCTCCCCGAGTACCGGCGAGTTCATCTCCTACAACCTGGAGACGGGTGAACCGGAAAAGACCATTCCCCGCGGCGCCGAATGCTACTGGTTCCACCATCGCTGTCACCGGGCAAAGGCCACGGAGCATTTCTTTCTCACGTCGAGAACGGGCATCGAGATGATCGACACGCGGACCGGCCAGTGGCACTTGCACCATTGGGCGCGCGGCGCCTGTCTCTACGGGCTCATGCCGGCCAACGGGCTAATTTACGGTCCTCCGCATCCCTGTGCTTGTTATCCGGAAGCGAAGCTCACCGGGTTCAACGCGCTGGCCGGTGCGCAGACGCCGGGAGCCGAATTGCCGCAAGCGAAGAACCGGCTGGAGAAGGGACCGGCTTTCGGTGCTGTCAAGGATCAAGGGGCCAAGGCCGCGTCTTCTGCCGACTGGCCCACCTTCCGGGGCGGTGCGGCCCGCAACGGTTCCACTGATGCCACCGTGGATACAAAAGATCTGGACGTGCGGTGGCAAACGCAGATTGGCGGAAGGCTCAGCCAGCCCGTCGTGGCCGGCGGGAAGCTCTTCGTGGCGGCGGTCGATGCGCACACGGTCTATGCGCTCAATCAGGGCACGGGAAAAATCGAGTGGAAGTACATCGCCGGCGGTCGCGTTGATTCCCCGCCGACCATCCACAAAGGCATGGCGATCTTCGGCAGTGCCGACGGATACGTCTATTGTCTTCGCGCGTCGGACGGCAAACCGGTCTGGCGGTTCCGCGCCGCCCCATGCGACCGGCGGCTCATGGCGTGGGAACAGTTGGAATCCGTCTGGCCGGTCCATGGCAGCGTGCTCGTTCGGGACGATGTTGCCTACGCGATCGCGGGCCGATCCATGTTCCTTGACGGCGGGCTGACGCTCTGGCGGCTCAACCCCGCAAACGGCGAAGTCCTCTCCCGAGTGCAGATGGATGAAAAGGATCCCAATACGGGCAAGGACCTGCACACCCACATCAGGATACTGAGCATGCCGGTTGCGTCCTCGGATATTCTCAGCAGTGAAGGCGACCGCGTCTTCATGCGGTCTCAGCCATTCGACCTGGAGGGCAAGCGCGAGCGGGTTCAGCAGGTCGACATCCGACAGCAGCGCGGGGATGATATGCACCTGTTCGTTCCGAACGGCTTTCTGGACGACAACTACTGGCATCGGGCCTTCTGGGTCTACGGGCGGGGCGTCCTGGGAGGACCGGGCTATTCGGCCACCGGGTATCAGGCCCCGTGCGGCAAGATCATGGTGCTGGATAATGATAATGTGTATGTCTTCGGTCGCCGGCAGGATTATTGGCGATGGACAACGCCGACGGAATACCGGCTGTTTTGCGTGGATCGCAGTCTACCGCGGCCGGATCAGAAGCAACGGCGTGGCAGGGCGGCGTTCGCGACGCGATGGAGCGTTGAGATCCCCATACTGGCCAGGGCAATGGTAAAGGCCGGCGACACCATCTTTGCCTGCGGCCCGGCGGATATTGTCAACGAGCCGCAATTCCAGATGCGCCAGCCGGATAAACTTGAACCGCTCAGAAAACAAGCCGGTCTGTTTGCCGGCAGCGACGGGAGCGTGCTCTGGGCCGCGTCGGCCAACGACGGAGCCAAGATTCGGGAAAAGAAACTTGATGTGCTGCCGGTCTTCGACGGCATGATCGCCGCCGGCGGGCGACTGTTTATGTCTACCGTGGACGGCAAGGTGGTTTGTCTCGGAACCGGAGATTAACCGGAAACTAAGGCGCGGCTGATGAATAACTTCGATAGTGGCCACGGTCGCCAGACTGTGGAGGGCTACGTTAGAAATCGCTTGGAAACAACTGTTGTAGGACGGGTCTCCCGACCCGTCTCTATCCGTGACGGGTCAGGAGACCCGTCCTACAAATGCCACGGTCTGGCGACCGTGGCTACGGTACACGAACAGGAGGATACCATGAAAAAGACTTTGTGCATTTTGACTTGCTGCCTGGTGGGCTCGCTGATCGCAGCGCAGAGTAATGCACGGGCGGCGCAGAGTGAAGCGACAAAGCCCAATATCGTGCTGTTTTTCATCGATGACCTGGGTTATGGCGACATCCAACCGTACGGATCGACGAAGAACAAGACCCCGAACCTGAACGCTCTGGCAGAACAGGGACTCCGGTTTACGAACTTCTATGTGGCCTCGACCCAGTGTTCACCGTCGCGGTCGGCCCTGATGACCGGCTGTTATGCCGAGCGGGTCAACATGCATGGAGGAGTCTGCTTCCCACACTTGACGAAAGCGTTAAACCCCAAGGAATATACCCTGGCGGAGATGCTCAAGGATGCCGGGTACGCGACCGGTTGCTTCGGCAAGTGGCACCTGGGGCACCTGCCCGGATACCTGCCGCCCAGTCAAGGATTCGACGAATATACGGGCATTCCCTACTCGAATGACATGTGGGTCAAGGGGCGAAGGAATTACCCGCCGTTGCCGCTGATCGAGGGAGAAAAACCGGTCGCGCTGGTCAACGAAGGCAAGGACCAGGCGTTGCTTTGCAAGGTCTTCACCGAAGCGGCCGTCGACTTCATCGAGGCGAATCGGTCGAAACCGTTCTTCTGTTATATCCCTCATGCCTTCGTGCATCATCCGCGATTTGCACGGAAAGACTTCGTAACAAAAGCCGGCGGCGACGTAACGCGGGCAACCATCGAGGAGATCGACTGGAGCGTTGGCCAGATCATGAAGACCTTGAAGGAGCTTGGGTTGGATAAGAACACGCTCGTGTTCTTCATGTCCGACAACGGTGGTTCCGGTGGTTGCGACAGCGGGCCTCTTCGCGGCGGCAAGGGCGGCGGCAAGTATGAGGGCCATCAGCGCACGCCGCTGATTGCATGGTGGCCCGGCAGGATTCCCGCCGACAAAGTGTCGGACGAAATCGGCGTGACCTGCGATCTGTATCCGACGCTGGTCAAGATCGCAGGCGGAACGCTGCCGAAGACAAAGATCGACGGCAAGGATATTTCCGAGATGTTTTTCGCGCCGGACCGTGCCAAGTCACCCCACCAGCGCGTCCGCTACGGCAGCGATGGCCTGCGCGATGGGAAGTGGAAGCTGGTGCGCAAGGGCCCGGAACTCTATGACCTGGAAACCGATCCCGGTGAGAAGAAAAACCTGGCGGGCCGGTATCCTCAAAAGGTCGAGCAGATGAAACAACTGCTCAGTAAATGGAGTGCGGACATCATGGCCGAGGCCAGGCCCAACGCACAAATGAAGCCTTTAAGGCCGTTGGTCGCGAAGGGCGACGACACCCTTCCATCCGTCTCTGAGTGGATCAAGAAGTAACGATTGTGTTTAGCAAAGGAGAATACCATGAGAAAGACTTTGTGCATTTGGACCTGTTGCATGGCGGCGGTGCTAATCGCGGCGCGGAGTGATACCCGGGCAGCACAGAATGATGCCCTGCGGCCGAACATCCTGATTATCTTCACCGATGACCAGGGGTACGCGGATCTTGCTTGTACCGGGTCGAAGACCAACAAGACGCCGCGCATGGATCAGTTGGCCAAGGAGGGGACGCGGTTTACCAGTTTCTACGCCCAGGCGGTCTGCGGGCCGTCGCGATCGGCGCTGCTGACGGGCCGGTATCCCATGCGCAGCAAAGGCTGGGGCATGCCGGCCAGCGAGATCACCTGGGCCGAACGGATCAAGAAGGTCGGCTATCAGACGGCCTGCATCGGCAAGTGGGACGTATCGAACCGCAAGCCGATCATTGAACGCATGCCCAATGCCCAGGGTTTTGACTATTACTTCGGCACCCTGGGCGCCAACGACAACGGCAGTGTTGCTTTCTATGAGAATAACGAGAAGGCCGGCAGCACACGCGACATGGGGAGCCTGACCCGGCTCTACACGGACAAGGCCATCGATTTCCTGAAGAACAAGCGTGACGAGAAGAAACCGTTTGTCCTGTACGTTGCCCACACCATGATGCACACCATCATCAACGCCTCGCCGAAGTTCAAGGGGAAATCCAAGGGCAGCCTCTACGGCGACGTGGTCGAGGAATTCGACTACGAAACGGGCCGGCTGCTCGATGTGCTCGACGAGCTGGGCCTGAAAGAGAATACCCTGGTCATCTACACCACCGACAACGGTCCGTGGAACCAGCCCGCGTACTACAAGCACAAAAAAGGGCACCCGGAGGGTTCCATTTTCTGGGGCGATGCCGGGCCGCTGCGCAACGGCAAGGGGTCTTGCTACGAGGGCGGGTATCGCGTTCCGTGCATCGTGCGCTGGCCCGGGAAGGTCCCGGCCGGCAAGGTCTCCGACGCCATCTTTGCCACCATCGATTTCATGCCGACCTTTGCCAACCTGGCAGGGTTCAAGGTGCCGGACGATCGGGTCGTCGACGGTGTCGACCAGACAAAACTGCTGTTGGGCAAGAGCAAGGAGGGCGCACGCGATAACTTCCTCTATCTCGACAACGCTGTCCGCCAGGGCAAGTGGAAATATCTTAGAGCCAACCATAGGGTGCCCGGCTATGCCCGGGACAAAGAAAGGAAACAGATCGAAGAACTCTACGACCTCGAGGCCGACATCGGCGAGCGGAACAACCTGGCCGCCAAGCACCCGGAGAAGGTCACCGAGCTAAAACAATTGATGGAAACGCTTGCGAAGGGGAAGTAGGAACTGCAAAACGTGTTTTGGTAACTATTCAGCCATCTGAAGTAACTCAACACGGACGAAGGAAAAAGGGGAAAGGGGGAAGGGGAGAAACTAAGGGGGCTGTATTACAGTCAAGCCCGGATGGCGCTTGCGGCATCACATCAGCCCGGCTGCTTAGCTCATTCCAACATCCCGTATTAAAGAACGAAACCGGGAAGTTATTGATCGGCCGCCCCTTATATTAAACGAGTTGCGGCGGCGGACGTACTGGGCGGCAAAGACCTCGACGCGACGGCCCAAAGTGGCGTGACATCCCCCAAACCAAGACCACCGGCAACACCCGCCCCGACTGGCACACCCAATTCCCGCCAATCAAGACCGACGCCCTACGTCTCACCGTGACCGCCACCCAAGTCAATATCTCACGGATTTGGGAGGTGGAAGTGTATCGTTCGTCCAATTGTCCTTAGCCCCCACTCTGTGTCAGGGCTTGGCGCGACGCGAAGGGGGGGTATAATACTTACTGGTCTGTCTCTGTTCTTAGACAAGGGGTATAGACGTGAACGTCCTCCACACAGAATTCCTCGTTCATTGGACTGGGAAGGATTTCCACGATCCACCGACAAGCCACGTCAATGACGCGATTCGCACACACTACGTTGATCGTCTGGCAGACGTGGTACAGCAAGGGTTCTTCATGAAACGGGGAACGGAGAAGATTCACGGTAGTAACGCCACGTGGATTCGCGCAACAATTCCCAGAACCTGTTATACGGAAATCAAGCTGACTCAGGCCCATGCACATGCGTTGCGCTATGGCTGCCTCGGAATAGGAGTACACCGTGATTTCGTTCTCGAACGTCAAGGCAATCCTGTCTTCTACGTCCAAAATGGTGATTCCTCTTCCGTGGTAGAAAACCTCGACAAGGTGCGCAACGCGTTGGCTGCCGACCCCACCGATCTCAAGAATCTGGAGGCAATCCTCGCATACGTCAAGAACATGTCGGAACAGAACTCTGGGGAGTTGCAGTATTACGACGAACTCGAATGGCGAATAGTTCATCTGGACCGGTTAGAAAGCGAGTACTTTACCGCGGTGGATCGCGCAAATGGAATCTTCCGCATTCGACTTGAGCCAGACGATGTCCAACTGGTTGTTTTCCCAGATGACGCCACAAGGCAATTGGCGATCTCGGATCCGAGGCTCGACGCGCTCATTCAAACGGGGACGATATATGTTACGCTAGATGCTTGCGGGCAATTTTAGCCTTGCCAGTGACTCGGGGAAGAGGGAAAGGCAGCTTCATTTCGTCCTACCCACCAGACGCGTCGTACCAATACCAATCATCGGAACGCGCATGGCACTTGAACGACCGTGGCCAAGGCACAGAAAGCGGAGGATCTCATGATGTCCGACGTGGAGCACGCGGAACTGGACGTTTTCGTGAGCCATAGTACGAAAGATGCTGAGCTAGCGCAAGCGTTGGTTGAGCTCATCCGTACCGCCCTTAACATTCCATCTGAAAGAATCCGGTGCACCAGTGTACCCGGCTACAAACTGCCGGTTGGTGCAGACGCAGACGAGCAGCTTCGGAGAGAGACCCTCAGCGCGAAGGTCTTCGTTGGGCTCGTTACTGACATGAGCAGCGAGTCGGCGTATGTTCTTTTCGAGCTTGGGGCTAGGTGGGGCTCTAGCGGATTTCTTGCGCCGTTATTGGGAGCAGGCTGTGGACCAGAAGTGCTGGCTGGACCACTTCGTGGACTGAATGCGCTTTCATGCACCGAAACAGATTTGCTGCAATTCATACGAAACATAGCCGGCCACTTAACCGCGAGACTTGAAGTAACAGAGGTGTATCTTGGGAAGATCGAAGCCGTAATTGCGGTGAGCGAGCGGCTCGCCGAAGAAAGATCTAGACCTTCAGCAAATAACTCTTTAGACGGAACTGGAACTGACGGAACATACACGCCATCTTCTGACGAGCCTCCGTTGAGTGACTTTCAAATAGACTACCTCCTCGAAATCAGCAAGCCGCGGAACGAGGGCTCGATAAGCGCGGTAATTGATGACCGTACAGGAAGAGCTATCGCACCCTATCAGGAAGCCCTTGAGCTGTTTCAAGAACGCGGTTTAATGCGATACAGCGGTGGTGCCTACAATCTCACTTCGAAAGGATGGAAACTTGTAGATCAGCTTTGGGCCCTGAAAATCCTTGAGGCACTCGATTTCAAGGACTTCATCAAGGATACAGATCTTGCGGACGTTGTCGGCCTGACCGACGGTCAAACTGAACTTGACGAACTAAGACGGCACGTTGACGCTTTGGAACGCGACAATCTGGTAAAGGTCAATCGCAATATGCATGGATGGAGTGTACGAATTCTTGAACAAGGAGTTACACACCGAAAACACCGCCCAATTGCATTGTAGTCGAGCCTAGTCAAGGGGCTGGGACGGTGTTAGATGATGTCGAGGATGCGCAACCGCGAGGGTAACACAGCGGCAAAAGGCCAGGAGGCGCAAGCAAATGGTTCAAGACAGAGAGAATCGAGGCCGATGGAGTGCGGGCGATATCGTCGGACTGGTTGGCGGTGTTGCGGGCGTGATAGGCGGTATCATAGCCGTTCTGAGTTGGCTGGAGGCCAAAGAGTCGCGAGAAATTGCGGCGGATGCCCAAAAGCTCAGCCAGGAATCCTTTGACCGATCTACGGGCAAATGTACTGCGAAGCTTACCGTGGACAGTTTCTCCCCGACGGTGGATGAAATTCCCGAACAGTTCAAGTTCAGCTCGTTCTTCGGAACTGAGGTAGTGCGATTCGAGTCGCTGGATCAATTGATCGGCCTCAACCCTTGCCTGACCGTGCGTAACGCGGGGGACGAGGTCATTGAAGCATTACGGGTCGAGACCAAATTCGTCTACGGGATAATTGACGGGCGTGACTTGCCACCGGAGAAGCAGTTCGCGCCGACTCCCTGGGTGCTCAAGCAAGTCGAGCGCGAAGATCACGAACTTGGCAGGGAACTAAAGCCCGGTGAGAGAGCTGCGATTCCGATTGCCCGTGGTTTAGTTTCCCAGATGCTAGAGGCCCAAGCGGCAGATCGCGCCAGAAAGGATCACTACGGTATGTTCGAGATCAGATGCTACGCGCGCATGGTCGGAGTAAGCTCCTTCGACGGGGCAGACTATCCGCTCGTTGTCATGAGCTTCGTTTGGCTCCCGGAGGGGTTTACCGAAGACAAGTGCCGCGAATTCTTGGATACCTTCGAACCACATGTGGAGGTTGCTACTGGGAATTAGCAGCGGCGAGCCAGGTAGGGTGTGTGAAACCTGCGTGAAACGCACTGATACTACTGATCGAGGAGTCACGACAATGAAGGAAAGCTCGCGCTATATCAAGCTCGTGGAATGGTCTGACGAAGACCAGTGTTTTGTCGGTCAATGCCCGGGCATCATCGGGCCGTGCTGTCACGGCGACGACGAGACAGCGGTTTATAAAGAACTCTGCCAGATTGTCGATGAATGGATCGATACCATGAAGCGGGACGGGAAGCCGCTGCCCCCGCCGACCGTCGGCAGGAACGCCGCCGGACAGATCGCATAACGAAGCCCTGCCGACGCAAAAACGGACGTTTTCACTTTGCCTCCTTGACAAGTCAGCAAACCGCCAATACACTAACTAGCGTGCAAAAGAGGGAGCGCCGCTTGGTCCATTTGTTCCGCTGGATGACGCATGTTCTCGATCGAGTACGCAGAAGGGGTTGCCGATGATCTCGCGGCCTTGCGTCCGTTCGATCGCAACCGGCTGCTGGACCAGATTCAGGAGCAATTGACTCATCAACCGACAACGGAGACGCGGAACAAGAAGATCCTGGCGGGCCTGATACCGCCGTGGAACCACGAACCGCCGGTTTGGGAACTCCGGGTTGGAGAATACCGCGTCTTCTACGATGTGGACGATGCGGAAGACCGCGTAATCGTGCGGGCCGTGCGGCACAAGCCACCTCACACCGCGACGGAGGAAATCCTATGAAAACAGTCGGCGTGGAAAACGCAAGTTTGGACGCTTGTGTTCGCGAAGCGCAGGGAGAGCGGGTGGTCGTCACCCGCAACGGAGTTCCCGTGGCGCTCGTTGTCGGGGTCGAAGGCCTGGACGAAGAGCAGGTAGAGCTGGGGTGCAGCGACGAGTTCTGGAGATTGATCGTCGAGCGTCGTCGCCAGAAAACGCTCAGCCGCGATGAGTTGGAGCGGAAAAGCAGCCGGGCGGATTGATCCCGCAGAACCGGGTTCCCGCAACCCATTAGAGTCTTACGTCGTAGCTTCTGTGCGCCGTGCGCACATGTTTTCTCGCGGGGATATTGCAAATTGCAAACTGTAAACTGTAAATTGCAAATTGAAGATCGAAATCCCGGCTGGAAATCGGCTTCCAGTGGGATCGATCCGCAGCCAAATGCGGCAAAA
>Ga0180432_10007921_pt1 | contig 13376 bp, 12 predicted proteins | sample SS_ome_10_FD_132414 | JGI IMG/M metagenome (GOLD analysis project Ga0180432, IMG submission 132414) | Hypersaline lake sediment archaeal communities from the Salton Sea, California, USA - SS_1_MS_2 metaG | ecosystem: Environmental > Aquatic > Non-marine Saline and Alkaline > Hypersaline >...
CAGCATAATGGTCAACAGGCGAGCACGGTGGGACTCGATCACCCGCGCCCCCAGCACGGCCGGGACGTTGCAGCCAAAGCCCAGGAAAAGCGGCAAGAAGGATTTCCCATGTAGCCCCATCAGGTGCATGAAGCTGTCCATCACGTAGGCTGCTCGGGCCATATATCCCATATCTTCCAGCGTCCCCATCACGGCGAAGAAGATCACCAGGATGGGTAGGAAGGTGAGAACCGATCCTACGCCGCCGATGATCCCATCTGCGGCGAGATCGACAACCCAATTGGGGGCGCCGGCTAACCCGACACGAGTCAGCTTTGACAGCCTTCCTACCACGTGGATGTCAAGGTAATCCTGCAGAGGGGTGCCAATCGTGTAGGTCAGCCAGAAGATCAAGCCCAAGATACCCGCCAGCAGGACGAGCCCCCAGAAGGGGTGGGTAGCCCAGCGGTCCAGTCGTTCTGTCAGACTAATTTGCCCGGCCTTGGGATGGGTCACGGCGGCGCGGACCATGCGCCCGATCCACTCGTACCGCCCGCCTGCCACAGCTACCAAGGCATCGTCGTGGGCGCGAAGGACATCGTAAATCTCCTTCCAGCGTTGGCTGGTTAGACACTCTTGCATCATACTAGTGACTTCCCGATCTCCTTCCAGCAGCTTCAGCGCCACCCAGTCCTGCGGATAGGGGGAGGGCACGCATCCCGCGATCAGGCTCTCAATCTTCTCTAGGACTTCCTGGTGGTCGGCCCGGACCTGGGGAGGTTTGGGCGTACAGGAAATCTCCCCCCACACCACCCCTTCCACTGTCTCCACGAGCTCGCGCACACCCACATTCTTGGTAGCGATCATAGGCACCACGGGTACCCCCAGTGCCACCTCCAGTACCTCGGGCTCGATCTGCATTCCCTGTTGCTGAGCTACGTCGATCATGTTCAACCCAACGATCACAGGGATCTGCAGAGAGATGAGTTCTGCGACCAGGTAGAGACTCCGCTCCAGGATCGCCGCGTCCACCATTGCCACTACGACATCGGGCTGTTCCCGGATGATGAACTCTCGGGCGATCACCTCTTCGGCAGAGTTGGCCGTCAGGCTATAGGTACCGGGTAGGTCCACCAGCCGATAGGTCCTCCCGCTGTAGGCAAACGTGCCCTCCTTTCGTGCAACCGTCTTGCCAGGCCAGTTGCCTACGCGTTGGTTGAGGCCTGTGAGAAGATTGAACAGGGTGGACTTGCCTACGTTGGGCTGCCCCGCCAGTGCCACCAGGGCGGGCTTCTGTGATGTGTGAGTCGCTTCGGCTACCGGGTGAACGGAGTTCACACGTGAATAGGATGGATCGGGCGAAGTGTTCACTTTGCACTCCTGCGTACGTGGAGCCGCCCGGCTTCACCTCGGCCCAGGGCAATCCGGGCATCTCGCACCAGGGCGATGACCGGCCCTCGGCCATAGTTCTGTACGACGGTGACCTCCGCCCCTGGCGTAAATCCCAGCGCTGTCATCCGGCCTAGCAGTCCCTGTCCGCCGGATAGCTCGACTACCACGCCTCGTTCGCCGGCCTGCATGGCGCTCAAGGGCACCACGTCACCTGCGGTGGAGGGCTGCATGGACGTACGGAATATATTTGACCTACCTCTCATTGCTGCTTTGTCCTCCTGCTTTGTGCTCACCGTCTTGGTTGGGCAGGTGCAAGCCGTCCATTTGACATTGAGCGCAGTAGCCGCTTAGGTGCAGATGGGCACTGGTCACCTGCACCCCTTCTCGCTCGTTTAGCTCCTGCTTGATCTGTGCGACCAAGGGCGCGTCAAACTCGATCACCTTGCCACATCCCAAACAGGTGAAGTGGTAATGGGGTTCGCTTTGTACCTGCTCGTAGTGGCAGTGCTCCTCGCCCAGGCGATGCTCCTCTACCAGTCTCATCTCCTTGAGGACAGCCAGCGTGCGATAGACCGTTGCCAGGCTGATATCAGGGTCATAAGCCTTGACCTCATCGTGAAGTGTCTCGGCATCCAGGTGCTTGTCGCTATTTCTCAGCACCTCCAGGATCAGACGACGTTGGCTTGTCAGTCGTCGGCCAGCCGCTCGGAAGATAGCTCGTAGATGATCGCTCTGTCCAATCATTTCCCTTTTCCTTACATTATTGAGAATGATTTGCAGTATTGATTATACATTGCTTTGCACGATCAGGCAAGTAACATCTGGTACTCTCTTTAAATGATGCTCGTCATCTACCACCCATAGTACCTGTGGTGTCTCTGCAGAGTCGAACGTGGGAGCTCCCCATAGACCGTCCTCACCACTGTTTGACAAAGCTGGCCTGCTGGTCTATCATCCAATGGGTGATTTGTATCCGCGTTGGCACTTACGTATGTTGCTCTACTGTCGCATGCGGATGTTTCGAATAACGGAGAATAGTCATGGTCGATTTACTACAGATGCGTTGGCCTGTTGGCAGGTCTGCACCGCCGGTTCACGTCGCCGCCGGCTATGCGCTGCGCGCGTTCCGGCCCGGGGACGAGCCGGCCTGTGTTGACTTGCTCACCTCTGCCGGCATGGGCAATTGGGACGTGGAAGGACTGGAGCGCCCCGTCCTTTGCGATTCTCTTTCGCCACGCGGCACCTACCTTGCGACTCGGGACGAGGTACTGGTGGCCTGTGCCGTGGCTTGCGATCGCACGCCTCCGGGCGCGCGGAAGCGTGTCGGTGAGCTGGCGTGGATGGCCGTCCATCCTGACCACCGTGGACATCAGCTTGGCATGGCCCTCTGCGCTGCCGTGGTGGAGCATCTGCTGGAGCGTGGCTTTGAGTTCATCTACCTCCATGTCGACGACGGCCAAGGCTTGGACGCCTGCTGGCCGGCGGTGAAGACCTTCCTCGAGATGGGATTTCTCCCGGTGGTGAAGAATAGCTCCACACGTGCTCGTTGGGAAACGCTGTGGGGTGATCTCAATTGGAGAGAGCCCGAAACTGCCTCTCTTCCGAGGGTGTCTCGCGACGTGACCTATTGCGTGCACAGCCGTTTCAACGAGCCCACGCTCACGGTCTCCTGCGGTGAGACGTTCATCGCTGAGACCGAACTTTGTACCGGCAATTGGTTGAAGAGCATTGACGACCGCTGGGAGCCGGGCATCGGCTTCGGGCCGAACCCCACCGTGGTGGTCGAGGTCGACGGTGCCCAGCCCGGCGATATGCTGGCCGTTCGCGTAGACGCCGTCCAGCCTGATGAACTGGGATACACTGGCTTCGGGCCCGGTCAGAACCCGTTTCCCGATTGGATCCGCCACACCGAATGGGGAGTTGTCACCAAGACAGTGCGTATCCACGATGGCCTGATTGAGTGGTCGGATGACCTGAAACTGCCCGTCCGGCCCATGGTCGGCACCTTGGGGACGGCCCCTGCGATGGAGGTGTTCAGCAATGCCTGGCCTGGTCGATACGGGGGCAACATGGACGTCCAGGAGGTCTGTCCCGGCGCGGCCGTCTATCTGCCTGTCAACGTATCCGGTGCGCTTCTGCACATTGGCGATGTCCATGCGATCCAGGGCGACGGCGAGATCAACTGTGGTGGTGGCATTGAGTGCCGGTCTGAGGTGACGTTGACAGTTGGTCTTGAGCCCAGGCCGGAGCGTATGTCCTGGCCGCGTATCGTGGACGGTGTGCACCTGACCGCAGTTGGCTGCGCTCGCCCGGCTGAGGATGCCTTCCGTATCGCCGTCGAACAACTGATCTACTGGCTGGCCGATGAGTATGCACTGGATGAGCGGGATGCGTTCCTGCTGCTAGGTCAGGTTCTTGAAGCGCGCTGCACCCAGTTTGTCGATCCTCTGTATACCTACGTGGCCAAGATCGCTCGTCGATATCTGCCATAACCCTCGCGGGCCCAAGAGATTAGAGAGGAAAGCGCCTATTGCGCTCCCTGTCATTACGGCGTCTTCGGAGGCGTCGTGGGCTCAGGCGAGGTCGCTGGAGGCGTCGTCGTCTATAATTCCTATGGCGAATGGTTGGACAGTCCCTACAGCGACCCGGAGACTGGTCAGACCTGCCAGGATTGTCATATGCCCGTGACGGACTATGACTATTTTGTCTTTCCTGAGGAGGGTGGATTGCAGCCTCGTCATCCTATCCACAACCATCTTATGCCTGGGGCGAAGGATGAGGAGTTACTGCAAAACTCCGTCACGATGACCGCCACAGCTCGGTTGCAGGGAGGTGGGGTGGTCGTGGATGTGAGCATCATCAACGACAAAACCGGGCACCACGTTCCTACCGGTGTGCCGCTGCGTCACATGATCCTGACTGTGAGAGCTACCGATGTGGATGGCAATCCGCTCCCCCACCATGACGGCCCGGTGCTGCCTGATTGGACCGGTGATTACGCTGGACAGCCGGGACGGTACTATGCCAAGATCTTGAGGGATGAGTGGACTGGGGAGATGCCCACAGGTGCCTACTGGAGAGACATCATCCTGGTGGAGGACACGCGCCTCGCGACTTTTGAGACCGATGTCAGCCGGTACAGCTTCTCTGTCCCGGACGGTGGCCCGGTCACGGTTGAAGTCCGCCTCGTCTTCCGCAGGGCCTTCCAGCAGTTGATGGAATGGAAGGGGTGGGATGACCCGGATATCGTGATGGAGGAAGAGACGATAAGGGTAGAAAATGGAAACTAAAGATAGCGTCATCCTCGAAGTCAAGGGTCTCAAGCAGTATTTCCCGCTTCGCAGCGGTTTTTTCCAGCGCATAGTCGGCTACGTCAAGGCTGTGGACGGTGTAAGCTTCTTCATCCGCGAGAACGAGGTTCTGGGCCTGGTAGGGGAGAGCGGCTGCGGCAAAACCACGACGGGGCGGGCTATCCTCCGTCTTTATGACCCCACTGCCGGGAAGATTTGGTATCGCAGGCGAGACGGCGAGCGGATGGAAATATCCCACATCAGTCAGAAAGAGATGAAGCCGCTGCGCCGGGAAATGCGCATGATCTTTCAGGATCCCTACAGTTCTCTAAACCCCCGGTTCACAGTCAAGGATATTATTGGTGAACCACTTGTCATCCACGGCGTGGCCAGAGGGAGGGCGTTGGAGGATCGGGTCGCTGACTTGATGAGAGCGGTTGGACTCGATCCAGCCTATATGCGTCGCTATCCCCATGAGTTCTCCGGCGGGCAGCGGCAGAGAATTGGCCTGGCCCGTACCCTCTCCCTCAGTCCTCGTTTGATCATCGCGGACGAGCCGGTGTCCGCCCTGGATGTGTCCATCCAGGCCCAGGTGCTGAACCTCTTGCAAGAACTGCAGCGAGGCTTGGGACTTACCCTCCTGTTTATCGCTCACGATCTTTCGGTGGTGGAGCACGTATCTGACCGCATCGCTGTGATGTATGTGGGCAAACTCGTCGAGGTGGCGGAGACCGAGGAGGTCCTTAGACGTCCCCTGCATCCATACACTGAGGCTCTGATCTCCGCGGTTCCGCCGGCGGATCCGGATATCCGCCTCGAGCGGATCATCATGCCGGGTGAAGTGGCCAGCCCTGCCAATCCACCTCCGGGTTGCGTGTTCCATCCCCGGTGTCATTATGCCAGGGGCATCTGCAGCCAGGAGGAGCCGGAGCTCGTCGAGATCGAGTCGGATCATTATGCCAGTTGTCACTTCGCCGCTGAGTTGAGCTTGCAGGGAATTGGAGGCCGAACGTGAGCAAGCCCAAAAAACCCTTGGCCCTTCTAGCCTATCTTCTGCCCGTCGCCGGTTGGCTGTATGTGTTTCTCTTCCAGAGGGAGGACGAGTTCGCCATATACCACGCCAAGCAGTCCATGGCACTCACGGTCGCCGCTGTGCTAGCGCCGGTGGCCTGGATGGTCGCTGCCTGGGTCATCGCCTGGGTTCCCTTGGTGGGTCCTGTTCTTGGTGCTTTTCTGTTTGCCCTGGTCATCCTGGCCTACATAGCCCTGGCTGTGACCTGGGTTATGGGCATAGTATATGTCCTACAGGAAAAGGTGAGGCCACTTCCCTTTGTGGGAGTATGGGCGGAACGATTCTCTATCGGAGGTTAGGTCTCGCGACAGTAGGTTACCTAGTCGATAGCAAAGGATGCCGAGTTGTCTTTAGATAGCCCGCTTTGGCGGGCTCTGGCTTTGTGGGTGGTATCAGGATCTGTGAACTTTTTGAGAGATGTAGGCAGTCACTGAGGATGCGAGAAGGGCGAACGGCGAGCGATAGGCAAAGTCGGGAAGGAGGACAGGCGGGGCAGCAGGGGGAAGCAGACTCCCGTTCGATCGCCGATCCTCGCTTCAGTTGGTTGAACGTCAAGGAGAGACCGGGCTGTGGGGGGCGAATCCTCACTGCATTGGCTCTCTTGGTCGCGCTCGCTATCGTGGCATCAGGGGCCTATGTTTTGGGCCTTCTGAGCTCGTTCGATTTCGCCTGCACTCCCGACAATCGGGGCAAAGTGACCTGCTATGTCTTTGTCGAGCAGCGCTTACCTGCGGGATGCCCACCAGATTGCAGCGGGCTTGATTTGAGCCGGGCCAACTTGAGGGGTGCTGATCTGAATCGGGTTGACTTTAGCGGGGCGATCCTAAGTGAGGCACAGCTGTGCGGTGCTCAAATGATCCGGGCTAAACTGAATTCCGCTGACCTGCGCCGGACTGACTTGCGCCGGGCTACTCTCATCGAGGCCAGGTTTACGGATGCCGACATGTATCGCGTCGATCTCAGCCGGGCTGACTTGCGCCGAACCGATCTAGAAGGGGTCGATCTGGGCGCAGCCAATCTGTTTAAGGCCGATCTGAGCGCGGTCAGCTTGCGCAGGGCTAGCCTGGCGGGTGCCGACCTGGCGGGGGCCATCCTGGACCACTCGAACTTACGGGAGACCGACCTGCGGGAGGCCGATCTGCACGAAGCCAGCCTTTACGAAACCCTGCTCATCCGAGCTGATCTGCGTGGGGCCGTCCTGGAGGGGGCCGATCTGCGCCGGGCTGATCTGCGAGAGGCCCAACTGGATGGGGCTCTTTTCCGTAGGGCATGGTATAATGATAGGACTCAGTGGCCCGAGGGGTTCGATCCCGATGAGCATGGCGCGGTTTTTCAGTACTGATTTAGAGGAGGTAACGAAATGTCCGGTTCCCCACGAATCACGCTCATCGGCGCTGGCAGCGTCGTCTTCACCCGCAATCTGTGCAACGATATTCTGCTGACGCCCGCGTTGCAGGAGAGCACGATCGCCCTGATGGACATCGATCCTGGTCGGTTGGCCCAGGCCCGTGACCTGGTCCAGGCGCTCATTGACCGTCGGGCTCTCAAGGCCCGGGTGGAAGCCACTACGGACCGGCGGGAGGCCGTGCGGGGCGCGGACTACGTCATCACCACCTTCCAGCAGGGCGGATTGGATGCCTACAGGCTGGACATCGAGATCCCCCAGCGGTATGGCGTGGAGCAGTGCGTGGGCGACACGCTGGGTCCGGGCGGCGTCTTCCGGGCGCTGCGCACCATCCCGGTGTTGATCGACCTGTGCCACGATATGGATGATCTGGCCCCGGGTGCGCTGCTGATCAACTACGTCAACCCCATGGCGGCCAACTGCTGGGCGGTGGATGAGGCCACCGGGCGTCCCCTCGTGGGCCTGTGTCACAGCGTGCAGGGGACCAGCGAGATGCTGGCCGAGTGGGTGGGTGTGCCCTACGACGAGGTCGTGTTCCTGTGCGCCGGCATCAACCATCAGGCCTGGTTCCTGGAGTTCCGCCGGGGCCAGGAGAATCTCTACCCCCGGATCTGGGAGGCCGTCGAGCGACCGGAGGTCTATGGCCAGGAGCCGGTGCGCATCGAGCTGATGAAATACTTCGGCTACTTCGTCACCGAGTCCAGCGGTCACGCCAGCGAGTACGTGCCCTACTTCCGCAAGAGCGCCCACACGGTGAACGAAGATCTGGTGCCCCGCTTCAAGGACGAGCGTAACTTCTGGTTCGAGCACGGACGCACGGGTGGCTATCTGCACTTCTGTACCGGGTGGTTCGAGGAGGCCCAAAGGGATTTCCAAAGGATGCTCGAGGGGGTCAGGGATCTGCCCGATGAGCGCACCCACGAGTATGGCTCCTACATCATCGAGGCTGTGGAGACGGACCGGCTGGCGCGCATCAACGGCAACGTGCCCAACTGGGGCCTGATCGACAACCTGCCCCGGGGTTGCTGCGTGGAGGTGCCCTGCTTGGTGGACGGCAACGGCGTCCAGCCCACGTCCGTCGGCCCGCTGCCCGCTCAACTGGCTGCCCTCAACCGCACCAACGTCAACGTGCAGGAGCTGATCGTGGAGGCGGCTCTGACCGGTGACGTGGGTGCGGTCTATCACGCCGTCATGCTGGACCCGCTGACCGCTGCCGTGTGCACCCTGCCCCAGATTCGCTCCATGGTGAGCGAGATGCTGGAGGCCCAGGCCCAATGGCTGCCGCAGTTCCAACAGCCCTAAATTCCATTCCATATCGAGTGCACCCCAAAGGAGATGATTCTATGAGTGATCCAGTCCGCGTCGGCATCATAGGGTGCGGCGCTGGACGTTTCCACGCCCGACGCTATGCTGCCCTGGAAGACGTGGAGTTGGTGGCCCTGGCGGGACTCGACCAGGACCGTTGCCGTGGCATCGCCGACCAATACGGCATTCCCCGTCTCTACCGCGACTATACTGAACTCCTCGCTCAGCCCGATATCGACGGCGTGAGCATCTGTGTGCCCAATCACCTGCACGCCCCTATGACGATCGCCGCGCTGGAATCGGGGAAGCACGTGTTGGTGGAGAAGCCCTTGGCTACGACTGTTGCTGAGGGGGAGGCTATGCGCAAGGCCGCCGCGCACGCAGAGCGGGTGTTGATGGTCGTCTTCAACTACCGCTTCCGGAACGATAGCCGGATTCTCAAGCGATACGTCGAGGCCGATAACTTGGGTGAGATCTACTTCGTCCGAGCGGGATGGCTGCGTCACCGGGGCATCCCCCCGGGCGCTGGCGGGTGGTTCGTCGATAAGGCCCGCTCAGGTGGCGGCTGCCTGATCGACCTGGGGGTCCACATGCTCGACCTGTCTCTGTGGCTTATGGGCAGCCCCCGTGTCACGTCTGTCAACGCCGCCACGTACGCGGCGTTGGGACCCCGTGGGCGCGGTCTGTTTTCTGGAAGGCGTTTTCAGGGGGACATCTCAACCTTTGACGTGGAGGATTTCGTGGCGGCCTTCCTGCGGCTGGAGAACGGGGCCACTCTGGTGTTGCAGGTGAGTTGGGCCGGATACACTCAGAAGGGAGATCGATTCTTCGTTCACCTGTGGGGGGACGAGGGTGGGGCTGAGATGGACATCATCAACTACGCTCCACAGGACACACTCCGCTTCTACGCTGACGTCCAGGGAACGTACGCTGAGATCCATCCACAGACGGATGGGGAGGGGGAGGGGAACATCAATGGGGAGTTTGTGCGGGCGATTCGTCAGGGACAGGCGGTTTCGCCCACGGTGGAGGAGGGGCTGCGAATCTTGCGCATCATTGAGGCCATCTATCGATCTGCGGCCGAGGGTCGCGAAGTGAAGCTCTAACCAGTATTCAGCATCGTTGAAAGGAAGTGACTTCTCAGGCAAGGTGCCAGGTGTTTGGGCGGCACCCTTAGCGCGACGGTCTAGGTACTGGCCATAAGTGCCTGGCACCTCTGATAAAGAAGGGGGTAGAATCATGTCTAAGATCACCTTCATCGGGGCTGGTAGCACTGTTTTTGCCAAGCGTCTGTTGGTTGACATCTTCAGTTTTCCCGAACTGGCCGACGCTACCATCAGCTTGCACGACATTGATGAGGAGCGGTTGCGCACCTCCGAGGTCGTAGCCCATAAGATCGCCCGGTTTCTGGATGTCCATCCCACGATAGAGACCAACACCGACCGTCGGGCTGCCCTGGATGGCGCCGACTACGCAATTAATATGATCCAGGTGGGCGGCTACAAGCCGTGCACCGTGATTGACTTCGAGATCCCCAAGAAATACGGCTTGCGTCAGACCATCGCCGACACGTTGGGCATTGGGGGCATCATGCGCGGCTTGCGTACCATTCCCGTTATGCTCGACATATGCCGCGATATGGAGGAACTGTGTCCCGATGTCACCTTCCTCAACTATGCCAATCCCATGGCCATCATCTGCTGGGCTCTCGTCCGTGCCAGCAAGATCAACACGGTGGGGTTGTGTCACAGTGTGCAGGGCACGGCCGAACAACTGGCTCACGCCATCGGTGTGCCTATTGAGGAGATCAACTACCTGTGCGCGGGCATCAACCATATGGCATTTTACCTGCGCTTTGAGCGCAAGACAGAGGACGGCGTGGAGGATCTCTACCCGCGCATCCGTCGGGCCGTGGAGGAGGGCCGAGTGCCTGAGTGGAACCGGGTGCGCTACGAGATGCTCACCCGCCTGGGCTACTTCGTCACCGAGTCCAGTGAGCACTTCGCCGAGTACGTGCCTTGGTTCATCAAGCGGGAGCGCCCCGACCTGATTGAGCGTTTCAACGTTCCGCTGGATGAATACCTCCGGCGTTGTGAGGCGCAGATTGCTACGTGGGACGCGATGCAGGAGAAGGTGGAGAGCCCCGATATCGCCCTCGACGATCCATCGATTGAACGGTCTATCAGCGAGGTGTTGGAGGATGCGGATATCTCCCCGGATTTCGTCGAGTTCTTTAAGGAGGTATCCAGGGTAGGGAGAAGCGGTGAGTACGCCCCGCAGATCATCCATAGCATGGAGACCGGCGTCCCTCGGGTGGTGTACACCAACGTGCCCAACGATGGCTTGATCGACAACTTGCCCCAGGGCTGCATCGTGGAAGTCCCCTGCGTGGTGGATAAGAACGGCGTCCAACCCACTCACGTCGGTGCCCTGCCGCCACACCTGGCTGCGCTGATGCAGACCAATATCAATGTGCAGGCCCTGACGGTGGAGGCGGCGCTCACCCAGAGACGCGAGTACATCTACTACGCCGCCATGCTTGATCCCCACACCGGTGCCGAGCTCGACCTGGATCAGATCTGGAGCCTGGTGGACGAACTCATCGAGGCGTACGGTGACTGGCTGCCAACCTATGACTAGCACTCCCTGCTGACAATATCGAAGTTTGCTGCCGGATACTGAGGAGGTATTGACAATGTTCTTTGATATGCCCCTGGAGGAACTGAAGACCTACAGGCCACCCCGGGAGGAGCCGCCTGATTTCGACACTTTCTGGGAGCGGACGTTGGCGGAGGCGCGCGAGTTCCCCTTAGGCCCGGTCTTTGAGCCGGTCGACTTCAGGTTGCGCATGGTGGAGACCTTCGACGTCACGTTTAATGGCTACGGCGGCCATCCCATTAAAGGTTGGCTGTTGCTGCCCCGGCGCCGCCAAGAACCGTTGCCTTGTGTCGTTGAGTACATCGGCTACGGTGGAGGACGCGGCTTTCCTCACGATTGGCTGCTGTGGAGCGCTGCAGGTTTCGCCAACCTGGTGATGGACACCCGTGGTCAGGGCACCGCCGTGTGGCGGAAGGGCGATACGCCTGATCCTGCGCCGGGCGCTTCTCCCCACTACGCTGGATTTATGACCCAGGGCGTGTTTGACCCACAGACCTATTTCTATCGCCGGGTCTTCACCGACGGTGTGCGGGCGGTGGAGGCGGCCAAGAGCCACCCCGCCGTTGATGCTGAACGCATTGCCGTCACGGGCATGAGCCAGGGGGGCGGCATCACGATAGCGGTCGGTGGGTTGGAGCCCAGCGTGAAAGTCGTCATGCCCGACGTGCCGTTCCTGTGCCATTATCGTCGCGCTACGGAGATCACCGATTCCTCGCCCTACAGTGAGATCGTCCAGTTCTGCAAGGCGCATCGGGACAAGGTGGATGATGTTTTCAACACCCTCTCCTATTTTGATGGGGTGAACTTCGCCGCTCGAACCCAGGTCCACAGCCTCTTCTCTGTGGCTTTGATGGACCTGATTTGCCCACCTTCCACTGTCTTCGCTGCGTACAATCACTTCGCCGGTCCCAAAGACATCGATGTCTACGCGTACAACGACCACGAGGGCGGTGGCACCCATCACAAGGTTGAACAGGTGAAGTTCCTGACGGAGTTATGGCCCTGACATGTCCCTCCAGAGAAGAATCACTCGGGAGTTTGAACGCCGTTTCGGTGCCCCACCTGCTTTCGTCGTCCGCGCGCCGGGTCGGGTCAACTTGATCGGTGAACACACCGACTATAACGATGGCTTTGTGCTGCCCATGGCAATTGATCGCGCCGTGTGGGTCGCACTGCGGCCGCGGGGCGACGCGCGCGTTGTTGCCCATTCTCTCGACTTTGATCAACCGGTTGATTTTTCGCTGGAAAGCGTGCAGGAGCCGGACAACGTGTTGCACGCAACCCGTGTTGCACACAACCCGAGGGGCGAGCCTCGCGTTCGCCCTCGTATGGGATGGGGAGAGTATCTGAGGGGGGTCGCTTGGGCCTTGCAGGAAGCAGGTTATGCCTTGGAGGGGTGGGAGGGCGTCGTCGCTGGCGACGTACCCATCGCCGCTGGCCTTTCCTCCTCGGCCGCTTTGGAGATGGCGACCGCTCGTACCTTCGCCACGGTTTCGGAGTTCCCATGGGAGGCCGCGGTTATGGCCCGGCTCGGGCAGCGTGCGGAAAACGAGTGGGTTGGCGTCAACTGTGGCATTATGGATCAGATGATCTCGGCAGCGGGGAGGGCGGGACACGCCCTGCTGATCGACTGCCGCTCTCTGGAAACACAGCTCGTGCCTCTGCCTCCAGGTACGGTTGCCGTGGTGCTGGATACAGCTACCCGACGGGGATTGGTGGATTCTGCCTATAACGAGCGCCGTGCTCAATGCGAGGCCGCCGCCGGGTTCTTTGGCGCCCCTGCCTTGCGTGACGTGAGTGTGGAGCAGTTCCGGGCCCAGGCTGACCAACTAGATGAGCTGACCCGCCGTCGTGCCCGTCACGTGGTGATGGAAAATGCCCGCACTTTGCAGGCTGCGGAGGCTATGCGCCGGGGCGACGCCGCCCGGCTGGGTCAGCTGATGAAAGCCAGCCATGTTAGCCTGCGGGACGATTTCGAGGTCTCAAGCGATGAGCTGAACGGCATGGTCACATGTGCTCAGCGACAGGTCGCCTGCTACGGTGCTCGCATGACTGGTGCGGGCTTTGGCGGTTGTGCCGTCGCCCTCATCCGTGCCGACGAATCTCCTGCTTTCGTTGCTGATGTGGTTGCGTGCTACGAGGCGATCACGGGCATCGTGCCCAATGTTTATGTCTGCGAAGCGGCGGATGGAGCCGCTTCGCTACCCTTTATGTAGGAACGGAGCCGCTTCGCTACCCTTTATGTAGGAACGGAGCCGCTTCGCTACCCTTTATG